>Ga0307488_10000694_pt1 | contig 28067 bp, 35 predicted proteins | sample SB02metaG_FD_202248 | JGI IMG/M metagenome (GOLD analysis project Ga0307488, IMG submission 202248) | Sea-ice brine microbial communities from Beaufort Sea near Barrow, Alaska, United States - SB 0.2 | ecosystem: Environmental > Aquatic > Marine > Coastal | place: USA: Alaska | collected...
CCTGTCTGTCTTCTTCCACTCTTAGCTACCTGTTCATCGGCAGCCCTACGATTAAACATACCTCTTTCACCTGACTTAGATTCATACAAAGCTAACCATTCTCGCATGTATGTTTCCATACTTGGCTTGCCTTTGTAGGCTACAGAGTTATTAGCTAAGGCTCTTTGTCCTTCATTCTCCCACCATTGACCTGTCTTAGCATGAGCCATCTGATCATCGTTAAGGTTAGATAGACTAATCAAAGCTGATCGTCTAACACCCCCTACAACAACAACCTCACCCACCTTACACATAATATCATGGCACTCGATAGGGAATAGTTTTCTACCTTTTGCTTCTTGAAATTTATCTATGGTAAACTTAAACAAGTTAACAAGGGGATCAGCACCTGATGCTCGACCACCCATAACTTTTAACTTTGCTCCTGCAGGTCTAACCTTAGACACATCCCACGATGGTATCATCCCCGAATAAAGTAAAGCAACTAACTCTCTGTAGGCTTTTGCCCAACCCGCCTTACTATCATCCACCACGATTACCACATCAGATTTCTGCATGTTCTCGCTAACAATAGGCAACTTGTCTACGTTCTCACGTTCCACACTAAAACCTACACCAGTTCCACACATCAATATGTACATAGCTTCATCGAATGATCTTGGACTATCAACTGGCAAGTAGCTACAGTTATACCCACAAGTGTTGTCTCTCTCAAGAGCTTCACCCGCAGTCATCATTGCTCTCATAGATGGCATCACATTTAAGTTTGTGATATACTCTTCCATCATCTCTTTATCAACTTTATCTATCTTGTAGTTGTGCTTCTCAAGCAATGTCTTGGACATGAAGTCCACATACCTTGTGACTGTCTCGCCCCAATTCTCTCTTCTTCCTTTATCTTCTAACCAACGAGCATACCTAGACTTGTGTATGAACTCCTGATAAGAACTTGGTAACATATTAGATGCCATCTTCGTCTTCTCCTATTGTCTCAATTAGTTTATTTAAATACCATTTTGCTTTTTCTAAATCTTCTACACCATTCTTGTATTTATATCTAGCTAAATACTTAAGTATGTTTCCTTGCAAGTAAGATTCAAAACCATCGCCAGTTATAGAAGCTATGATATCTATAGTCTCTATGCTTGACGCATTGTAGTGTGCAGGGTGGTCAACCATACTACTTTCTTCTTCTTTTATTCTCTTTAACATGAACTCTTTATAACCTAACATTAATCTTTTCTGAAATCTACTTTAACAACATTCTCCGATGTGTCAAGTATTTCACCTAAGTCTTCATCAAAATCTATCTCTATCTCATCTGCGTTAAAGTTAAACTCTATCTCAGACTCGCCACAACGAAACACTGTATCTCCCTTTCGTCTTAGAAGAGCAAGCAATCCTTCGTACATGATTGATGCAACAGAATGATCCTCGTGGCAATCATACACTTTACCAGTGGTATCGTAGGTTACCATGTGAAACTTATCGTCTTCTAAATCAGACAAGACTATGTAATACTTGTTCTTCTCTAGGAGCATACTTTGATCTGTGCTTTTCTTTTTCATTTCTTCAGCCAATCTGCAGGGATTGTTTCATTCGCCCACTTGTAATTGTGTTTGTCACACCAATCAGCGTAGGTAGTCTTGCTTCCTTTATATATCTTATTCTTTGCGTTCATAAACACCATGCGTATATCTAACTCTTTGTGTTGTTGTTGCACAAGAACCATCTTAACTCTATCAGCAGTGGTGAACTCCCCCTTAGCTTCTATGTAGATGTCCGTCTCTGGTATGTAGAAGTCTGGGTTGTAAGTTCTTATCTTAGGAAGGTACTTGAACTTATCCTTTTCGTATTCAAATTTAATTTTGTTGTTTGCAAGGTAGGTAGCTAACTTAAGCTCAAACTTTGATCGGTATCCTACATTCTTTTTCATGGTTACGTTCTTCCTAGCTTTAGCTTATCTAAGTTCTTGTGTATGTATTGTGCCATAGTGGGTATGTACTTTTCAATCATAACCAACTCATCTAGCAAAGGATAAACTGGTATACAAATAATCTTTCCGTTGTTAATGATGGTGCTGATAGCTTGGAATTGTTTTGTAAGTTTGTCCATGTCTCTCTTAGAGGACTCCCCCTTAAGATTTCCAGACCCTGAATAGTTATCACGTAACGTAAGAGGAACACCTCTGTCATGTTGTCTCAAGAAAACTATATCTCTGCCACCACCTTTTTCTACATCTGCTTCTACGTAGGCATGGTAGACTTCATCATTTAATTCTAACAGTTTTGTTTGGTAGGTATGTAGAATTAGGGTAGGCATTAGATTGCTTTCTTCTTTAGTACATCGTACCATACTTTAGGTGGGTTCTTAGCCTTTGATGTTATCTTGTCAAACAACTGAGCCTTTGACCAACAACGTGAACGATAGCCACACATGCCACATATCTTAGGTAAGGTTTTGTTACCAGTTCGTACCACCTCACTCTTAACTTTGTAAGTTTCAAACTCAGACTTAAATGGTTTAACAAAGTCAGGGTTAGGGTCTATTAATCTTTTAACTCTCTTCTCCGCATCAGCCATGTAGATTCTTCTGTCTTCATCTTGCCAATCAGGAGCTTCAACCATAGCCACTTCACCACTTGATTTGTTGATAACTATCCAACCACCAAAGGGTAAACCTGTAGCTTCTGCATATAGATGACCTTGCATGATATAGCCAAAGGGATCATCTTCCTTTATCTTATCGTAGCCACCATAGCCAGTGTACTTAAATTTAAATGCCCACTCACTTGCAGACTTAACATCCCACACTTTATCTATGCCCATCTCATCTCTCAAGATAAGGTCAAGTGTACCATTTACTGTCTGTCCTGCAATGTTAAGTGAGACTGCCTTTTGTTTCTCAACGATCTCTACCCCTGCCTGCTCCATAATAAGAACTGCAACGGATTCAACTAAGTCACCAAACAAAAAACGAAACAGAGCATTGTAGTCCATCTCCTCAACAAGACCAGACCTCTCTAGTAGTTGCTGACAAAGAGGTCTACCTAAGCCAGACATTCTTATTCTGTACTCACGCTTCCTATTTAGTTGGATATCAACTGACTCTTTACATTCGTCTGCAAAGTCTTGAGTAGCACTAGGGGAGATCGTGACTTCCCCCCTAGTAGCTCTCTGCATGTAGTCTTGAATTTTAAGCAGATTTAACATTGAAATCAGCCGACAAGTCCTGTTCCTCACTAGGAGAAATGAGTTTCTGAGCTTCTCTAAACTGATTAAGAACGTTCTCGTTATGAGCCTTTACAGTCTCACTGAAGTCCTTCATCAATGTCTTATCTGTATCCAAGACTTCGACTTCCTTATGGAGAGAAGGAACTGGGATATAGTATACAACTGAGCCACTCTTAACTCTGCCCGTTGCTAACTTTATGACGACCTTTTGCATAATCTTCTTTTGCCTTGTAAGTCCGTCAATAAATTCTCTAATTGGTTTAAAGCCTGAACGCTTGAAGTATGCAACAAATGGGTGGTTGTCCATCTTAGCAGGATCACCATTTGCTTTAACAAAATCTCCACTTACCTGACCATATATAACTTGGTTACATGTGGCAGAACGTGACTTTAATTTTAGTGGGTCATCATCTGAAAGTATCTCCTCTTCTTTCTTAGGTAACCTACCACACTTGTTTCCTGCTTGTGTGTCTGGAAACTCACCTGATAAGGTAGGCTTCTGTACAGACTTGCAAGAGAAAGTTCCTTGCTCCATGTCCCACACACTCCACTCGAATGTACGTAAGATAGGTCGGATGTAAACTTCCTTAGCGTAGATGTACTCACCATCAACAAACATCTTCCACGAGCCACGAGTCAAAGCGACACCATCGTCTGTCTCTGTATCGTAGTTAATGTTAAGTCGTGATAGTCCAGTGTTGCTAGACGTTGCTTTCGCTTGTCCAGTTAATTCCATAAACGTAGCAGTATCATCATCGTTAAACGCTGATACCAAGTTGTCCATGTCGTTATCGATTGTAGTCATATCATTTCCCATGTCATTTCCTTTATATTTGGGTTTCGGTAACCTAACCTTAGTAATTTACTTCGGATAAGTCAAGCCAATTTTCACCTATTTTTAATTCTATTCCTATAGGCATGTCGTATTCTATGCTGTACCTAGCTTTCGAGCCATCAGAAATAGATAACATAGCATCAGATAATACCTTAATGCACTGATCTTTTTCCGTTGGATGAACGTCAAGCACTATTGAATCGTGTACTGTGTTGCATATAACTGATTGCATCTTCAAGCTTCTCATCACCTTGTCTAGCTCAACTAAAGCAATCGGCAGCAGGTCAGCAGTTGCAAACCCCTGCACGGGATAATTACAGATGGCAGTACGATTTGTAGCCGATCCCCAATCAGTCCACTTAGCATCAGGGAAAGCATAGACCCTACCTGATGGTAACTTTATCTCTTTTGTCTTGACTGCTTCTTTCTCTAGCTCCTTGTGCCACTCTGCTACCTGCTCATACTTCTCTTTAAAGGCACTGTAGTAGGCTTGTTGTGCAGGTGTGCCACTTACACCACCATACAAAGGTTTAAAGGTGTGAGCCTTCGCATCCTGCCTGCTACACCCTATGATAGATGCAGTGTAGTTGTGAACGTCAGTCCCATCCAAAACATCCTTGTAGGCTTGGGCATCTTTAGCCAAGAACCCTGCAACCCTAAACTCTAACTGAGAGTAGTCACCCTCAAGAATAAAACCACCCTCGAATCGACTCTCGACTACCTTACGTATGGCAAACGTAGAACCTCGTGGCATGTTTTGGAAGTTAGGATTACGAGATGACAACCGACCTGTAGCAGTAACACACTGCATGAACTCAGGATGAACAAAGCCATCATCATCCACATTGTTTTTCATACCTTCCACAAAGGTAGATAGGTAAGTACGAATAGCATTGTACCTAGAATAAGAAGTACAGAACTCACGGGCATCACCACTAAGTTCAAGTGACCTATCCTCTAGGGTAACTTTGTCAGTCTTAAATCCTGCAGATGCAGTATCTTTTGGGTTACGAGGTACAATCTTAAAGCCTGCCACCTCGTTAGTATTCATGTATCTAATGCCTTTACCTTTACATGGCTTACATATGTTAAGCACCTTGCTAGGCTGACCATTCTTGTTGACCATCCTGACACGACCATTGCCTAAGCACCCTGCACACATCTGACCTACAGTCTTGTACACAACGTCAGTCATGTTTCTCACGTTCCTTATGAACACATTAGCTTTCATACGGGTACGTAACTTAGGCTTCATAGTGTTGCCCCGCATCTCGTGACCAAGATTAAATGTCAGTCCCCACATGGATTTGTCTCTTACCTTACGTGAGTAAAGAAGTACACTCCTGTCATCAGGACTAGATAGGTTTACAGGTGTATCACCCATAGCTTCTTTTGCCATAGTCTGTAGCTTAGTTTCCAAATAGGAAAGTTCCTCATTGTATTCCTTTTCAATCTCATGCAGAGTGTCCAAGTTAATCTTAAGTCCGTTCATCTCTATGCGAGTAAGAACGTTAGTCATTTCAAGCGACAGCCTGAGTGTTGGTATTAATGTCATTAAATAGTTCTCCAAATGTTGTGCCAAAGGCTTCAAGTTGTTTTACTGCTACCTCTTCCGTAGCAAGTACGTCTGCTATACCATATTCTTTCACAATCTCATAGGGTATATCGTAAAATGTTTTACCATCTTTTAAGTAAGGTGCAACCAAGTCTTTCTCTTTTGGTGTTACACCATATCGTTTTGCAAGAGAGTCTAGACTAAGTGACCATCGTCTTGCCTTAGCTAAGATATACTCAGCCACCATAGTATCATACACATGACCATCGTAAGTAAAGCCACATGCACGTAACCACGTAAGATCAAACTTAAAGTTCTGACCTACTACTACATCAGCACTATTAAGTTCATCTTGTATTTTCTCAAACCACCCATCGTCTACATAGGCTCTTTGATCAGAGTGAAACACAAAATCATATCCTACCTCTTCTTCTCCTAACCACTTGTACCCAATAGATACAAGCCTGTTACCAAAGTAAGGCAAGGCAGTCGTACCACCTGCTTCCTTTGTCTTGTGAGTTGTCTCGACATCAAGTGTCAGCACGTTTAACTTTTCTACCTCTACCATTATTACTCCTATCAGTATTTATTATATGGCAATTAGCACAGAGTATTCTGCACTTTCTTATTTCTTTAAACAAGATTTTTATCTTATTCATGACAAGTTTACTTACTTCTCTTTTCTTAATTCCTACATGGTCAAATTGCAAGGCACGGGCATTAGTATTATACCCACATACAAAACAACCACACTTGACTTTAATGTAGTTAAGCCAATATCTTCTTCTCTTTGCCCTAGCTAACCATATGGCATAAGAAGGGTATCTAAATTTACTAATAATACACCCCCCTATGTACATCTATCTGAGCATTGATCATACCATGCCACCCATTATTTTTATTTTTAGATATACAGATATGTCTCATGGTATTTTCAACTTCACTCGATCCCGTTTTACCTATGCCTATTATTACATCAGCTTCACCTGCCTTACCTGTTCTAGAATTGTCAAGCATAGAGTAGTCAATAAATTGACGATCATGTGCATCATAACTTGCCTGACTAACTGCCCACATAAGTAGTTGATTTCGCTTAGCAATTTCTCTTGCAGTCACATAGGTTTCTTTTAGTCTCTCGTCACCACGATTATATTGACCACTAATCCTGAACTTATCTAGCTGATCACAGAACATAATGTCAGGCTTATTTAACTTGGCATACTCATCGACCTCTTCAATCGAAGTACCAACAGAGTCCATGATTGTCAGGTAAGGTTCTATCTCAACACGATACCTTTCTAACAAAGCAACCTTTTGCATCACCATCTCATCTCTTGTCAGTTCAAAATAAGATTGGATAATCCGTAACTTAATCTTACCTGCAGGTTCTTCGTTAGCCCAATAGGTAACCTTAAACTTCTGCTTGATGTACGAAGATGCAAGAAAGCAACAAAAGGTAGTCTTACCCACTTCAGGTCTAGCAAATATAATTCCTAAGTTTCCCCTATCCATTCCCTTTAGGTTTTCGTGGATAAGGTGAAAGTGAAAAGGGAAGTCAGATACTCCTGCTTCTTCTTCTAGCAACTGAGACAAATCTTTATCTACTATAGTGTAGGTAGTTTTGTCACTCATACGACCATCTTCAACTGCATCGATCAGTCTTCGCAGTTCGCCAAACTCCTCATTCTCACCCGTGAATATCTCAAGAGCTTTCTCGCCTATCTGCCTTGCTCTGTCCCTGAGCCACAGATTATTAACCAAGTCTAGGTGAAGTTCATTGTTGTCAGTAGGTTTGTCATCGAGTTCAGATATAACATCTTGAACACGATTCCTAGCTGAGTCAGGTATGGCAGGGTTTCTATCATTAAATATACCTGACAATTCAGACTTAGTTAACGTCTTAGTGTACTTGGTGTGGGAATAAACTATCGTGTCGTAAATATCTTTGAGTTCCCTATCAAACATATCTCTGTCTATTTTATTCTTTACCTTAGCAAAGAAATCAATGTCCAAACAAAATCCTAAGACTTGTTTATCTACTGATATAACTGTTGATGAAATCATCTCGATCCTCTTTCTCCATATTCTTTAGGTCTTTCTTTAGTACCACTAACTTAGTAGGTACATGATTAGACAAATGCCTAACAATGTCAACTGCCTTACGAGTTGCATCTTTGTCTAAAGCCACGAAAATTTTTTTATAATTCCTGATTACTTGTATGTGGCTATCTAATAGTGATGTTCCCATCAAAGCTAATCCCGTCACTAAATTAGAAACAGAACATGCTGATGGGCAATCTTCCACAACAAAACAATTGTCACTACTGCCACACACAAAAGGGTGTTTGCTATTACCATATCTTAACCATTTCGGTTTACTACTTGTTAAACTTCTACCCGTTGCATCTACAACTTTGTCACCTTCTTTAACTAGGTAGGCTACCCTATCTCGTTGGAAGTCGTATCTTATGTCAGCCAACCCTGCTAGGTAGGCATCGTAAGAGTTAGTCTTCTTTAGGTAGTTCTCTGCATTAATGTTGCGAGACAAAGACACAAACGTATCAGGTATCTTAAACTTAATGTCAGCTTCTTCTTTTATTGGTTCACGTTTGACAAATGCACTCTTAGAGTTTTCCTTAGTTAAGCTGACACCCGTTGCACCTTTAACGTTGCAATCTGCATGAAAGCAAAACCAAAGACGTTCAAAGCCATTGTCACTTACACTAAAGGTATTTGGTTTGCCACAAGCAGGGCAATCAGACCTAAAACGCCCATAAGGTGCAATATTAAGGGATTCCACATGTCCTTTTATCCATCTAGGGTTCATATACTTGTCGCATCTTTATACTGCTTAGTATTCACAGTATAGACTTGACCTAACTTATCTAGCCACCCACTATCTTTATCAGCGATAGCTTCAACACGAGAGGTAGTAATGTAGATAGGTATCCATGTAAGGTAGTCTCTCTTGTTACCTACCTTGACTTGTTCCTTGTCTTCTAAACCTACACGTACTGCAGATAGCTTTGCCCAAAGCACCCACTTATCGTCATGGGTTCTTTTAGTAATGTCAGTCTTTAACTCATTCATCATTAGCGATCCTCAAATCTTCTAAGTACAGTTTGATTGCATTTCGGATTAGATCAGCTACACTTACTTGAATAGCGTACCTATCAGATTCCCTAGTAGCAAACTTATCTAGTTCATTATAGTCAGCCACAGAAACTGTCAAGTTATAACTTTTAGTTTTGTCACCTATCTTATTTGGTCTAGCCATGTTATCTCCAATCTCCCTTGTGGGGTGTATCTCCCAATGGGATAAGGTCGTATAGCACGTAACCTAAAATAGTGTCAATAAAATAATTAAAATAAATAACGCTTGACGTATATATTTAGTTAGGTGTACAAGATACCCTGATCATAAATATAGGAGATAAATATGATAAATTGGTACAGTAAAGAAGAAATGGGTGGTGGCTTTCAATACAATGAAAAAGATCACGAAAAGTTTAGTTATAATTCGTTGCTAGAGACTAAGCCTGAAGAGGAAAACACCATGAGAACTTGCTATCTAGTTAGAGATTGTTGGAATGATGATCAGATAGTTAAGCTTAGGGATTACATTAATTCAATTATAGAGAGTAGGAAAGAATAATGACAAACAAGTACAGAACCAAAGAACAGATAGCTAAAGATGATTTACTCTTTTCTACTTGTTGTGTGTGTGGTGATAAGCTAAGGGCATCTAAGCAACCTCGTGTTTCAGCTAAGAGATGTGCAGAATGTAAAGGTGATGGTCAATCAGATAACGCTGAAGTAAAGAAGTTGTTTAAGGAATTGCGATCTAAAAAGATTGAACCATCTGAAGATGAGATGACCTTTGAAGATAACCCTAGTGCAGTTAAAGAGAAAGACTACACTAGGTTCTTTAGCCAAAGTATTAGTAATGGAAAGGGAGTTGATTTATAATGGCATTTAAATATAGAATAGGAGCAGATGTTCAGGGTGCAGAATATATGCAAGGTAATCTTATTGAAATAGCAGAGGGTAAAATAATAAAAAGAAAAAGATGGAGTAATGAAAATTGGTACACTATAAATAGTGGCAAAAATTCTTACGTCTTTTTGGAAGATGATTTAATGGAGATAATAGATGATATATCTTGAATTATTCTCAGGTGGTAGTGTAGCTAGGCAATCTGTAAAAGAATTAGGTTTGCCCGTTACTAGATGGTATTCCTCAGAAATTAATAAGTATCCTATTCAGATAGCTAACGATAACCATGATGATCTTATTCATCTAGGTGGTGTCGAGGGTGTACTAGATAAGCTAGTCTCACACAAAGACATTGATGTTATCTTTTGTGGCTCACCTTGTCAGGGTTTTTCAGTTGCAGGAAAACAGTTAAATTTTCAGCACGAACAATCCAAACTGTTCTTCACGTTCCTTAATATCTACAAGGCTATCTATACTGCCAATCCTCATGTCAAGCTACTCTTTGAAAATGTCAAGATGAAAAAGGAATGGGAAGATATTATCCTATCTAAACTACAAGACATTAATCCAAAGCTGAAGCTACACATTATTAATTCAGCTTTAGTATCTGCACAACGTAGAGTTCGTATGTACATAACTGACATAGAGTTTAACATGCCTGAAGATAGGAACATTGTGCTTAAGGACATTATCGAATGTGGTTGTGTGGACAGAAACAAATCCTACTGTCTAGATGCAAACTATTGGAAAGGTGGTAACCTGAAGATGTACTTTGAGAAGTCAAGAAGACAGTTAGTCTTTGGTGATGGTTGTCACCAAGTAGGAGTAGCTGATCTTAAAGGCTATGACATTATCAAACGTGTCTATTCTGTTGAAGGCAAGTGTCCTACCTTAACGACTATGCAAGGTGGTCACAGAGAACCTAAGATACTCTGCAACTCTGCATCAATCACGGGCAGAAGAATAGATAGCAATGGTGTCCGTAAAGATGATGACACTAACCTACCTATAGTTCAAACCCTTGAGGTATCTAAGTCAGATAAAGCTAGGTGCTTGTCTACCTTAACTAAGGATACAGTTGTATCACCTTTACCAAGTGGTAGATACCCTGATGCTTATGGAGAACATAAATTACATTGGAGAAAGTTAACTGTTAAGGAATGTTGTAGGTTGCAAACCCTACCTGATGACTACTGTAAGTCTGTCAGTAATAGTCAGGGTTACAAGATGCTTGGCAATGGTTGGAATAACGAAACTATCAAGTGCATCTTAAAAGGTTTGACAACAGACTATGAATGGATTAAGGAATTAGCTTGAAAGAAAATGTACGAAACTATGGAGAGATCGTGACGAGACAATCAATTAGTTTAGATGAACATCTTGTAGACTGTGTGGCTGAATACAGAAAGTTAAGGCAACTACAATATGATCATGAATGGGAAGATCAAAATGATAAGGCTAACTTTTACAAACACCAAAGTATGTACTTTAAAAAGTTAGTTAAAGATGGTGTGTTATATCAACCAAAATTTTAGGAGAGATCGTGATGACAAGTAAATTAAATGTGTTTCAAAAGAACAATGCTATAAGGGAGTATGTAACTGATCTGTATTGGGAGTATGATAGAATGTCTAGTAGTGGTCAATCTACACTAGATAGTCTAGCTAAGTTATATGGTGTTGAAACTAATCAACAGTTAGAACAACGTCTATCTAAGATGTCAAAGGAAGAAATGAAACAAGAATTGGAGAGATCGTGATGACTAAGTATTATTCAAGAAGTAAGCAGAAGTTTGTGGATATTGAGCAGATGCCTGATCAGTATGTCAGAAATGCTTTTGTTAAGATGTGCAAACATGAACCTACAGAAGATGTTATCTTTGCTCAACAACAAAAAGAAAGAGCAGATAACTATAAGAAACTTGCAGAAGATAATTTTATATCAGGTGTAGGTGATTTAGACGAAAGAGAAAAACTAACTGAACAAGTTACTGAACTAAAGAAACAGTTAAATAACACTACCTACCAACCCTACGATAAGCAAGGTAGGGTTAGAGATTATCAGGTGGAGTTTACTAAGCTAGCTAAGGAACGAGATAAGTGGAAAGAGAAATCTATGAATATGATAGAGAAGAGTACACACACAGAACTTGAAATGGAAAATGTACGTCTTGTTGCTCAGCTTGAACATGATGAACATAACGTAGGTAAGTTAGATGATACTGTATCTAAAGACACCTACCAAGTGATGTGGGATAATTGTCAGGTGTTGCAGAATGAAAGAGCTAAACTTTTAAAAGAAAGCAACGAACTAAAAGAATCTCTTAGGCAAGCTAATCTTACACCTACTGTATCCACCAAAGCCTACGATATAGCGTGGAAGAACATTGACGAACTTAACGATCAAGTGAAAAGGTTGTTGGATCGTAATGCAGTTCTTAGTCGCATGTACAACAATAGCCTATCTAGCAATGCAATCATAGGTGATGTCAAAATGTTTAGCGAGATACCTAACAATCCTGATGGTGATACGTTTATTTATCTTCTTAGGAAGTACCTAAATAATGTCAGCTATAAGATAAGAGTACGTGGTCAGTATCTAGATGAAGAAACCAAAAAGACAGAGGGTTGGAGAAAGTATGAAAGAGGTCAGCCTATCGAGAAGTCTAAGTGTCTTAGGGTTTATGTTGATACAAAGAAAGAGGTTGACTAGGTAGTTTGTCTGTAGTAATTGTTGGTTTCATTTTAAACTTAGGAGAGATAAGATATGAGTAGAGAACATTTTGTGGAAAGCCACTTAGAAGATAGGGTAAACGAGTTAATCTACATTGATAATTTGTCAGAGGAAGACGCTATCCAAACTGCTACTAGTGAGCATGATGGTCAAGTTAATCTAGTTGAAGATAAAGCACTAAGGATAAACGAAAAGCAGATGGCTATCCAAAAAGAACTTAGGCAAGGTTTGTATCCAAGTGAGATAGTCTTATCTAAGGTAGTTGATCATCTTCAGGCTCACTACAATTCAGATAGCGAAAGCACAGTAGTTAAAGAGTTCTGTCGTGAGTTACTAAAAAAGATCAATGACGATACTTTGGAGGTAGCCAATGCAGAGTGAAATTTCTCAATGTTGGAGTTGTAAGTCTATCTTTCATGTTAGTGAGTTAATGGTAACTGAAGATGGGAAAGATTGTCCTTTGTGTTGTACAGATAATCTAGTTAATATAGATGATCTACCTGAAGATAGGGAGGACAGATAATGAATAAGATTGCACGTATCCACGTTAACCAACACGTGATCAAAGCTAATGCAAAGAATGGAGAAAACAATCCTATCTTTACAGTTAAGCAAGGTGGCAATAATACCTATGCCCATAATGTCAAAGTCAAAGGTGAGATGGAGTTAGTTTACTCACCTGATAAGCCACTTTCTTGTGGTGCTAAGGTTTGGATAGAAACTAAAGGTAACATAGAAGTAGATGGCAAAATATTGTCAGCCTATGCTTCAGATGAAGAACCTTTAATGACAGTAAAAGGAGAAACGTGGATAAAAAAGATTTATTCAGGTGGGCATTTTGAAATGGAATTTTTAAGAAAAAAGGAAAGGCAAATAAGAAATAAAAATAAATTTAATGCTTGTTTAGCTAGTTAAGATAGTTTAACAATAAACCTATCTACTAATTAAGGTAGGTTAACCAAAAGGCTTTTAGCCTAGAAAGAAGAAATATTATGGATAGCATAATAACAGTCGATCAAGAAAAATCTTTACGATCAAATACAATTCATGAACATGGAAATCCTTTTGATGTTTCTTTGTTTGAGGATAATGCAAAAATAAAAAGAATACCTTTATTTGCATTTGATGAAGATCAATACGGAATTGGAAACCAAGTTAAGCTAAATAATTATTCAGGTTTGTATAATGAAAGTTTAGGTGAAGTTTTACAAAGCCGACCAATTGCAGATACCTATAAATTAGTACCTCATGAAAGTTTATTCTTTGAGCAAGCTAAGATATTAGACCAAACTGATTTACCAAAACAAAATATAAGAGTTGTAGATAAGTTAGTTAATGGTGGCTTGCAAGCACAAAGAACAATCTATTATGATGATCTATCTGTTCCCGTTTCAAATTCTAGAGATATAGTTAAAGCAAGAATTGACGTATTTAATTCTGTGGATACGTCTTGGGCTTTCCAAGTTTTCTCAGGAGCATATCGAGATTTATGCAGAAACACTTTAGTATTTGGTGGTGAGAAATCCTATCATCAAAAGAAAAAGCATACCTTAAATCTGTCGCCAAGTGCTATGGTTCAAAAAGCAGGTTTGGGTTTATCCATGTGGCATCATCAAAAAGATTTAATGCTTAATTGGAGAGGAGTAGAAATTACTGATCAACAATTTGCAGACATGTTAAAAGAAACTATCTGTGTTAAGAAAAGTAAATCTGCTCAGGTTGGTATTAATCCCGTCAATGAAACCAAGATGAATTACTTACTTCAGTTATTTGATGAAGAAAAGAAAGAGCTAGGTTCTACTCTTTGGGGTGCTTACAATGCCTTAACTCATTGGTCAACACATACTGATCACCAAGTATCAAGATACAATCCTGAAACTTTAAAGATCGATAATATACGTGGTGGTCGAACTAATGCCAACAAGCCTAATGTTGAAAGACAACGTGCAGATGTAGTCAGGGAATTATTGACTAGTGATGCTTGGCAGTCTTTAGAAATGGCTAGTGCTTAATGACTGAATTAATTGCTACAATTTATAAGCTATGTATGATCATCATTATTTTGGTGATCATATCCTCTATATTTTTAATCTAATCAGGAGAATAAAAAATGAAAAGATATCATTTAAATAAGATGTCAGATTTGTTAGAAACTTTATCTATAGTATCTAACAATGCTAAAAATAAAGGTCATAGGTCAGGCTTTAGATGCCATGAACTAGCTAAGCAACTAGCAGATCAATTTCAGGTATTCTTGCCTACACTTGACACCATTGTTAAAAATAAAGAAGTCAAAAACAAAGCAAATAATATGCACGTTATGACAAATGGTGAACACCAAATATATCAGGTTATTAGACATTCAGGGTTTCTTAAGATGTCAGAAATTGCAACGTCAGACAAGCACAACAAATCCAAGAACACCACTAGACAATACGTTCACATCTTGCAGAAAAAAGGGTTTGTTAAATCTATTGATGTAATTGGAAAGAACCATAAATATTATAAAGCAATACCTTTACATTTTACAACTATGGATCAGCATTTAATATCTAATTTAATTAGTTGACATGAATTATTAAATAATATTACAATTAGCCATCTTCAGGATATCTTGGAGGTGGTTTTTTTAAACCTATAACTTTATAAAAGGATTTCTTACAATGGAAACAAAAACATATTTAATTAAACATGAATATAATTATAAGGATAAAAAATTAGACAGTATTTCAGGGTCAACAATTACAGTACAATTTAAGATCATGGATAGTCTTGCAGTTTTAGAAATAGTTGGAACTTTAAAAGGTCGAACTCATGAAGAAATTAAGCATGTAATTATCTGTCATAAAGATCAGGATTTATTAGTTCTTAATACTAAAGACGATCAAATAGATAATCAGGGTCAAGAGTTTGATAAAGATAGAGTTAGATTTGAACCTACCTATGAAGAAAATAAAATAGATCATGGGCAATTTGATAATAGAGGTCAGGTTGATCTTGAAGAACTAATAAAGGAGCAAAGTTAATGAATAGAATAGCAAATAGAAATAAATCAGACTTTGTATTATTCCTTAAGGATTTATATCTCATCTTTTCTTTAATGTGCATTGGCTTCACTCTCAGCTATTTTGTTTCTTTATCTATGGGCTTAGATACTAATTTAAGTTGGGGGGTTTAATCATGGCTTATTTCTTTAAGTGTAAAGTTTGCGACCATAAAGAAACCTTTCAAGATACTTTTGAAATACCTTTAGTGGCTTTAGAGGGTTCGCTTGCAGATTATGAAAGTGTAATATGCAATGGTTGCATTACTAACAAAATAAGATTAAAAGGTAATTATATAATAATCAATAGGAGAACAAATTAATGACTATACAATATTATGAAAGATCACATATAAACCAAGATTGTTCAGCAGTTCAAGATAAAGTTTATTCTGCGATAGTTAAGAACTTTACTAGCTCTCGATCAGGTAAAGCAATTGCTAATCAGTTTGTTATTACGATTGAGAATGGTGATACAATCTTTCAGAGTTATGAAAGTATTATTGCAATTAAAACATTCTGTGGAAAGGTTCTAGTCGATTGCGATAGATGGGATTATTCAAATACAACGTCAAGATATAGAAAGATATTTCTTGGAGAAAGCACCAAAGAGACTAAAGAGAAGATAGATAATGGAACTTATCTTTTAACAGACTTGAATGGTTGTATGCGAAAATATAGATAACTTTCAGTTAATAAACCACTTCCCCAAGCCTCCTAGATTAGTTTCTAGGGGGTTTTTTTGTGTGTTGGTACAAATAATACTTAAACTGTTGGTATTGCTCAGGGTTGAGCTATTCGGTTGTTTGGGTTATTGCTCGCAATGGTAGTCAAGTTAAACCTTTATCGGGTGTTACTTGTACAATAAATGAGCCACTAGGGGTAAACTTGTCAGCCATATTAAAATTAACTCTCGCATGATCATCAAAGGGAATATAAAAGGTTGATCTTTGGTCTATGGTTAGCCTTTGGCAATGGCAAGCGTATTGGTCGTATCATTGATAGTATTTATATATATTTCTTTTGGGGGAGTGTAAGGGACACTGGGGGGTACACCAGTACCTGTTAGCAATGTTGACATATTTTTACTAGAATGAGTTACTTGTACAGACTATTCGCATCCCGTTGGGTGTCCCTGTGGGTGTCCCTATGGTACAGAGGGGAGTGGGAGTGTATGTATCCCGGCGTGTATACTCCGATTATATCGTTCTTATCAGATTTGTCAACATTTATTTTTTTATTTACTATATAGTTGACATACCTGTACTTAATTAGTATACTTGTGGTATCAAGGCTAGTTTCGGGCAGCAGCAATCAAACAATCAACCGTGCTTTGGCTCAAGCTTAACGCCCTTGACATATTTCAACAAGAGATAAAGACCATGTTTGAAGCATTTGTGTTAGTTTGTCTGTGGGGAGTTCCTGAATCATCAGAAAGTTGCCAACAACTACAAGACCTAAGAGGTCCTTACCGTACAGAACAAGAGTGTAGGGAAAGAATAATAGGTATGACACTAGATATAAAAGAAAACTGGTCAGCAGTGTACCCTAAAGGCTATCGTTGCCATGAATTTATTACCACAAACAAACAATTCACGTGATATATCCCCCCAACAAGAGAACTTCCTGACCAATCTGTTCGAGAATGGCGGAAATGTAACCGATGCGGCACTGACTGCAGGCTACTCTAAGGGCAGCGTAACGTGGTTAAAGACCAGTTTAGCTGATGAGATAATCACCCGCACAAAGAACGTACTGTCTATGCACGCTTTTAAGGCTGCTACACGGATAGTAAGCACAATAGACAACCCAGTACCCGAAAGAGGAGACGACCTACGCTTCAGGGCTGCAGAATCGCTGTTAAACAGGGTAGGCTTGGGAAAACAGGAAACAACTAACGTAAATGTACAGGCAGTGCATGGCATAGTTCTGTTGCCACCGAAGAAAGAGGTAATTATAGATGGCTAAAGAAAAACAAACCCCTAAAGCATTTAACAAAATGTATGCAAACGACCCACAAGCAAAAAGATACCAGCAACCTAGACGGGTAGGTGTCATATTCAATAGTAAAGTAACGGGTCAAAAAGTAGTTGACAGTTACACAGGTAAAGACGTTAAAGCAAAAGCTAAAAACCTAGCCCCAATTCAAAAGTCCAATGAATCAACTCCATACTCCGATAAACAGTTGCACATAGAAGCTGAAAGACAGTTGAAACTCTATAAGAACAAAGAAGGATACCCAACTTTCGCCTCCTATGGCAAAGAAGAAGCTTAATTGACCGATGCACCAAAGAGAGGTCGCCCTAAGAAAGACCCTGATGCACCTAAAGCGTCTTATTTCCTGTCAACAGCAGAGAAAGCAAGACGACAGACACAAAAGAGATTACGTGACGCAAAGAAGCGTGCAGAGAAAGTAACCAAAGTAGCAGAGAGTAAGAGAAGATATGCTAGAAAACTTGAAGAAAAAGTTAACAACGTTGAGAAAGCTCTTAAGGGAGATGCAACCACCATTATCGATACAGGCGAGTTGGCATCACTTCCTCCACCTGTCCAAGAGCTTGTGGGCAATCGTGAGATCGTGTTTCAACCGAATGAAGGACCTCAAGAGGAGTTTCTGTCGTCTAGTGAAAGAGATGTTCTCTATGGAGGTGCTGCTGGTGGGGGAAAATCTTTCGCCCTATTGGCAGATCCACTTCGCTACTGCATTAATGGCAATCATAGGGGTCTTCTTCTCAGGCGTACTCTTGACGAACTTACTGAGTTAATAGACAAGTCACGACAACTCTACCCAAAGGCGTTTCCCGGAGCTAAGTTCAGGGAGTCAAAGTCAACGTGGCATTTCCCTTCGGGAGCAACGATTTGGTTTACCTACTTAGACAAAGACAAAGATGTGACCCGATTTCAAGGACAGGCTTTCAATTGGATAGGGATAGACGAGATAACACAATACCCGACACCTTACGTGTGGGACTACCTAAGATCAAGATTGAGAAGTACAGACCCCGAACTACAAAAAAGTTTGTATATGAGGTGTACTGCCAATCCGGGTGGAATAGGTGGATGGTGGATTAAGAAGATGTACATCGACATGGGGGAACACAACAAACCGTTTCCTGCGTCAGATGTCGAAACGGGCAAACCGTTCTACTGGCCGCAAGGTCACGAAAAGGAAGGTCAACCATTGTTCTATCGCAGGTTTATTCCTGCACGACTAACGGACAATCCTTACCTTATGGCAGACGGGCAATACGAATCAATGCTTCGTTCTTTGCCAGAGATAGAACGGAAGAGATTATTAGACGGGGATTGGGATGTAGCCGATGGCTGTGCCTTCCCAGAATTTGTGAGGGCTAAACATGTTGTGGAGAGTTTTGAGTTACCAACCAACTGGCCCCGAATACGGGCAGCTGACTATGGCTACTCGAGTCCTTCTTGTATTCTATGGGGTGCTATTGATTGGGATAATAACATTTGGATTTATCGGGAATTATACGTAAAACAGTTGACAGCAGAGCAATTAGCTGATAGAATACTAGAAGCAGAGCAGCTAGACCCTTTACCACATTATACCGTACTCGATGCTTCTTGTTGGAACAAGACGGGGTTCGGTCCTTCCATAGCAGAAACAATGATGAGATGTGGAGTCCGTTGGACACCTTCTGATCGTAACAGAATACAAGGCAAGATGGAAATACATCGTAGGTTAGCTGATGACCCAAGAACAAATGAACCAAGACTACGAGTGTTTTCGACTTGTAGCAACACTGTCAAGCAGTTGGCAGCAATTCCTCTTTCCAAGACTAATAGTGAAGACGTTGACACCAAAGCCGAAGATCACGCCTACGATGCGTTGAGGTACATGCTAATGACAAGGATGACAGGATATGCTTCGATTCATCAAACGCTTAATGGCATCAAGAGTCAAGTCTACCAAGTACAGAATGAAACATTTGGATATTAAATAATGGCTGAAGAAATAAAATTAACTAAAGATATGACTATCGGTGAAGTGTTTAAACTTGTAGGCAGGGATCAAGTCGATAGGGTATCCGAAGCAGCAGATGGGACTAGAACAACAGTTAAAGTTCGTAACCCTACCTTAAAGAATTTAGAAAAAGCAGGACTTACTATGGATAGTCCTTTTGGTTCTTTGCAAAACGAGGACATTTTAAAAAAATTAGGGGAGGTAGCACCTGAATCTGCCTTTACAAATTTAACTTCTGTTCAAAAGGCTTTTAAAAACGCATGGAATCGTAAGGGGGAAGGTGCGTACCCATTTAAAGATGTCTTCGGTGCAGGGGGAATAGCAAGAGACCCAGATTTAAAAATAGCTGCAGCAAACCAAGCTAGAAACACTAGAAAATTTAAAGCTGTTCCTGAAGCACAAATATCTTTAAAAAAGATAGTAGAGGGTATATCTAAAATAGAAGACACCAACACTCGCGCTGCAGTTAGCTTTCAGTCACTTGTGCCATTAAGACCGGGAGAAGTTCATAGTCTTACGGTAGACGACATAGATTTTGAAACTGGTAGGATATCAGAAGAGTTTAGAAGAGTACATAAGATAAGAAACCCAGTAGAGTTACCAGAAGTAGCCATGTCTATTCTGAAAGCTCAAAGAGCAAAGGGAAACAATAAACTCTTTCTAACAAGTACAAGTAAAATGTCTGCCGCAGTAACAAAGCATATCTCTCCTCTATTTGTTGACTTTGAAAAAGCAATGGGAAGAAAGATAGCTGGGGCTGCTGACATAAGAAAGATTGTTCCTTCCATTATTGTATCAGAACTAGGATACAAAGAAGAAGCAAAAAAGATAATGGGACACGCATCTTATGATGACATTATTACAGACTTAAACGACATTCAAGGAAAGCATTACGTATCCAAAATAATGAATCAAGTGGGTAGCTCTCCTAAGATGGCTTTAACAGCTTTGCAAAATATGTATGCAGAGGTGCTAGGTTTAAACACAGTAAATGAATTAGGTGCTTCTTTAAAACTTAATTTACCAGACCTAGAAGAGTTAGGGTCTATAAAAATTAACGTTGTTCCAAAAGGGAATGATATAGCAGGCAATGTTCGTATCGACTCAGAAGGAATGTCTGACAGTGATTTAGAACTTATAAATGAACGTAAAACAGCGAGGGCAGCAGAACTTAAAGCTGCCACAGCAGAAGCTGAAGCAAAGACTATTGAGTCTGAAATAAAAAAAGAAAAAGGTTGGGCAGAGTTAGCTGAAGAAAGAGAAAAGAACAAAGAGTCTAGAGTTATGGAAAAGCTAGACCAACAAGATTTTCAAAAAGCTAAACGATATGAAAGAGATGAAGAAAAAAGAACCGCAGATAAAGCCAATAATTTAAGTGAGCTAGAAAAAGAAAAGAAGTTGTTAAAAGAAAAGATGGGCAACACAAGAATGTTTGGTAAATTCTTGGGTATAGGTGGTTTAGTGTACGGAGCTTCTTTTATAGGAGGTGACTACAATGCTGCACAATCCGCTAATCTACAAGCTTTAGAAGGTGATGATGATAGCTTTGAATCTCGTATGAGACGAGGAGCTAGTCAGGTAGTAGGACCTAACGTTGCGGCAGGGGCTGAAGCAGGAGTAAGATTTCTTGATCCGGGAATCCAAGCAGGTTTAGAACTTGGCCCTGAAGCTGTCAAAGAAACGTTTGGTGCTTCAACAGTAGCTGATGCAACCTTAAACAATGACCCACTTGCACAGATTAAAACTGGTGATCAAATACGATCTGGTCAACAAGTTATGCAGGATAAAGCTGACGAACAACAATACAGAGGAGAAGTTTCTCCACAAGTTGATGATGAGTTAGCAATTCAAAAACAAATGAATTTAAAGAAACAAAGTGGAGATTTTGGCAACGAAGCCAAAAGAAAGAGCCAACTTACGTTGGATCAACAATTAGAAAGCCTATTACAACAAAGGGAAGGGGATAAGTATGCCCGACAATAACTACAACTACGGACCTTCATACATAATGAACTCCGATAAAACATCCTACAATGCACCAGACGCACCATTAACTCGTGAAGGTAAAGACTTCGATACATCTAATAGTCAGATAACTGAGTTAAACGCTATGACTCCAAAGAAACAGTCTAAGCCAACTGTTGAAGCTTCTTTATTTAAAATGGCTGACGACAAAAATTACTTTGGCTAGGAGCTAACATGGCTGACAACTTTCTTCAACCGCCTGACGAGACGATAGCCGATATACAAAACCCAGAAGAAAATCTTCCGGGAATATCTGGCTATGTACGAGATAAATTTGAAACTGCTGAAAATGGAAGACAAAGCCACGAACAGAGGTGGCTGTCTGCCTACAAAAATTTTAGGGGTATCTACGACACTAGCACACAGTATCGTTCTTCAGAAAAGTCTCAAGTTTTTGTACGAATTACAAAGACAAAAGTTCTTGCTTCTTTTGGGCAGATAACAGATATTTTATTTGCTAACAAGAACTTTCCAATAAGTGTTGAATCAACTCCTGTGCCAGAAGGCATAGCAGAATTTGCCCACCTTAAAACACCTTTAGATGAAGTAGCTGAACCTGATGCTGTTGACCCCTATGGTTTTGAAGGGGATGGCAGACAGGTTGAACCCGGAGCTATGGATTTTTTAGGTGGTCTTGATAAAAAGTATGAAGGTACTCCATTAGCAGAAGGTCCTGCTAAATTAGGAGAACCTCAAATTAGTCCTGCACAAGAAGCAGCATTAAGTATGGAGAAAGAAATACAAGATCAGCTACTTGATACTAACGCTGTAAATGTTTTAAGAACGTCTATCTTTGAACAAATACTGTTAGGTACAGGTATTATTAAAGGCCCTATGATGAAAAACAAAAGAGTTCATAGGTGGTCTAGAGGAGAAGAAGGAGAAAGAGTATATGATCCGTATGACATGGTATGCCCAGAAATTGAAGCAGTATCGTGTTGGGATTTCTTTCCTGATCCATCCGCTATAAACGTAGAAGATGCTGAATACGTAATACAAAGACATCGTATGACAACACAGCAACTAAGAAACCTTACTAGTTACCCTTACTTTAACAGTGAAGTAATTGAAAATGTTATTGCTAAAGGCCCTAACTACGAAGACAAATACTACGAAGACACTATACGTGAAGACGAGACTCAGCCTAACTATAACACAAATAGATTTGAGGTGTTAGAGTATTGGGGAGTAATGGACAAAAACTTCATAATTTCTGCAGGTGGAGAAGTGGACAGTGATATGTCTGACCTACAGCAGTTACAAGTTAATGTGTGGATATGTGGCAACGAAGTTATTCGCTTTGTCCTTAACCCTTTTACTCCTGCTAGAATACCCTTTCATGTATTTCCATACGAAATAAACCCTTATCAAATGTTTGGGGTAGGTGTTCCTGAGAACATGGAAGATGCACAGTTATTAATGAATGGTCATATGAGAATGGCTATTGATAACTTAGCACTTGCAGGTAACTTAGTCTTTGACGTAGATGAAGCTAGTTTAGTTCCCGGACAGAACATGGACATCTTTCCCGGTAAAATATTCCGAAGACAATCTGGTGTAAGTGGCACAGCAATCAATGGGCTTAAGTTCCCTAACACTGCTCCTGAGAACATACAGATGTATCAAATCTCTAGGCAACTAGCGGATGAAGAAACAGGTATACCATCTATTATGCACGGACAAACAGGCGTTACTGGTACAGGTCGTACTGCAGCGGGGTTATCTATGCTAATGGGAGGTGCTAACTTAGCTATGAAAACAGTCATAAAGAATATAGATGACTATTTGTTAAAGCCTTTAGGTGAAGCGTACTTTCAATGGAACATGCAGTTCAATGAAAGGTCTCCAGATATTATAGGGGATTTACAAATTAAACCAAGAGGTACTTCTGCTGTAATGCAAAAAGAAGTAAGAAGCCAAAGATTGACTGCATTGTTACAGACTGTCAGTAACCCTATGCTTGCTCCTTTTGTTAAGATACCTAATCTTATAAGAGAACTGGCTATATCACAAGATATTGATCCAGACAGTCTTGTTAATGATGAAAACCAAGCAAAGATATTTGCAGAAATACTAAGAGGTTTAAATGAACAACAACAACCACAAGCCCCTGACCAACCTCAAGCCCCTGCTGGACAACCCAGCGGCATGGCAGGCTCTGGAGGACTTCCTCAAGGACCAGCAGAAGGTGGTCTTCAGGGCGTTGACGGCGGCGATATCGGAGTCGGAGCTTCGCCAGTTGCAGGGGAAAGCGGCTTTACTGGAAACCCTATTGGCTCTCAACAGTAAATTTAATAAGGAATAAAAACCCTAATGCGAGTTTTACCACCAGAAGAAAAAGTCAACATAAATAAGTCTAATGATAACATAGAATTATTTGATGGTAGTAAAAAAAGAAGTGATGATTTCTATAATACACTACCACCTGATGCAAGGTTTGAATACTTCCCAGATGGAACTAGTGGTTTTGTAGATGGCAGGGGTAATAAATACACACCTCCACCATCCATAGACGACAGAAGTAGAAGTATATCTTCTAGTACGGATACTATTCAATATGATAGATTTAACTCCCCTACTTCAACTGGCACAGCAACAAACAACGTATCAGACAATAACCAGATAACAGAGTCTTCGGCTACTAACGAATCAGGTTCAGACTTTCTTACTAACGTAGGTGGCGTTGGTGCTACAACTTTTGATTATGATTTAAGTGACGCTGATTTACTAGAAGCTATTGAACTTAGGAAAGCTGCGTATGGGCAGGATACTGTTATTGAATCAGGTGGCACTGCTGTTAATAGTGAAGGTGTTGAAGAAAGAGGATTCCTAGAAAGAGTAGGGGATAGACTAGAAGAGATTTTTATAAGTGGCCCTGCTTCTGTTGTTACAAGACCTAGCCCTGTATCTGGTAAAACAGTTGCTACTAAAGCTCCGGGTATTCAAGGTGTTATGGACTCAGCTACTGTGTTTACAGGGTTGCCATTTGGTCAAATAATGAACAAGATGGGAGATAGACTTATAGATGCCCAAACAGTAGATACAAAAGCTGCTGCAGTTGGTATGACAGGTTATGGGGCAGTTCAAGTCCAAGAAAAATCAACAGGGCGTATTATAGATTTAACAACATCACCTGCTTTTGGAAAAGGTCTTGATCAAAGTGAAAATCGTACAACGTTTATGAACGCTTTAGGTATAACAGATAATACGTCTGTAGGCACATACGCTGAGTCTGATGTTCAAGGTGCTGTTATATTTAATGGAAGAGAGTATCCAAATATAAATGCAGTAATAAGAGAGGTATCTCAAAAGGGTTACATATCTCCTTTTGCTATGGAAAAAAATATACCTGCAGGAGAAGATTATGATCGTAGTAGGGTAGTTGGTGCAGGAGAAAAACGGATTGGTCTTTACAATCAAGATAGTGGGGAAGTTGACTTAGGCTTTGGTAGACTGGGAGCAGTCACAGGTGTAGCTATTGATGGTCAAGGCAATTTAAATTATAAAACAGATGGTAGTGGCTTTGTTATGGGCATGGGAGAAATGGTCAATACAAGCACTGGTATTGCATTTGGAGGTAATAGGGCTAACATTGCAGGAGCAAACAATTTAACAGCAACTCAAGCACAAGATTTATTAAACCAGATAAACAACGGGGATATAACATCCACTCCAAACACAACTAGCTATCTTAATACTATTGCAGCTGATTTTAGAGATATAGGGGATGATTACACGAACTTAAATGTCCCTGTTAATCCTATATTTGGATCATACCCTATTCCAGAAATAGATAGATTTCCAGAAGGTGACATGCCACAATATCAAGATATAGTTACAGAAGATGTTGACACTGATACTTACCAAATGCAAACATCAACACCTCTAAGTGAACGTACTCCAGAAGAGTATTTTAATAGTATGCCTACGGGTGGATTTTTTACAAATGATGACAGCAATGACAACAATGGAAATTTTGATTCGGGGGATAACGCAGGATTTAGTGAAGATGATTCTTCAGATGCTTACAGTGATGGCTATGCCGATGGCGGAACAGTAGGGATGCAAGAAGGTGGCGTAGCTAATCAACAAGGCGTATCCCAGATTGTACAAGGAGCAGGGTTTATTTCACCCCAAGAAAATGCAAGTCCTGATGCAACGGTAGCCGATGACATACCCTTAGAAGCTGAAGAAGGTGACTTTATAATCAATGCACCTGCTGCCGAGTTTGCAGGAAGACAAGATATTGTTACTATGATTACCGATGCGATTAAAAGCCTTAGAGAAAAAGGTGTTGACATTCAGTACGGAAACCCTAAAATACCAGTAGAGAGAAGTGTAAAACTAGCTGTATCTAAAAATGAAGTATACATACCTAAACCAGTAGCCGAAGAAATAGGCTACGACAAATTACAAAAAATAAATAAACGTGGACAAAAAGAAGTTCAACGTAGACAAGAAGAAGCACAGGGGCAGGCAGCTCGTGGTGGCTTTGTTAAAAAAGCAGATGGTGATATAGTCACAAAAGACGAAACTCTCAAAGAAGATAAGTCTAGTATGATGGGAACTGATGAAGGAAATTTCATACAGAATTTAGGTAGGGCAGTATATGACAACATAAAGAAAGACGTAATGGGCTTTATATCCCCTAAAGAAAAAGAAAAAAAAGAATTAGAACTTATAGATAAACCTAAACGCAGACCTGAAGATTTAGATACCTCTAGTAACACACCTATTAAACAAAAACCTTTTGTTGTTACAGAGCAATACAAACCCCAAGATGAATTTCAAAAAGTTGCATACAATGCTTTAGACGCTATTGAAAAACCACCAACAGGTTACACTAAAAGAAAAGGGTACGTTCCTAGAAAAAACTCAGGAAACCCCTTTGAAAAAAGTGGCGTTACGGTAGGGTTAGGAATTGATTTAGCACAATTTTCTCCTTTAGAATTTAAAGGTATGAAATTAAGTCCAGAACTTTATGCGGCAATAAAACCCTATACTTTAAATGGGCATCTATTAAATGACCAAAATGGTAGAGCCACTAACGCAAAACAAGTAAGGGGTGTAGGTGCAACTAAATTGCCAGAATTAAATCTTACGGATGAACAAGTTTCTGAGTTAAATTCTAAAGTTTATAATTTTAAAAAGAACAAATTTAATAAAATACATGGAAAAGATTACGAAGGATTTAATAATACAGAGGATAAGGTATCGGCTTTTGCTATGGATTGGGGGGGAGCATTTAAAAACCCTGTTACTTTTAAAAGAATACTTAATCAAAAAGCAAGCACAGAAGATGCTTTAATACAAGGATATATTAAAAATCCCAATATTGATAGTGGCGGATTAGAAGCAAGTCGAGCAGTCAGACTGTTAGAATGGTACAAAAAATATAGGGATGAGAAACCTCGTTCCACCCCTGTACCTAAACGTAGACCAGAATTAAAACAAAAAAATTCATTCCTTAGTCCAACTATGGGATAATAATTAGTCAGCTACCCAGTATATCTGGCCCTGACATCCGAAGCAGCTACCCACAGCCATGTGGCACTGCAATATATGAGGTAATAAAAATGGCAACACGAGTAAAAGGTGCAAGAGCTAATAAACCCAATGACTCCTTTGGAGTAATGAATAACCCAAATGTCTATCGAAATAAATACCGGGAAGAAGTCGATAGAGATGAGGATGACGATGAAGTAGAGCAAAATTCAATGGACCCTTCGGAACAGACTGAAGCTACTCCCAAAGAAGAAAGTTTTGCAACTACGGAAAAAGAGGGTGAAAGCGATGCCTATAAAAAACGTTATGATGATTTAAAACGTCATTATGATAAAAAACTGGATGAGTGGAAGTCAGAACGTGATACTCTGGAGTCTGCTAATAAGGTTACGGATACTGGAGTACAAATGCCTACGACTCCTGAAGAACTCACAGAGTTTAAACAAAAGTATCCTGATGTGTACAAAGTTGTTCAAACTGTTGCGTCAATGCAAGCAGAGCAAAAGACAGGTGATCTCAAAGAAGAGATTAACTCTCTTAAGCAACGTGAAGAAGACATGGTTGTACAAAGTGCCTACAGTGATTTATTATCTGCCCATCCTGATTTTCAGGAAATTAAAACAGATGAAAAGTTTCTTGAATGGCTCGATGACCAACCTGTTTCTATAGCAGACGGTATATACAAGAACAATAAGGATGCAAAATGGGCAAGCCGAGTAATAGACTTGTACAAAAATGATGTTGGCATAACATCAAAAAAGGATACTTCAACCAATAAACGAAGTGCTGCAGAAATTGTAAAATCACCAAAAGTTCGTGAAATTTCAGATTCTAACAGCAACAAGAAGATTTGGAAGATGTCCGACATCGCCAAGCTGAAATCGTGGGAGTTTGAAAAACTGGAAACAGAAATAGACTTAGCACGAACAGAAGGGCGAATAACCCAATAACTAACCTCAAATAGAGGAAGGATACTATAATGGCTTTTACTACAAGTGCAGGGTATGGAAATTTACCGTCAGGTAACTTCGCACCCGAAATTTTTAGCCAAAAAGTTCTTAAGTTCTTCCGTAGAGCTTCGGTGGCAGAAGATATTACTAATACCGACTATACTGGCGAAATCGAGAACTTTGGCGATACTGTCAACATAATGAAAG
>Ga0307488_10000697_pt1 | contig 27977 bp, 23 predicted proteins | sample SB02metaG_FD_202248 | JGI IMG/M metagenome (GOLD analysis project Ga0307488, IMG submission 202248) | Sea-ice brine microbial communities from Beaufort Sea near Barrow, Alaska, United States - SB 0.2 | ecosystem: Environmental > Aquatic > Marine > Coastal | place: USA: Alaska | collected...
CCCCTGTGTCCGGATAGTTGTGCCTTGCTTACCTAAAGACACTAAAAGGTTATCACTTTTTAGTCTTTAATTCCGATGCTAAATGCAAAAATACATTGGCATAATTGCGTTCTTGTGCAAGCATGCCCCTGAAAATCTTTGTTCCCATTTCACCTCGGGCAATTTTGTAAAGGAAGTACAGCTATGGATTATTCATCAATATTAACCTTTGTTAGTGACAATCTTCAAAAAGGATTTGAGCTGTTATCGAGCACACAAACTTACGTACAGTTAGCGATGTTGATTGTTATTTATACTATTGCTTTTGCGATTGCGTATAAAGTGCGCCATAGCATCAAGCTAATGCACAATGAACCTGATGAAACAGCACACCCAATTCGCAAATTTGCCTTTCGAATTGGTGGTGTCTTATTTCCCCTTATTGCTATTTTGTTGTTACAAATTTCGCGTAAAGCAGGGGAAAATCTTGAATATTCACCGTGGGTAATACAAGTGGCGTTGTCGGTTGCGATCTTGTTGTTTTTTAACTCCATTATTCGCGCATTTGTGACACACGATTATGCCACGTCCTTATTTAGGTGGATTGGTTTACCTATTTTGTTTTTACATTTGGTTGGATTACTCTCTTCCATTATTATTACTTTAGAAGAAATATCAATTAGCATTGGTAACGTCGATATTTCTGCCTATGGAGTCGCACGGGTGCTCGTTTTTGGTGTTTTTCTCTTCTGGCTTGGTCGAGTTTCTAGTAGTTTTGGAAAAGCGGTTATTAAGCGCCAAGAAAGTCTAGATATACCGACAAAAGAGGTGTTTTCTAAATTATTCGAAGTCGCGTTATTCTGTATCATTATATTGCTTTTATTAAACGTAATGGGTATTAACCTGACAACGCTTGCAGTATTTGGCGGCGCTGTAGGTGTAGGTATAGGTTTGGGTTTGCAGTCTATCGCTTCTAATTTTATATCGGGTATTATCATTCTGCTTGATCGGTCGCTCACTGTGGGTGATTTCGTTGAATTAGGTGATGGTCAGAAAGGCTTCGTGCGCGAATTTAAAATGCGTTATGCAGTTTTAGAAACCTATGACGGTAAAGACATTTTAGTGCCCAATGAAAAATTCATTTCAGACTTCTTAATTAATTGGACACATAAAGACCCTAAGCAACGTTATCGTGTCGATTTTTCAGTGCCTTACGCAACTGATGTGCGCAGCATGGTTGAATTTATCAAAGTTGCAGTGTGTCAACATCCGCAAGTTATCAGTGGCGAAGATGTGCCTTTTGAAGAACGTCCTGATTGTGAAATAGATAGTTTCGGTGATTCAGGAATCAATATGTTTGTGGAATTTTGGATGATGGGTGTTGATGACGGTAAAAACCGTGTAGGTGGTGATTTAATGCTGACTATTCTTGAAACACTAAGAGAGAACGGTATTGAAATTCCATTCCCTCAACGTGAAGTTAAGATCCTCAACCCAGAGCATAAATTATAGGACCACTGCTCTTATTTGTTAAGCAAAATGAAGTGAAGAATGGGGGAGTGCTTACCTTAATTAATAAGGTTAAGTAATAGCCCATTCTTCTATAATTTGTGAGCACCATCGCTTTACTCGTTCGTCAGTTTGATCATACTGATTTTCATCGTCTAACGACAAACCTACAAAAAAATCACCCTCCTCGGTTAGTGCTTTTGATTGCGTAAACTCATAACCTTGATTCGGCCAGTAGCCAATTATATCGCAATCTAACACGATCAATTCATCATGTAGCATTCCCAAAGCGTCTTGAAACCAATCGGCATAGCCCAATTGATCGCCTAAGCCGAAAAGAGCGACCGTCTTGCCGGCCAAGTTTAGTGCTTTGATATCATCCCAAGTTGATTCCCAGTCTTCTTGTAATTCACCAAAATCCCATGTGGAAATACCATAAATCACTAAGTCGTATTGTGTCGATTTTTCGAGTGCATGTTCTTTAATATCGAACATGCTTACTGTGGCTTGGAGCCCTTGCTCATTGACCATAGATTCTAATTCAGACTGTATTTTCTCACTCGCCATCTCTGTGTAGCAGGTGGTTGAACCATAAAAAATGGCGATTTCTTTTGTTGCTAAATTCATTACTCTCTTTCTACCCTTGCTGGTGATTTGTTGGTTGCTACCTTTGTTTGTGTTTTCAATTGGGTGTTGGCTTCTGAAAAGCTAATATAATTGCCATCACTGCATAAAAGTGCGCAGTCTACCCGACTTGCATCCTCATTCAAGGTTAGTACTCCGATATTACAACTATTGACCAACGTCTGGCTGTGATTACCTGATTCTCTTTGCCTAACCGACATGTTACGACGTTTTGTTAGCCAGTTAAGCGGTGAGCGATGACCATAAAACCATCTATTCAAACGGTCGAACCATTTTAAAAGCGTAGGTGGAAATTCGTTATTCAATCCACTACTAGTAAATTGGGTTATATGCGGACTATTGCGGCGAAAACGTAAACTCACGTCGTAGACAAAGGAATAGTGAACGTCACCTGATAAAATAATAAAATTTGGTGGCGTTTTAATATGTCTAAAAATATTCAGCATCACACTGGCGGTGCCTCTATGTGCCATCCAATTTTCAGCATCAACAACTAACGCAGCACCGAAAATAGTAAATATTTTTTGTATGGTTTCTATAAATTTCACACCATATACAGGTGCTGGAGATACCATAATCACAGATTCGGTTCCAATGATAGATTGTTGTAGTTCGCACAGTGCCTCCCAGTCCATAAGTCCTGATGGCTTATTCAGTGATGATTCAGAGCGCCAACGTTGTGTTCTGGTATCAAGCACATGCACGGGGGGCTGCGTTGCGAGTTGGTAGTGCCATTGGTCAAAAGCAAACAAAGTGTTGATGAGTTCGGCATGCGAAGCGCTATATACAGCTTGGCCGTTGATTTCTGAAGTGTTTTCTTTAACCGCACTGGCTGAGAATACAGTGCTGAATTGACTAAATAAGGGGTCTATTTTTGCCCTAGGGTTGCCACAACCTTGGCATAAAAAATAAGCAGTAATCGCATTGCCAATAATTCGCTTTGAAAAAGCATGGTTATAAACCTGCTTTTCCCAACCCCGTGTTAGGTTCCAGTCGTCAGTGACGTCATGATCATCGAACATCATATAACTTGGAACGTGAGCAAGTGCCCGGTGAACCTTATACAAGCCCCGTTGAAATGCCAATATATTCTGCTTTTCCTTGTCGTAAGTCACTTGCTTATCTTGGTTTAACCCTGATTTCTCCAAATCAATAAATTGCCAGAGTAATGGTGACCAAGTTAACAGGTACATCGCTAGCATTTCGCTCAGTGCGATGAGATGATTTTTGGCGTTGACTGACGTAAATACGGGTTTGCGTTTTGCTGCAAAAAAGGCCTTTGTAAGCTTATCATTAGCTTCAACTGCTGGCAGTAATAACTCCCTTTGGTAAAAACCATGCTCATGCGATATTAGTTCTGTTAAATCATCAACAGTGGCGCCTTCAAACCTTTCGTTATGCAGCCCAAGTAAGGAGATTGCTTGATGAATTGCATGTAACATTGGTCCTGCAACGTCGTCAACATACACTTGGTCGCCGGTCATTAACATCAAATCGGGACGGTTTATGCTTTTTGTCTCACTGGTCTTTGATGTATTAACTTTATTGGCTAGTTCATCTGCTACTAAGTTATCAAGTTGTGGTAATGCGTCTTGACCATGAAAATGGGGTTTGCGGCACGAACCGTGTGTCACTTTGGTCAAATGGTGATTAAATCGAAAGTTAGGTCGTTCGTGGCCTTCATAAACCAAATGAGAAATAGCTTTTAAAATGCTTTGGAGTTTAGGTGTGTTAGGAGCCGGCTCCACTTTATTTGCATGACTGGCGTTGCTTTTTAGCGGGAGAACAGTGTTCAAATGACCTGAATCGTCTTTTTGTGTGTTTTCCAAGGTGCTCAAGAAGTCGTAATGATATAAACATCCTGATTGAATTAATGGTTTTTCAGTTGTTGATTCTATGCTAATTAACTGAATATAGGCTCGCTGCCCAACACAAAATGTGTCTTGAGTAATCTTTGCATTGTGCACTTCAATTACGTTGTTCTGTGCATTAGCTAACACCGGCCTTATATCGATTGCCACAGAAGTCACTAGCCACCAAACAATACGCTTATGATCAGTGTGGCGTAAAATAGGGCCTGCGATGACGGTGGGCAGCAATTGTGTCACGTTTCTGATTTTCCCTTGCGGTAGTCTTACTGGGCAGAATGATATGGCATTGCTTGAAATTCAACCATTTCAAGCGATGCACAATAGCTTAGCACTAATTACCTCGTAAATTATGATAAATAAGTTTGCGTACTGCATGTATACTCAATACGCGCTGACTGTTGCATAAAAATAAATATACTTAAAAGGATATAGAATGAAAAAGCTAATGGCGATAGCTGTTATTTTGTCAATTGTAACTTTCTGTATTGCTTGCGTGCCTAAAAAAAATCAAACTGACTCTGCTGTCGACGCGCCTATTAGTTCTATTATGCCTTTATTAGGTAGTTGGATTATTGATGTTGACGGTGATGTGATGTTCGACCCGCAAACGTCTGGGCTCAAATATGACAATGGATATTTATACTCGCTGTCCGACGCAAGCGCTGATGCAAGCCAAATATTAAGATTACACCAAATTTCATTAAACAATAGTCAGGTCATTAAAAAAATAGGGCCAACGATATTTAGCGAAAGGGTCAAAAGCAGTTGTTTTTATGACTATCTTGCTAACAAACCTGATTACGAAGGACTTGCGCCAATTAATGGGGAGGACGGTGCATGGATATTTGTTACTGAAGACGCAAGCCGTTCGCGGCAACTTAGTGAAGCATGCCAGAAAATGTATGCAAAAACCGGCTCCACAGTCTATCCCACACTACTAGTGCGCTTGCAGGTTAAGGATGAAAACTTAGAAGTCACGCATGTCCGTCCCGTTCAATTTTCAGTCGAGGCTCAAGTCGGCGATTTTCCAAATGATGGTATAGAAGGTTTAGCATTTACTAAAGATAATCGACTTCTATTAGGCTTGGAAAAGGACGAAAATAAACAACCACGAATCTTTGAGATAGCTGTAGACGACCACTTTTGGCAAGAGTCAGGTTTCGCAAAAGTGCGAGACAGCCAGTTATGGTTACCTAATTTTGAGCAAGGAAACCATCCTATAAATGGAATGGATGTGTTTTACCCAACTCCCAGCAGTCAAGGTTATTTGTTAGCAGCAGCGCGCAACGATAATGAACTATGGATTGTGGACTTAGCTAAGCAGAAGCTAACAAAGCGCATAAAGCTCGCATTTTCTGCTCCTTCGAATATAACCCAAGATAAAACGCATAGCGTATGCGAAACAACGCATTTGATGAACAATGCGTCAATTGAAGGTATTGCTGTTGCAAATGATCATGTGTGGATGGTTAATGACCCTTGGAAAGTTAATTATTTAAAAAATATTGTTTGCCCTGAGGATAAATATCGCTATCAGAAAATGGCACCTTTGTTATTTAAAATGAAAATTGATGACACTTGGTTTGACTAGCATCGCGCAGAGGAGTTTTGCCGCAGGTGGAGACGTGAGCAGTCGCAATCGACAAATCTACTCGGGCTTTGTTCTCGCCATACAATGATTAGACAGACGTTTTCAAACCAGCAAGCATGTTGTTCGAACTTACTGGTTTGTGGTAAAGCGGCGAGTTATGTCTTTATAAAATACGCTACCGCCTATTTAAATTCGGGCTCTTTGCTATAGCGTTTTTAACTTACTGACAAACGTTTTCTTAAATTTTGCTAATTTTGGTGCGACTACCATATTACAATATTGGTTTTGCGCATTCTTAGTGAAATAGTCTTGATGGTAATCTTCAGCTTGGAAATAATTATCGAGGGGCACTATCTCGGTGACAACTGGATCAGGCCAAATTTCAGTATCTTGTATTTCCTTGATAATTTCTTCAGCAGCGGACTTTTGCTCGTCGCTATTATAATAAATACCACTGCGATATTGTGTTCCCACATCATTACCTTGACGATTCAACTGCGTCGGGTTGTGCAGGGCAAAGAATACCTCTAAGACTTCGCGTAAAGAAAGTTTACTTATATCAAATGTGACCTGCACAACTTCATTATGACCGGTGTTACCAGAACAAACGTCTTCATAACTTGGATTGTTGGTTTGACCGTTTGAATAGCCAGAATAAGCGGATGTTACACCGTCAACGGTATTGTATGCGGTTTCTAAACACCAGAAGCATCCACCACCCAAGGTAATTGTTTGCGAACTCATGATTTGTCCTATTATGTAATCTACTAATGGAGAGATAAAGTGCGACTAACGAGACCAAAATTCAAGTCATCTATTCTTAATTAATTAACGTATAAGAAATAACAATATAAATAAACGAGGAAAACATGGCATTTACGCTCTTTTATGATGGCCTATGTCCATTGTGCGAAAAAGAAATGACCCACCTAATAAAACGCGACAAAGACAAGAAAATTGTCTTTGAGGATATTTCTTTACCCGATTTTTCACAGCGTTATCCTGATTTATGTTTGCAAGAGTTAAACGCCCGTATTCATGGGCAATTAGATGATGGCACCATGATTACTGGGCTTGATGTTACGCACAAAGCATGGAGTTTAGTCGGAGTGACATGGTTATATGCTCCACTTCGCTGGCCCGTGATTAGGTGGTTTGCGGATAAACTCTATCTGGTATTTGCTAAACATAGGTACAAAATATCTTATTGGTTGACGGGAAAGAAAAGATGCGAAAGCAATCGCTGCAACGTAAAATAGTAGCAGGTTAATTAACCTGGCAACAATAGCGAACAAAATTATAGGATGTAGAATGCAACAACCAGTAAGCGACAAAAAATATGCATTAATTATTGGTGCAAACGGCGGTATTGGCAAAGAAGTAGTTAGGCAGTTGAGCGAACAGCCAAAATTTGAAACGATCTTTACACTTTCTCGCAGTGCAGCGACTTTCACCCATGATGCTTCAACTCAGGTTGTCCATAAAGTAATGGATACTGCAAATGAAGTCGCTGTAAAAAGTTTCATCGATGAGCTCAAAGGGCAGGGTATTAAGCTCAGCTTAGTTATATGCACTACTGGTATTTTGCATCAAGAGCCAGTTTCAGTTGACGGTGCAGATGTTGTTAAACTAAAACCAGAAAAGCGCTTAGAAGACATGCACGAGAGACAGCTTACTGAGTATTTTCGTGTGAACAGCATACTGCCTGCGATTTGGCTGCAAAGCTTAGTTAATGTCGTTGATAAGCAAGGGGCAAAGATTGTTTTCTTTAGTGCTCGCGTGGGCAGTATTAGTGAAAATGAATTAGGGGGTTGGTATGGATATAGAGCGTCTAAGGCTGCGCTGAATATGTTAGTTAAAACCGCTGCCATCGAATATAAAAGGCGAGCTCCGCAAACAAGCTTAATTTGCTATCACCCAGGAACAGTCGATACAGGTTTATCCAAACCGTTCCAGGCAAATGTAAAACCGGGTAAATTATTTACTCCCGAGTTTACGGTAAATCAACTCCTATCTATTTGCCATAACTTAAGTCCAGAAGAAAGCCCATTCTATCTAGATTGGAAGGGTGAAACTATCCCCTGGTAATTAATTGTCAGCAATTTAATATTTTTACAATCGCCGGTTTTTATCGGCTATTTTTATTCCGCTAAGCTCAAGACTTTTTGTAAATAGGCTGTTAATATCAGCGAATCGACATCATAAAAACAAAAATAAAAAGAAGGATTAATGATGAGTGGTTCAAGAGAGCAATTTGGCTCAAAGTTGGGTTTTATTCTCGCAGCGGCTGGTTCTGCGGTCGGTATTGGTAATCTGGTCGGTTTTCCCGTTGGTGCGGCCAAAAACGGTGGTGGTGCATTTCTTTTGATGTATGCCATTTTTGTGGTTTTCATTTGTCTGCCCGTCATGCTTGCTGAAATGTCGGTCGGTAGAAATAGTCAAAAAGATCCGTTAGGAGCCTATGCTTCGCTGTCTAATCGCTCACCATTTTGGCGAGTAGCCGGCTGGTTGTCTGTAATTACGCCTTTCATGATTGCGGTTTTTTACTTAGTTATTACCGTGTGGATATTTGGTTACTTGCTACAATCAGTGATCGGAAACTTAGATGAGCTAGCCAATGCTGATACCTTTGGTTCATTCATCAGCGGTAACAGTATCTTTGTTTATATGATTGGTGTCTTGCTGGTGGTTTATCTGATTTTGCAAGGAGGGGTAAAACAGGGCATCGAAAAAGCTGCAAAAATACTCATGCCAGCACTCTTTTTTATGCTGATAGTACTGGTCATTTTCGTATTGAGCCGCGACAATGCCATGGCGGGTGTTGAATTTTACTTAGTGCCTGACTTCTCAAAAATTGACGCTTCTGTTGTTAACGGTGCGCTATCTCAGGCTTTCTTCTCTCTGTCTCTAGGAATGGGGATCATGATTACTTATGGTAGTTATATCGATAGCAAAGCTGATGTACCAACGTCCGCTAAGTTGGTTGCATTAACCGACACTGCCGTCGCTTTTACCGCCGGTTTAATGATATTGCCAGCAATCTTCTCGTTTAATCCAGAAATTAATCCAGAAGACTTAAGTGAATCCTCCGTCAGTATGATTTTCTCCTTTTTACCGCAAATATTTTTGGCATTACAAACAAGTATTGGTTACATAGGGGCGAGCATGGTTGCTAGTGTCTTCTTCTTGCTAGTGTTCTTTGCCGCAATCACCTCATTGGTTTCTATCTTCGAAGTTCCGGTCGCATCGTTAATGAGTGAAAAAGGTCTAGGAAGAAAACCATCCCTTCTTATTTGTGGTTCTTTGTTAATAATCTTTTCAGTAATGTGCGCTCTATCATTCGGGCATTCTGATTTTTTCACCAATTTCATTACATATGCGGGCAACGACAATTCTTTCTTCACGGTAGTTTATGATGTCTTTTACGACACTATTTTGCCGTTGAATGGTTTCTTGATTTGTATTTTTGTCATGTATCGCTGGAAAAAACATAACTTTAATGCAGAGCTGGACAAAGGTGCACCTAAGTTCAAAAAGAGCTTATTTGAACGCTATGTAAACTTATCGGTAGGAACTTTCATCCCAGTCATATTATTGATTATTTTCGTTAATACAGTTGCAGTGAAATACTTTGGTATTTCGTTGCTGACTGAGCTGTTTTAATATGCGCTAATTTTCGTAAAAAGCATCTGGTGAATGGCTGTTCGTAAAGAAATTTTTTGGGTAACTCATTGTAAATAATCGTTAAAAAAGCTCTGTTCACATATGTTCAGGGCTTTTTTTATGAGTTTTAGCTTGAGAAATTTATTGATGTTGAGAAAACGATGCCTATCGCAGTCTACATGAGCTGATTTGAAAAAAAACGACTGAGAGTTTGGATGTCTTTTCGTGAAAACATTGTAGCGGTTGCTAATCAAGCATGTTGTAGGGGCTTGGATACTCTAACTGTATCTGTAAGCTGGTTGTTGTTTGTTCAGAATCAATCCATTTAGCGTTTACTATTCCTCTATTGTCAGGCGTGAATTGCGGACTGCGAAGGCCTTTTTGGTCTGCGCACCAGTTATAGTAATCCTCTCTGGTTGGGTGTTCGGAGCTGCATAGATTAGCTGCATAAAAATTGCACTTGAACAGGTTATTTGTAGCTTGCGAAGAGCTACGATGTTGATTTTCTTGTCTTGCCTTTTGCAACACCGCCGAAATTACGTTAACTACATCTTGCTGGTGGATCAGGTTAACTGGATTTCTACCCAACGCAATATTCGATTTTTGCGACAAGGTAGTAATAGGGTGTCGGTCTTTCCCAACTAAGCCTGCAAGGCGAAGCACAGAGCAGCTAACGTCGCCAGTATAAGCCAACCCCTTGAGATATAATTCTAGTTCAACATGAGCTGCCCCTGAGGGTGTAGCAGGTGTTAACGTTGAATCGTTACTTATGCGTCCCTCAAGTCCACCAAATACCGATGTAGTGCTAATAAAACAAATATGTTGCGCTTGATGCAAAAGTGCATAATCGAATAGCGATTTCATGCGCGCAATAAACAATGTAGATTCAAAAGATTTACGCCCGGGAGGAATATTGATTACCACATTAGCGTCTTCAAATATGTCACTAGGCAGGGTTGTAGCATCATTGCTATAGAGGTCAAATAAGACAGTTTGGATACCGTCAATTGCTAAAGTAGCAGACTTGTTTGGGTCACGGGTCGTGCCGGCAACAGAATGTCCGGCACTCAAAAAGTGCATGGCTAAAGGAGTCCCGAGCCAGCCCAGCCCAATAATAATATGTTTATGCATTTTTATTTTTAGTGACAATGTCAACGTCACTAAGACCTTTAATTTTTTGTATGTTGCTTTCTGAAACATCAATCGTAGTTAGCATTTCACACAGTTTTTTAGCTTCTTTTTCAATGCTCTCAGTTTGACCTTCAACCTTGGTTTCAATGGCTTCACCCATTTCTTCCATTCGTTGTTCAAACGATGCCATTGAGCCGTCGCCATTTAACATGCTTCTGCCCATTTGAACTAAAAATTCACCCATCGCATTTTCCATCACGTCAGACACTATCAGGTCAACTTCGGCATTGAAATCAGGGCCAAGACCCAGCTCACTTTCGAGTTTTGCTGAGTCGAAGGTGAGTGATTCAGGGTTTTGATAAACATGATCTTTTAATTTTCCATATAAATCGTTTAGTTTGACTTCAAGCTGTGATGCAACTTTGCTTTGAGCACCAAGAAAACCACGTAATACTTCAGTGACTGCATAGTTCGCAATCTGTACACCTTCGGCCGCCACCGTCATCACTTGCGGGATACTTTGTTCTATTCCGTCATAATATCCTTTGACCCACGTTCTTTCTTCTGCTGAAAGTACTAATTTTTGGCCATTCAAAAAGACCGTATAACTATCCGTAATTCTTACTTCATCATCTGCTTTTGTTTTAAGCGTCAGTGTATTTTCTGCAAAGCGAAAATCACCCTCTAGATTGATATCGCATTGTTCTGAATTATATTGACTAGCGTTGACGTTAAATGCAGTTAAAGCACAAAGGCTTATTGTGGTCGCTATTACTTTTTTCATTTTGGATAATCCTTTTGGCCAAGCCATAGTTTAGTCTGTGTTTATTGTTATCGCTATTAAAAGCTGCTAAGTCGCTTTACGATTAGCATTCTTTGTATAGATAAGTATGGTTTATCTATACGGTCTTCATCATCATTTTTATAAACATGTATACCGCAAATGATATACCGGTTTAAAGTCTCTACAAGTATTGCTAGCAAAGACTGTTCCCGCTTTAAAATTAATATAAAATTCAGCGGGTTATGATTTTAAAAACCAGTTTGTACGGAATAATTGGTTACTTAGATGAGAGTTTTACCTAACAATTAGTGATATTGACCATCGTCAATTTTAGTTGAAAACCATCGGGTAGCATGTGACATTTTTGCAGATTAGTGCATAATACGCGCGTTTTCGGCTTTCAATTTAGGAATTTTATGAACGATATACTTAGCGGCTTTTTATTTGGTGCGACTGCAATAGCGCTAGTTTTAGGATTAAGTTGTATCGTTATGGCATTCTTGACCGGAAAATCAGGTGCGGAAGGACTTCGTGAAAAGATTGAATATGGATTTCTGGGTATCTCAAGTTTGACGATAACGTTTTTGTTAGCTTACGCAGCAGCTTGATATTATTTATAAGTGAAAAAACGCGCTAAGGCGCGTTTTTTTGTGGTTGGTCGTTATTGTTAGAGACTCGTTGGTAGGCTCGTAATTTAAAAACAGGCATTATTGCTAACACATGATCAAAGATATCAGACTGGATACGTTCATATGTTACCCAATCTTTCTCTTTACTAAAGCAATATATTTCCAGTGGAATGCCAATTTCTGTTGGTGGTAACTGTCTCACCATACAAGTCAAATCTTGATTTACCTGTTCGTGATTTTTTAAATAAGCTGCCAAATAGGCTCTAAATGTACCTAAATTGGTTAGGCGCCGGCAGTTTAAAATATCAGTTTCTACTATTTCTTTTAGTTTTCTGTCATCAACTAATTCTTGCTTTTTAGCTTTTAAATAGCTGTTTAGTAATTTCATGTTTTCCCACTCGTCAAGTAAATCACTATCAGCAAATGCGACAGAATGGATATCAATGTAAACAGCACGCTTTATTCTTCTACCACCAGACTCCATCATCCCACGCCAGTTCTTTACGGCATCAGTAGTGAGTGCATAAGTTGGGAGTGTTGAAATTGTTTTATCCCAGTTTTGGACTTTGACTACGTTTAGACCAATTTCAAGTATTTCGCCATCAACTTCATACTTAGGCATAGCGATCCAATCGCCAGTATTAAACATTCTGTTTGCGGCAATCTGAATACCAGCAACAAACCCTAAAATAGTGTCTCTGAATATTAACAGTAGTACTGCAGCAATAGCGGTTAGCCCTGATAATAAAAATATCGGACTTTTACCCAATAATAGCGATAACATTAAGAATATTAGGATAAGAGTGAAAAGTAGTTTAGCGACTTGAATGAATCCGGTAATAGGTGCTTTTCTAGCTAGTTGACTTTTACTATAGATACTTTCTACTGCTGTTAACGAAGCACTCAATGTTCTCCAAACGGTAAACAAAAGGTAAATGGCACTCAGATTAGCTAATAAGCTATATATCTTTTCGTCGGGACTAAAAAATAAACTGTACGTCGAATAAACAATTATGCCCGGGACAATCCGAGCTATGCGTCTAAATACCCCCGCGTCTAACAAACAGTCGTCCCATGTATTATTGGATTTAGCGACGAATCTGAGTACTTTAAAATGCAGAACAAACTTAACAATCAGAAAAGAAACTATAGCGACAAGAAGAATGCTACTCAAAGCGAATAATTGATATGAAATGCTACCAAGCTCTAACTTTAGTCCAAGATATTGGCCCGCTTTAATCAGTAACTCTACAAAATCAGCGACAGCCTGATTACGCATTGGCTCTGCTGCAGGTTCGCCAGCTGCTGAGGTTGGCGTAAACATTGAAGATAAAACTGTCATTACATAACTCACTCTATTGTGCCTTCAATCCTTTCATCCAGGTTTTCACGCGTTCGTTTTTATTTACCCAAAGTTCATTCAACCAAACTTGAAATGCGGCTCTAAAATCTGAGTTATTGAAGTAATCGCCAATGATTTCATCAGACAGAGGTTGGACACTGACATCAATTACGATATGGGTCATTTCACCGCTCAACATATCGCGCATTGGATGTTGTGCATTCTGTGGGTAAGCAAGTGTAATGTCCAGCAAGTTACTAAATTGTTCCCCCATCGACGCAAGTGTGAATGCTATCCCACCTGCTTTTGGGCGCAGCAAATTTGAAAATGGACTCTTACGCTCTAACGCTTTCGCGGGTGAAAAGCGAGTGCCCTCGACAAAGTTAATAACTGATGTAGGACTGTCTATAAATTTCGCACAAGACTGTCGGGTTGTTTCTATATCAGTCCCTTTTAAATGTGGATTTTTTTCCACAAATTCTTGAGTATATCGGCGCATAAACGGCATATCTAAAGCCCAAGCAGCAATCCCAACGAAGGGGAGCCAAATCAGTTCCTTCTTAAGGAAAAACTTTGGAGGTGAGGTATGTTCAGCACAAAAACGAATAAGCAATATAATATCTAAATAACTAATATGATTCGCTATAATCAAATACCATTTCTTTTTGCTGAGTTTCTCGTCCATTTTTACTTCAATCTTTACCTTATTAAAAAATTTAATCAAACCAACGCTAATAACGCTAAACGTAAAGTAGAAAAAATGCATAAGCTTTATTAACAATTTACTGATTATTTTGATCGGGATGATAAAACGGACAAGACCGAAACAAACAATCAACATTCCCCAAAAACCTAAATTTGTCATTTGTAATACAAAGTGGATAGGGAAAACTAAATATGACTTAACAGACTTCACTTGTTGTTTTGCTCCATAAACTCTAACTCTTGGTTTTTTTCTTGCCACATGTTGTTTAACCACTGTTGAAATATTTCTTTTTGTGCGGGATCGTCAAAGTAGGAGTCTGAAAAAATGCCTTTGTTGAATAAGTCTTTAATCAATACTGTTTTGATACTAACGTTTACCTCGCCCACTTTACCAGTAACAAAATCCCAATAAGAAGGGGTTCCTCCTGGGTAGTGAATTGTAACGTCAACGAGTCGAGTTAATTGTTTACCCATAGCACTTAGCACAAATGCAATCCCACCAGCCTTAGGAAGAAGAAGATTAGAATAGACTTCACCTGTTGTGTGCCATTTTTGTTTAGTAAATCGTGTACCTTCAATGAAATTCATTACGCTAACAGGCTTATGTTGAAATTTCTCACACGCTTTTTTAGTAGTCTCTAAATCCTTGCCTTTCAAATGTGGATTTTTATTTAAAAACGTTCTGCTGTAGCGACGCATAAATGGAAAGTCCAGTGCCCACCATGCAATCCCTATAAAAGGAACCCAAATAAGCTCTTTTTTGAGGAAGAATTTTAAGAATGGTATTTTACGATTAAACACGCGTTGCAACACCAAAATATCAACCCAAGATTGATGGTTCGAAATAACTAAATACCATTCTTTTGTAGTTAGTCCTTCTATATCCTTGGTATGAAATTGGGTTCTGGAAAATATATTTTGATTTACATTGTTGATGCTTATCCATGCCGTAGCGCAACCATCGAGCGGAAAAGAAATAAGCTTTTGCCAAGGTTTTATTGGTATTACCTTTAACAACGACAAAACGACTATAGGGACAACCCAGAAAATGGTGTTAATGACGTAGCCGAATGCTGAAAGACAGCCGTTGATAAAGTTAAGCAATGCGCGCAAGACCTTAGTGTTGTTTAATTCGAATTATTTAGTATATACGAACACGGGCCCTGTGCCGAAATAAATAAAGCGTAAATTTTGTCGCTAGCAAAATATAAGGGCCTACTCAAGATCAATTATGACTATGGAAAGTTGAATTTGCCCGTTGCGCTCGTATTTATATCGCTCTTCTTCTGCCATATTGACGACTTAAGGCCGACTCAATAAACTATTACCGAATAAACTACAGACCCCTGTGCTGATAGTAAAACTAACTGGAGCTGCTAAATATTACATATCCACTAACATGCTTGGTATTTGAATATTATGGGTCAGCGGATGGTGTTCTTTCACGTTTTTATCTGACATTAGGATAACGGCAGCGACCAATAAAATCCATTTCACGTTTGCAATTATGCTACATTAATTTCGCAAATCCGTTGAGATATTTATCATCTACTAAATGACCCTAATTATCATTAATAAATTGAGCGCACAGAATAAGCTAAGATATTACTGAAAATATATTGAGATTTTGTCCTTGCCCGTGCGTTTACTTCTATAGAGTTGTTCGTCGGCTGATTTCACCAATCCCTCGAAGCTCATTCCATAGTTACTACTTAAGCTACTAATACCTATGCTAATGGTCAATTTCACACTAATATCGTCGCTACTAATTTTTGTTTTTTGCACCATACGATGAATTTTCTTGGTTAACTCATGATGTTCTTCAATATTGCCACCACTCAGCAGAACGATGAATTCTTCGCCACCATATCGCCCGAGTAAATCGGTATTACGTTTGCAAAATTGGTTCAGCGTGCTAGAAATTGAGATAATACAAGTATCACCAAAAGGATGCCCATAGGTATCGTTAATTTGTTTGAAATCATCAATATCAATTAATACCATCGACAAAGGAATGTGATTTCGCACACAATTACGATAAGTTGTTTTGGCTAAGTCATCAAATCCGCTTCGATTCAATAAGTTAGTTAGCCCGTCCTTCTGCGCTAAATTATATAATTGCTGATTTAAAGACTTTAGCTGCTTTGTTTTTTCTTGTACCTGCGCTGTGAGCTGTTCTTGAAAATTTAACATAATTTCACGGGAGCTGAGTAACTTATCGGTGACTTTCATCATCTCATCACTAACCTCAGCCTCTTTTACTATGTCTGCTGACACAGTATTGTTATTAAAATGATTAGCGAGGTGAACAAGAGGCTGGGTAATCCGCTTACTTAATTGACTCGCTATGATCGAAAATACGACAAAAGTTATGAATAAGCACGAGGCTAATATGTAAAAGTTTTTTGAAATAACTTGGGTCACAATTTTAGGGGAGCTTAGTACAGTTATTGTCCAGTCATGCTGTGTTACAGATTGGTAATAAAGGTATTTATTATTCTGAAAGGTTAATTCGGGTATTCCATTAATCAGTACATTATCGCTGGGTTCGTAAATAAACGTCGATAAGATTGGTAATTTTAGGCTTTCTGAAGCAAATATTACCCTATGGTTTTTATCTGTAATGACATATTTACTCAAGGAATTTGCGTCAATGTATTCACGCTTAAAATCGGCGAAGGCAGATAGCCTAATAGCACCTTGTGAAACACCAGAAAATCCCCCGTCTAAAACGATAGGAGCAGACATCATCAGTGTTGCGTCATTACTAAAACCAATACCTGAAATTGCATGTGATAATTGCGGCTTCAATGTTTGTTTAGCTTTTTGAAAATATGGCTCACTGCTTAAGATGCGTTTGCTTTCATCGCTGGGCAATATGCCATATTTTTTTGACGTAGCGTATAAAACTTGCCCTTCTGAGCCAGATACAAACATACCGATAAAATTTGGATAATTTTCTGCGGTTGCGTCCAGAACAGCTTGCACAGGGAGAGCGGAGTTAGATTTAGATAAGGTGTTTGAGAGCGCACTGACCGCAGTTATATGATTATCAACAAATGCTTCTACGACATACATGATTTGGTTGCCCTGTCGCGCTAGCATGTTTGCAATGTCTTGTTCCTTTTGAGACGTATTCTGCCAGGTAAAAGTTAAAGAAATAGCGATGGTGGGCAAGGTTACCGTTAACATGCAAAGGGAAAAAATCACGGTTGCGAACTTCGGCGGCTTTCCTCTGTATTTTCTGTATACGCTTTGAATAGGGATAAATGAGTAGAACAATGCCGCTACAGATGCGCCAAATATGCCATTAATAGTTAAGGTTAAACCTGAAATAATGAAAAGTTCTGTTGATGTTGAGTGTGTTAACGTTAGCAATGTTAACGCAAGTGGTACGCCAATTATCAGCCAATAAATTGCATCTGCAAATAATAATATGTGACCCTTTCGCAACATTATATGAACAACAAACGTCTCACTGATTAATATAATAAATAAGAACGGATCGTCTAGTTTCAATGCCAACGCGCCAGCTGCAACTGCTGAGGCAATGATACCTGCATTTAGCCCTCGCGTGATAAGACAAATCAGAACCAAAATTTGGCCAAAATAAAGTGAAAAATAACCGTAGAAAGGGATGCTCAAGAAATAGTTAGTTATGCCGCCAATAAAACCAAAACTAAGACCAAATAAAAGAACGTCTGCTGAAAAAACAGATTCTGAATGGTCTGGTTGCTGTGCTATTAACTTTCTAATATCGAAATTTCCTTTTTCTGAGCCCTGTTACTATATCCTTGAATGGAATAACATTGCTAACTTTATGTTAATCCTTTGAGCTTGGAGATCAAGAGATTGCCAGCAAATAATGATTATTTTCTATTTGTGTGTTGATTTTGTAACGTTATTAATCTTGTAATTAGGTTTGATCTTAATCATCAAAGGCTGAATACTCTATGTATTGAAAATTGCTCATTAAGGAAAGCTCATGGAACAAAAATTCATCAAATCTAAAGCCGCAGTTGCGTGGGGTCCTAATCAACCACTCGTTATGGAAGAAATTGATGTGATGCTACCTAAAGCCGGCGAAGTGTTAGTGAGAATAGTCGCCAGTGGTGTTTGTCATACCGACGCCTTTACTCTTTCTGGTGAGGATCCTGAAGGTTTGTTTCCCGTCATATTAGGCCATGAAGGTGGAGGTATTGTTGAACAAGTCGGCAAGGGCGTCACAAGTGTTTCTGTGGGAGATCATGTTATTCCTCTTTACACTCCGGAGTGCGGAGAATGTAAATTTTGCTTATCAGGTAAAACTAATCTATGCCAAAAAATCAGAGAAACTCAGGGTAAAGGTGTCATGCCCGATGGTACATCTCGTTTTTACAAGGATGGCAAGCCTCTATACCACTACATGGGATGCTCCACTTTTTCTGAGTACACCGTCCTACCTGAGATTTCACTAGCTAAGGTTAATAAGAAAGCAGCGCTGGACGAAGTTTGTTTATTTGGTTGCGGTGTGACCACAGGTATCGGAGCGGTAATGAACACGGCCAAAGTCCAAGAAAACGATACCGTTGCTATTTTTGGTATGGGTGGTATCGGTTTGTCAGCCATAATCGGCGCAGTTATGGCTAAGGCGTCAAGGATTTTGGTTGTTGACATCAATGAAAGTAAATTTGAATTAGCTCGAAAGTTAGGCGCAACCGATTGTATTAATCCAAATAAAGTGGACAAACCTATTCAAGAACATATTGTTGAATTAACCGATGGTGGCGTTGATTTTTCATTCGAATGTATAGGAAATGTTGACGTAATGAGAAGCGCTCTCGAGTGCTGCCATAAAGGTTGGGGGGAATCGGTAATTATAGGCGTAGCTGGGGCTGGTCAAGAAATTAGTACTCGACCATTTCAACTAGTAACGGGCCGAGTTTGGAGAGGGACTGCGTTTGGGGGTGTTAAAGGTCGTAGCGAATTACCCGATTATGTTGATAAGTATCTCAAAGGCGAAATCGTTTTAGATGACTTTATTACTCACAATTTACCTATTGAAAAAATCAACGAGGCCTTCGATTTAATGCATGAAGGTAAGAGCATACGCTCTGTTGTCCACTTTCAACCAAACCCAAAAATATAATGGGAGCGGCAATGAAAAAACTATCTTCGAATAAAGTATTCGGCGGCGAACATGCGCAATATAGTCATTACTCTGAAGCTAACAAGTGTGACATGACCTTTGCTATTTTTTTACCGCCAATAGCCTTAGGCAATGGCAAAGAGGCACAGAAAGTCCCGGTGTTATATTGGTTGTCAGGGCTTACCTGCAATGACCAGAACTTTATGCAGAAGGCTGGTGCTTTCAGAGCCGCGGCTGAACTAGGTATTGCCATTGTTGCTCCGGACACTAGCCCACGCGGGGAAAACGTTCCTGACGATCCTGACAATGCCTATGACTTCGGTTTGGGCGCAGGTTTTTATCTCAATGCGACACAAAAACCATGGTCAACGCACTTCAATATGTATGACTATATTCTCAACGAGCTGCTTCCTTGTGTTCAGCAAACGTTCTCGGTTAATAACAACTCAGCCATATCTGGCCATTCAATGGGGGGCCACGGTGCTCTTACAATTGGCTTAAAAAATCCAGATTTGTTTACTTCTATTTCCGCTTTTAGTCCAATTTGTAATCCGGTGAACTGTGCTTGGGGTCAAAAAGCCTTTACACATTATCTTGGGGAAGATCAGCAGACGTGGCTAGAGTATGACGCTTGCCATCTTCTGCAGAGTGCCATACAACAGCCTCCCATTTTAATCGACCAAGGTACCGACGACAATTTCCTCGAGGAACAATTAAAGCCTAATAATTTAATTAAAGTGGCACAAATGTCCGATTATCATTTAACGTTAAATATGCGGTCGGGCTATGATCACAGTTTCTTCTTTATAAGCAGTTTCATTGATGACCACTTATCTTTTCACGCAAAATGTCTTTTCGCAGATGAAAAAAGTTAGGGGTAAGTAGCGTATTTAATTTGATATCAAATCCAGCTCAAGAATACTCATATTAGGACTTAGGGTTACATAAGTACGTTACTATGGAGATCGTTTTTAATCACTGCGTATTGTGAGAAGTTAAAATGAAACTAGTTTACGTACTGCTGTTATCTGTTATATCCGTGACAAGTTATGCGATCGAATCTCTAAGTGAATTCGGCATTTCAAGCCATTCTGCAAACTATGCTAATCAATCTCTACCAGCTAATATTAATCATTTAGGCTACTTCACTGAGTTTCAACTCACACTGAAAAACGATTTGATATTAACGGGTCAATTGACTCGTCTCCACGATTCATACAACGATGGCTATGGTGCAAGACAAATCTTACGACCAGTAGAATGGAGCCTTACGACTGAGTCACGAAGTTCAACAGCCCGAGAAATTGGCTTAAATTGGACTGTGTTCGAGGGCTTACATGCTTTTGCTAACCTGCAGACTGTGAACGGATCTGCATGGATACCTCAAGTTTCAGTTCCCCGTTTTGTGACACAAGACTCTGAGAATTGGACCTTAGCTGCTGTTGAGTTGGTGTACCGTTTTTAAGTTTTTTATTGTGCTTAACTGTTAATTTAACCTCAATTCTACTGCTGATTTTGTTTTAATCCTCCTTTTAGTTTTGTTTAGTTGGTGCAGATTCTTTATAATCTAGGTGCGTTAGATGAGTGTGCTTCTTTCACTGCGGTGAAAGAGAGTTCTGTTATCTAAATTCAATTCAATCTGATGCTAATCAGTGGCTCCTTAACTAATAGGTCTATGTTCTACTCTATGCTAAATCATCGTCTCTCCGTTGCCCCAATGCTTGATTGGACTGATCGCCATTGTCGATTCTTCCTGCGCCTACTATCTAAACATACTGTGTTGTATACAGAAATGGTGACCACTGGGGCAATTATCCATGGAAAAGGTGATTATTTGGGCTATAGCAAAGAAGAGCACCCACTGGTATTGCAGCTTGGCGGCAGTGATCCGCAAGCAATGGCCCATTGCGCTGCGATTGCAGAGCAACGAGGTTACAACGAGGTTAATATCAATGTTGGTTGTCCTTCAGATAGGGTTAAAAATGGTAGTTTTGGTGCCTGTTTAATGGCAATGCCTGAAACTGTTGCTGACTGCGTTGCGGCGATGCAGTCTTCTATTTCTATTCCAGTTACCGTTAAGTGTCGTATAGGCATAGATGATATGGATGACTACGAGGGTCTGAGTCGTTTTGTATCTCTCGTTGCAGATGGTGGATGTGAGCATTTTATTGTGCATGCTCGAAAAGCCTGGTTACAAGGATTGAGTCCAAAAGAAAATCGAGATATTCCGCCGCTAAATTATCAGCGTGTTTATGATTTAAAAGACGAGTTCTCCCAATTGAAAATCTCTATTAATGGCGGAATAACTAAACTTAAAGACGCTCAGCAGCATTTAGAGCTTGTTGATGGCGTAATGATGGGCCGTGAAATTTATTCAAATCCCTACATTTTAAGTGATGTTGACTCTATATTGTATGGCGAATCAGGCAAGGGAATAACAAGAGAAGAGGTTGTGGTAAAAATGACAGCCTATATCAAAGAGCAAGTAGCGCAAGGTTCAAAAGTTTGGCATATTGCAAGGCACGTTCTGGGTTTGTTTCAAGGACAAGCTGGTGGAAGGATTTGGCGTCGCTACTTAAGTCAAAATGGTACACAAAAAGATGTCTCTACTGATCTTTTAATGCATGCTTATGACCAAGTACTGGAAGCACAAGCAAAAGCGCGCGACTTTAAAGCCAGTAAAGTAGACAGTTAATACTCATTTCGCACAACAATCCCGCAATCAAAACAGACAAGCTTAAAATGTGGTTAATTTTACTAAATTGATTGGTGAATTTAACCAGTTGAGACCTCAATATATTCGAGAATTACTCTGTTCAAAACTTCTAATTTAATTAAATCATTGATATTATTATATAAATTATTTTTTATCAAAGTTGGCACAACAATCGCTATACCTAAGTGTCGTTGCCGAAAAGGCATTTAACTGAAGGTTCCGTAGCAGTAAGCGTAGCCAATAATTTTTAAAATTTGAGGAAAATATTATGTCTATCAAGAAAACAGTTTTAACTACTTTATTCGCTACTGCTATTGCTTTTAACGGTTCAGTGCAAGCACATGAGTCACATGTTGATCGAGTTTTATCAACAATGGTTAATCAAGCAATGGAAATTGCAAAAACAGAAATTAATAATGAAGTTCAGAAATCAATTTTTACTTCAGCTTATGACTTCACTTTTGCACTGCCGATTGATTCATCAGCACCTTCTACGAAAGTAACAATTATTGATATCGCTAACGCAAAGTCTACAGAATCTGTTGGCACCGAGAACAGCGAGGACTAATCATTAGGTTAGTCGCTTCGCGATTTTGTTCGTTCGCTAGGGAGAGAGTCATGTTAGGTCATATTAATCTTATCGGTTTGCTTGCAACACCCGTACTACTTTACATAGGTAGCGCAACTATTGTGATATGCCTTGAGCATTTCAAGTTAATTACGTCTAACAATAGTTAATATTATACAGCCCACACTTGTATTTAGTATTTTTGTAATAATATAAAATTATATCCTAAAGAGGTACTTATAATGAAAACAGTTATCAATGATAAAAGATTATTTAGAGACGCAGACCGGGCTATTATTTCAGGTGTATGTGCTGGCTTGGCAAAATATCTAGATATCGACCCGCTTTGGGTAAGAGTTGGCGCTATCGCAAGTATGATATTTTTAACCGTACCAACGGCATTAGCTTACGTTTTAGCAATCCTTTTGTTGCGATACAAGTAAATACGCTTGTACAATATCGCTTTAAGAGTCTAGTTATTATTTTCAGCCGTTTAAACGGCGGTGGTTGTTTCGGCTCTGGTTAACAAGCGTCAAAGGATATTTATGACAAAGTTTATTTCTACTAAAACAGTTTTTGCGGGCATCTCCATTATCGTGCTGTTGTTTGTATTGCTTGGTTTTTGGTGGAGTTTCGCTCCAGACACGTTTAATGTGCGCAAAAATGCACAAGACATGGCAGCGCAAAAAGGTCATCAAATAGTAACCGGTTACACAACAACATCAACACTCATAAAAGTCACTGAAATGATGCTGTACAAAAACGGTGGATACATTACCAACGATGTACTACCGCCGGGGATTTTTATGGACAATATCCCTGCATGGGAATTTGGTGTTCTAGAAATGAGCCGAGATCTTGCGCTTTCGATGCGCAAAGATTTCAGTCGCTCTCAATCACAGTCACTAGAAAGCCCACAATTGGTGCAGGCACAACCTTATTATAATAACGATAGTAATCGCTGGATCCTGCCTTCTTCTGAATCTCGATATGCAAAAGCGGTAGAGCAACTTTATTTGTATCAAGCTGAACTTGGCAGTGTAACAAGCGCCAATACCCAGTTTTATGCAAGAGCCGACAATTTGCGTGATTGGTTAAAGCAGGTGGAAAAAAGATTGGGAAGCATGTCACAAAAATTAAGTGCTAGTGTAGGTTCGGATGTAATTAATACTGAATTAGCCGGCGACCCAGCTGCAACGCAGTCAACTCCTCAAAGTCCTGTTGTTAGAAATAAAACAAGTTGGTTCAAATTAGACGATAATTTTTATGAAGCGCGCGGGGCAAGCTGGGCTCTGTTGCACTTTTTACAGGCTATCGAAGTTGATTTTCGAGATGTTTTGGAAAAGAAAAATGCAACTATAAGCTTGCGTCAGATTATTCGTGAATTAGAAGCCACTCAAGAAACTGTGTACACACCCGTTATACTAAATGGGGACGGCTTTGGTATGCTAGCTAATCACTCGTTAGTAATGGCGAACTATATTTCAAGGGCAAATGCTGCTTTAATCGAATTATCAGAACTATTAAATCAAGGATAAAATATGAAAAAATCACTTTTGGGTTGTGCATTGCTTGCAGCTGCGGTTGTTGCTCCTGTGCAGGCCGATACGCTATTGGGCGCTTATGTTGGCGCTCAAGCATGGAACATGGGTACAGACGGTGGTTTTTCAAATCAAGAATCGTCGCTAACTAACTTTGCTTTTGATGATAAAACAAATGGCGCTTTTTACGTAGCGCTAGAGCACCCAGTGCCACTCATACCAAATATCAAAGTAAATAGAACGATTTTGGATACTGCTGGTGTTACGACACTTGCGACAGAGTTTGAGTTTAACGGTACTTTGTATGGTAATAACACTATCCTTAATACCGATATTGAAATGACTGGTACGGACTTTATTTTGTATTATGAAATACTTGATAATGACCTAGTTAGCATCGATATTGGTATCAATGGAAAGTACGTAGATGGCACCATTATGGTTTCTGAGGCCACTGGCAATAGAATGACGTCGGAAGATTTCTCTGGTGTGATACCAATGGGTTATGCAAAAGTCGAGCTCGGTTTACCGTTTACTGGTTTAGGTTTATATGCAGAGGGCAGTTTTTTAGCCATTGATGATAGTACGGCCTCTGATTTCCAAGCTGCCTTGACCTATAGTTTTGTTGAATCACTGGCTTTAGATATGAGCTTGCAAGCCGGCTACAGAGCAGTGAAAATCGAGCTTTCTGACGTAGATGATCTCTATTCTAACTTAGAGTTCACCGGTGTATTTGTAGGGCTAGAGTTCGACTTTTAAAAAAGACCACTTTTTTACTTGGTTTTTAATTCCAAAAAGTAATAAAAAATCCGATTTAATTCTTTCAAGTTATGATAGAAAGTCGTTAACCTTAGCGAGTACTAGCTAAGGTTAACGATTAATGACAACAAATAACGGCAATAACAACTTTTCAGCATTAACAGAACAGCAACTGCAGTTGCTTTCAGGGGCGGCCTCATCTCTAAATAAAGAACAGCTCATCTGGGCAAGTGGTTTTTTAGCTGGCTTATCTGGGTCGGTAAGTACACTGCAAATTCCATCTTCAGTTGAAACGACTAATCAAGCTGCTCCTGCGCCTACATTGACAATACTTTATGGCTCGCAAACGGGCAACTCTAAAGGTGTTGCCAATAAATACAAAGCGTCTGCACTTGAGCAAGGCTATCAAGCGAATGTAGTGAGTATGGGTGACTATAAGCCACGTCAATTGAAAAATGAAACTCATCTGGTTGTTATCGTGAGCACACACGGTGAAGGTGATGCGCCTGATGATGCCGTAGAGCTATTTGAATTCTTAGCAAGCAAAAAGGCACCGAAAGTACCCAACCTAAAATTCGCAGTAGTGGGGCTAGGTGATACGAGTTACGAGTTTTTCTGCCAAACAGGCAAAGATTTTGAGACGCGTTTACTTTCGCTTGGCGCAACTGCGTTAGTTGAGCGCTTAGATTGTGACGTCGACTATGACGCTGCTGTCGCCGATTGGACCGTTTCATTAAATGCGAAGTTGAAAGATGAGTTAGCGCCAGTTGTAACAGAGAAAATCAGTAGTTTAACACCTGCAGCCAATGCTGTAGCTGAATCTCTTTATAACAAGAAAAGCCCTTTTGCTGCTAATTTAAGTGCCAGCTTAAAAATAACGGGGCGTGATTCGGTCAAAGATATTCGTCATATTGAAATTTCATTAGAAGACAGCGCTATTACTTATAAGCCAGGTGATGCATTAGGTGTTTGGTTCAGCAATGATGAAGCAGTCGCGCAGCGCATTTTATCTGCGACATCGACTAATGCTGAGGACACAATAATAATCGCGGATGCAGAGACTACACTACTTGATGCTTTACTCAATAAATTAGAATTGACCTTAAGTTATCCTGGTTTTGTGAAATCATATCAAGCAGAAACTGGCCAAATAGAATTGGCAGAGTTGATGGCAGATAAGGCTGTTTTAAGAGAGTATTTATCCGTTTCCCAAATTGTTGATATTGTTGAAAAGTATCCATCGAACATAACATCCCAAGCATTAGTTAACGCTCTTAGACCTATAGTGCCAAGACTCTATTCAATAGCATCTAGCCAAGCAGAAGTTGAAGACGAAGTGCATTTAACCGTTGCTCATATCGAATACGAGGCTAACGGCTTTACCCATCAAGGTGGCGCATCCGGATTCCTATCGACTCGTTTAGAAGAGGGCGATAATCTGAATGTTTATGTTGAAAATAATGATAACTTTAGATTGCCAGCCGATCCGACTATACCAATTATCATGGTTGGTCCCGGCACCGGTATTGCTCCATTTAGAGCTTTCATGCAAGAAAGAGATTCAATAGAAGCGGAAGGTAAAAATTGGTTATTTTTCGGTAATCCTAATTTCACTCAAGATTTTCTTTATCAAACTGAATGGCAGGGTTACTTGAAATCAGGTTTGTTGAGTAAAATAAGTTTAGCGTTCTCGCGTGACCAAGCGAACAAAGTTTATGTGCAAGACAGATTAAAAGAAAACGGTAAAGAGGTATTTGAGTGGCTAGAACAAGGCGCGCATTTTTACATTTGTGGTGACGCTTTAAGAATGGCGAAAGATGTTGAAACAACATTATTGGCGTTAGTTGCTGAGCACGGCAATAAAACTGAGGAACAAGCAAAAGAATACGTAACCAACTTACGTAAATCAAAACGTTATCAGAAGGATGTTTACTAATGAGTGTTGATAATAAGTTCAAGGTTGAAGGTAAACTTTCTGATAACGAACGATTAAAAGGTCAGAGTAGCTTACTACGTGGCACGATTTCCAATGATTTGATAGATGACGTAACCGGCGGTTTCACTGCAGATAACTTCCAACTCATACGTTTTCATGGAATGTACCAACAAGATGACCGTGATATTCGTGCTGAACGAATGAAGCAAAAACTAGAGCCTCTGCATAATGTGATGCTGCGAGCTAGGCTTCCCGGCGGTGTTATTCAGCCTCACCAATGGCTGGTTATTGATAAGTTTGCGGCCGACTACACGATGTATGGCAGCATTCGCTTAACAACGCGTCAAACTTTCCAGTTTCATGGTGTGCTAAAGCCTAATATGAAGTTGATGCACCAAACATTACACAAAGCCGGAATCGACTCCATTGCAACTGCAGGTGATGTCAATCGCAACGTGCTGTGCACATCAAACCCAATTGAATCGCGAGTGCACAAGCAAGCTTGGGATTGGGCAACGAAAATCAGTGAACATTTATTACCCAAGACAAATGCTTACGCTGAAATTTGGTTAAATGGCGAAAAAGTGGAGTCAACGCAAGAAGACGAACCTATTCTAGGTAAAAACTATTTACCGCGTAAATTTAAAACAACTGTCGTAATACCGCCGCAAAATGATGTTGACGTGCACGCTAACGATTTGAACTTTGTTGCGATAGCCGAAGATGGCGAATTGATTGGTTTTAATGTGCTTGTTGGTGGTGGTTTAGCAATGACTCATGGTGACCATACTACATTCCCGCGTAAAGCAGATGATTTTGGTTTTATATCGTTAGATAAAACATTAGATGTTGCCGAAGCGGTATTATCAACTCAGCGCGATTGGGGTAATAGAGTTAATCGTAAAAATGCGAAAACTAAATATACGCTAGAACGTGTGGGTGTTGAAATCTTTAAAGCGGAAGTCGAAAGTCGTGCTGGCGTAAAATTTGGACCAAGCAGAGCTTATGAGTTCACCAGTCGAGGCGATCGTTTCGGGTGGGTTGAAGGCATCGATGGGAAACATCACCTAAGCTTATTTATTGAAAATGGGCGAATTAAAGATCACCTAGGTAAAACATTAAAAACAGGCTGCGCAGAAATCGCTAAAATACATAAAGGCGATTTCAGAATGACGGCTAATCAAAACTTAATTATTGCTGGTGTAGCCGAAGAAGATAAAGCAGCAATCGAGGCATTAGCCGTTGAGCATGGTTTGATGGAGGCCGGAGTATCTAATCAGCGTAAAGACTCTATGGCGTGTGTTTCCTTGCCGACATGTCCACTTGCAATGGCTGAAGCCGAACGTTATCTTCCTGCCGCGGTTACCGAAATTGAAGGCTTACTTGCAAAGCATGATATGCAAGATGAAAGTATTATTTATAGAGTAACAGGTTGTCCGAATGGCTGCGGTCGCTCAATGTTGGCTGAAGTTGGTTTAAT
>Ga0307488_10000698_pt1 | contig 27963 bp, 25 predicted proteins | sample SB02metaG_FD_202248 | JGI IMG/M metagenome (GOLD analysis project Ga0307488, IMG submission 202248) | Sea-ice brine microbial communities from Beaufort Sea near Barrow, Alaska, United States - SB 0.2 | ecosystem: Environmental > Aquatic > Marine > Coastal | place: USA: Alaska | collected...
CGAGATTCAGCATTAAAATCCACACCTTCGGGAATGTTCAATTCCTTTAGGGCTAAATCTTGCATATCTCCATAATGGGGAACAATCCCTAAAACACTATCAATGGTTTCCCAACCACCCATAACTTTCTTTTGGAGTCTAAGTGTGAACATTCCATAGGTTTCGCTAAGTTCCATCATCTCATCAAAATCATCCCTTGCTTGGTATGAAAGTCCTGTCATAACATCGTAATCTTCTTCGGCAATAATTCTGTAATCGCCTTTTTCGTGTATTATTGGGTTCTCCCACGGATGGTGCAGGGAATAATCAGCACCAAATGATTCTGCACTAAACCCATAGTCAGCAACAAAGGTAAAATCATTATTTTTGATAATCTTTATCGTTTGTTCGGCTTCTTCTTGACCTCTTTTTGACCTGCGTTGTTTGGCTTTTTTCATTATCCTATTCATCAGTTCCTTTTGAGAGCCTTCATCAAGTCGTCTAAGTTCTTCTCCATATTCATTAACTCCTACGGGTGTTGAATTAAGACCTGTTAAATGAAGCATAACAAGAGAATCTCCACTTTTGAATCCACCATGTTGTTCATCCTCATTTTCGGCATGAAGTGGACTCAAGTTAATAGCAAAATCTTGTTGGCCGATAGCCCTTCCATCACCTGCGGGAATCCAATCGGGTTCTTGGACTACGGGTTCTTCGGCTTTCTTGTCTAATCTCATCTTAGAACCGCCTACGAAACAAGAATCGCATAATGCCCCATGACCGCCACCTGCGCCGCCTTCGCTTGCACTTGTGTCCATTTTGTGAGTTTTGGAATTTAATTCGCATTGACAATCGGCACAATGAGAGTGCATTCTATGAAGGGATTCGGCCATCATGCGCTTGTAGTTAGGTTTGTCATAAGATTCCCAATTCATTTCTTTTGTGCCGCAACCGCAACCGCCTTCTGCATTTTTACAACCGCAACCCATAATTTCACTTCCTTAATTTTGAATATCCAAATAGTCCAAGTAATCCGATAGAGAATCCTGTTAGAATACCTTTCCACTCCCCGCTATCTAAAGATGTTCCCTCAAATGGTTCGGATAATAGACCACTTCTTTTCTTTCCTTCGGCGTTAAAATCTTCTTGCATACGCCTCTCCATTTCTTCCATCGCTTTCCGATATTCTTCTGTGCCTTCATACTCTTGAAGTCGGCGGTCATATTCTCCTTCTTCTTTTATCCATTCCTCTATTGAAGGTGGGTCTTCGTCATAATCCCATTCATCAAGCATCTCTTGATATTTTTCTTGAACATCGGAATCATGGTCGCCATAGTGCATAGATGGGAATTGGTTAGATTCGGCATTTTTCCCAAACAATTTTTTGAAGAATCCTTTTGGTTTTGCTTCGGGTTCAAAGTCATAACGCTTAACCATACCACCGCATGAACAATGGTCGCCATACATCGGTCTTATGTTCCCATCGGTGTTATTCTTAATGTATTCGTCTGTAAAGTTCCAACCGCAACGACCACAGGCTATCATAAATCGGTGTTCTTCTGCACCATATCGGGCATCGTGGGATTCGTCTTCGTGTTGCGCCCATTCAGTAATCTCGGTATTACCATGTTTCATACCCTCGTCTTGCGCCCAATCCTTAAACGAAATATCTTTACCATGACTCATCAGTTCTTGGTCAGCCCATTCGTTAAATTCAACATTATATTCAGCATTCTTTTTGAAAGGACTTTTCCGACTATCATTTCGTTGATAAGTTATCACATATTCACGACAAGAAGGACATTCAATATGATAAACCGTGTTAAAAAAACCTTCGGGTGCTTGGCCTTGACTTGTCCAAGAACGGACTATCCATCCACTTGTATTGCCGCAATTACAAATCATTCCATATTCGCTTTTTTCTGCATCAAAGGTTTCAGCATTAAAATTATAAGGCACAAGGTCATCTCCCGTAGGCCATTTCATACCTTCTCTCTTGTAATACTCTTTCTGTTCTTCCATCATTTCGGGAGTAGCCCAAAACTTAGGATGGATGCGGGTTGAACCCCCTCCCGACCTCTTCCGAGCAGTATTATACATTGTGATTGCACCCTTTGTTTCCTTATGGATTTGGCGGGCTTTTTCAATGGCTTCTTCTTTGGTCATATCAAACTCAAAACCTAATCCATAGCCTTCGGGGTCTTCTGCTGTCGCTGTATCTTGAGGGTCGGTTTCATATTCAAACCAAAACGGTTTTTCAAAAGAATAAATAGACCAATTGGACTTCTCCCCTAATTGAGCAATTGAGATTTTATCCATCAATTCGCTTCTTTCGCCCCATCGCTTACGAAATGCTTCGGTAAGTGGCTTCCATGTTTGACGACTAAAAAAGGCATCTTCAATCAAATTCTCATCGTCTAAATCCAAAAGGATATAACGCTCAAAATCGTCATCGGGGTCTAAAGCCAATTGCTCATTAAACTTGTTCACTTGTTTTTGAATTGCGACTCGTTCCTTTTCGGAAACAGGCTTTTGCATTTGACAACCTACGCAACCATTTGCTTCAAAGGTTTCAGCACCATAAAAACCATACATTTTCGGCATTCTTCCTTCTTCGCCTTTAACGATTTCAAATCCTTCTTTTTCATTGATACCCCATGAACCATATCGTTCTTGACTACATATATCGCATTTTACCGTTGCATAAACATAGGAAAATTCGTTTCTATCTATGTCGGAATATACGAGATTCCAAGCATCCTCTCCATCTCCGAATTTATGGGTGCATTCATTTTGGTCAATTTTCTTTTGCATCATAGGGTCATAGACCTTCGCTTCAAATGTTTCAGCCGAACTTCTTTCATTAACATACCAATGGTATTTTTCATAATCCTCAAGGTATTGACGAGGAAGTTCTAAACCATTACACCTACTTTCGTTTTCGCAAACCGCAACAATCCCTCCCTTTCCACCAAGAACCGTCAATTCATTTCGGCAATAAGGGCAATTGTAATGTGGTGCTTCCCCATCCACTTCTTGTAGTCTAACCATCATATTTCCCGCTTCAAAGGTTTCAATCTTCATCTTCATTCACCATCCTCTTCTTCGTCATCCTTTGCATATTTCCCACAAACGGAGTCAAAAGCCTCTTTATGTTCTAAATCTTGCGATGACTCACCGATTGCTTGGTGCGCTACTGATGATGCGGCGATAAGTGCAAAAGGACTCGCCACATAATACCAAGCAACATCAAGATTACCATAGTGATTTGCTAAAGCAAGCAATCCCGAAGAAATAGCCCCTGCAAAAATTCCTTTTGAAAGAGCCGACTTCATGCTTGAACGATGTTGTTCAGCGAGGTAGGTGTGAAAACCATTCTCACAAACCGAACGAACCGACATGAGATACAATTGTTGTTCTCGTTATCTAAAGGCTCTCAAAGGAGATGGCCTTCTGCACCGAATGTGCGACCTGCGTTGATTCCAATTTGACGGTGACGGCTTGGTGTAAGCCCTCCGAAATCCGAACCCCTAACAGGTGGTGCGACATACTGTGATTCAAAACGCTGAACTCCGCTACTTTGTGGGATAAGGTTGTTGAAATTCATCTGCTTAGGAACATTCGCTTTTGGAAGGATTGGTGCTTCACGAAGGGAAATACGATTCACCGAAGGCTTGATATTTACCGAAGGTGCGGAAAAGAGTTTTCTTGGGTTTGGTGGGCGACTCATAGAGGCACGATTAACTTCGTGGGCAGGGTTGTTTCCAAAGGTTTCGGTGACGCTGTGAATTAGCGTATTAGGGATATAATTTTCGGGCTTAACACGGTTCAAATGTGAAACATTGAAATCTTGACCGCTTCCATAAACTTCCATAGTGTGCGTTGGCCTCATGTATTGTGCTTGTGGGGTAATACCTTGACCGCCACGAAGGTTATAATTTCCAAGATTTTGTGAAGCATCATTTCCCATTGGAATATCAAATTCTGCAAACTTGATGGTAGGCATAGCAGGTCGGTGGCTGTTTTGCACAATTCCCTGTCCGTGTCCCTTACCCATTATTGCGTCTGCAAGAGGGATGTTTCCACTTGCAGGGAGATTATAGGAAGGTGCTTTCGGCATCTGTGGTGCGGCAGGTAGTGGTGCATTAGGCGCAAGACCTTGACCCATAGCGTTAAATGCAGGGAGAGTATCTGCCGCCAAATTGACTTGTGGGAATTGAGTCATTCTTGGTGCGGGTGGGAGGTCGGGTAAGACTGTTTTACCTGCGATTGTGCGAGCCATGCTTAATCATTCTCCCTTCTGTTATCTAAAGACTTACTTTTTGCGCTTCAACATTACGCCACCAATGACGACTACACCTGCACCTGCGAAAACCCATTTCCAATTTCGGGAAACAAGAGCCTTTGCTCGGTCAAAAATGTTCATAAACCATTCCGACTCCATAATTTCGCCCTTAACTTCGGTGGAATCATCATCCGATGGTGTAGGCATTGGGGTTGCACCGCCACCGCCACCGTCAAAATTAACCTGTGGTGGTTGTCCCATCACATTTTCGGTATCAGTAGGAAGATTTTGTGCGCTCATTGGGCCTGTCAAACCTGCAACAATTTCTGTTCCAAGTGGGTCAGCCATCAAATTCGCCATTGAAGGATTACCTGTGATATTTCCAAACGGGTCTTTTGCTTCTGCCTTTACATCACGGCCAATTGGTGAGTCATCGGGTAGCATATCTATCACTTATCTTTCTCGTTATCTAAAGCCTCTCATCAAATAATCATGGTGATACCTTGTGGAAAATTGAAGAACATTTTTGGTGTTGGAACAGGTTCTTTAGGTTTAATAAATACACTTAACTTTGTGGGTTTGATATTGTTTCTCAAAAAAGGGATGGCGTGAAAAGTTTTCTTAACTTTGGGATTATAGTGAAGTGGATTAGTCATGTTTTTGTAAAATTTTTGGAAATCACTTGAAGTAGGATAATAGGGCGAAAATTTATTATCATTCCATTGTGCATTGTAGGGATGGTTTTTGCCGTAATATGTGTCGGTGCATTCAACGACTTGATGCAACAATTTGCTATTTTTGAATACCTTAAATTCCCCTTTCACACAATTCTTTCTATTCGTATCGCTTGGATTTTTGCGAATCAAATGATTACCTTTTGAACGAAAAAGAGTGTGGGGAGAAGACAATTCATCCCAATTTTGGAAAGTATAATTGTCAAGGTTTAGTGTAAAGTAAATATCGTCTTCTTGTATCTGTTTGAAATTATCTAATTCATTAACGACAATCCATGCCGTTGTCCCATTCCTCTTATTGACTTTCTTAGCAACATATCCCCAACATTGATTATGCGTTAATAACATAAGCAAAGGGGCTTGCTTGTGGACACTATATTTAGAATAAAAATCATTGTCGTCTAACAAAAAAGAATCCGTTGTTAGATTCATTTGAGTTAGGGTTGCGGAAAATGTGTGTTCCCAATCGTAAAACGCTATCGCACCGACCCGCATGACATTTAGATTGTTCAACCACCTATTTAATCGGTGAGTCCACGAATGGCGATAAAAGCACCTGCTGAAAGAATAGAAATCATAGCAATTCCCGCCAATGGGGACTTAAAGGGAGATTTTGTATTATCAGCAGAAATTTCTGCGTCAAAATTATCTTTGACATCAACCTCTATTCGGTGGCGTTCCGAAAGCGGAACATATTCCAAATCGGGGAAATCTCTTTCAACATCAACGGAAGCAAGACCTCGCAAAGAATCCTGTGGAGGCAGACCATCATCCATAGGCACAGCACCAAACGCATCTCCGTCGCCTGTTGATACTTCCGACCTCCATTCACCAACGGTGGAGAGGGTTCGTGACGGTTCGGGGGCTGTTTGTGGACTCGCATTGAAGGTTGCAGGTTTCATTTCAATGTTGTTTCCTGTGTGATTGACTTTTCTATCTTCACGAATTTTGGAAGCACGGAAGAAACCTTCGTCACGGAAATGTGTAGGTGAATAACAAACAACCTCTCCCTGTTGAGCCGCCGAGATGCCTCCAAGAACCTTTTTGACTTGGCTCTTATCAGTTCCGAATCCCATTTGGTCTTCAATCGCTTTCAAATCACGATGGTTAATCAAATTGTGAATCATATAGGTGGAACATTGTGATAATGCCTCTTTTGATACCGATGCGGGTCGCTGTGAGATTAAACAGACACCGTAGCCATTCTGCCTACCTAACTTACAAAGGCGCACGATACCGTCAAAGGAAACGGGCTTTCCTTGTTGGGGGACAAAATCTTGACATTCTTCAAAAATTGTCATAATTCCCTTTCCAAGTTTGGCTTGAAGCAAATCGTCGCAGTAATCACGAACTATTTGTTGTTGCTTATCCAATCCTAAATCGGAAATATCAATAACGAAAGAAGTAGGCTCTTTTTGTAATCTATCAATTAAACCCTTGATGTTCACATTTTCTCCACCTTTCGGGTGCAATTCCTCCACATTTGGTAATTGAGAGAGTCCTCCGTGTGCGCCCAATACATCAAAACAGACGAATTGAAGTCCGACACGGTTGATTTCTTCCATAAGGAGTCCACCTGTCCACGATTTACCGCTTCCTGTAATTCCTGTCAAGAAAATCTTGTCACGCACAAAATCAAGAGAAAATTTCAAATCCGCAGGTTGCCCTAACGAAGTGTCGGCCAAAATTATTTCATCAGCCTTTGCAGAAGCCGATGATGATGGCGAAGATTCCGCATCCCATGAGTTCATGTATTGTCTTGGTTCGTTCCGCTATCTAAATCATGCGTTTGATTGTGAAGCATCTTCGGCACTATCAATTCCTAAATCTTTCGCTAAATCGGAATCGCCCGAATTGACTCTCGCCATATCACAAAGAGTCCCTGCGAAACCTTTAACGCTTCCATCTTCGCCTACGGTCACAACGAAATTTTTAGCAAAGCCTTCCATATTTCTTCCATATTCTTCGGAAAATACCTTATCCATGACTTCAATTGTGTCATTTATGTTTGACTCCATTTGTTCATTTGACAAGAATACATAAAATACCGGCCCCATCGCCCGTAAGTCACGGTCATTATACTTCATAGAATTTGAAAAAAATTGTGTTCGCACAGAACTTTCACTACTCACCGCACCATCCATGATAACGACAGTCACCGATTGGTCAAAATTATAGCCTTCTAAATCAACGCCCACTTGGTCTAATCCTGCATATATGCTCGTTCCATTGTGAGGTCTAAATGGTGAATTTTTCGCAGGGGTGTTGTCTAAGAAATAATCAATCGCAATTTGGTGTTCGCCCGATGGCCCATCCCAACAAGTAAATCCACTACTATTGAAACCCCAAACCGAAAAAGTGTCTTTAGAAATAGCGGCTTGAGCAATCATCATAGCGGTGCATATTTGAGCCAAATGATAACCCGCCATCGGAAATCCTGTGTTCGTCATACCATAAATTGTCCCATCACCCATAGAAGACGAACAATCCACAAGGATGTTTAAGTGAGTCGCTAATCCTTCTTTTCCTTGAATCGTAGGGCGCATGGTTCTTTGAAGTGTTTCTCCAAGTATCGGGTCGGGAACTGCTGATGTGACAATCAATTCGGAGATGGGGTCTGTTAAAACATCCCATGATTTCCTACCTGTTGGCTGTTGTGGGAATCGCTTAGAAGGTGGACTACGCAGTAGCAACGGGGCTAAATCTTCATACATAGCCCTTAAAGGATTCGGCATATCTTGTTGTGATTGAGGATTCAAAATGTATTCACTTGATTCAAAACACACAAAGGGATTATCCCCAAATCTTTCACCACTTCCAAATGTTCCCATATTAACCAATCCTTATGTTCAAGTCGGGGTTTTCCAACATTTTATGTCCATTGTGTTCACTATCTAAAATTAAACCCCATGCTGTCGGAACAGGAGTTCCATATACATCTTGAGTAGGGAAGGAATTTTCATACGCTATTTCCATATCTAATACCTTTTGCGAGAAGTTATTATCAATAACCTTCCCATTAGCATCACATTCATTTAATCTCATGCGATATGGAATGATGCCTCCTGCATCCACAATACCTTTACAAGTCCGACATTCAAAAATTTCGTGGACAAGACCCTGTTCCTCATCAATTCTTTCTGCAATTTTGACTAATGCGTGATAATTGACCGAACCTTCTAATGGGACTGAAAGGGCTTGGTTTGTTTTAGGTAAGACAGAATCTTGGACAAGATGTGTGTCAAGATTTGGGCCTTGATAATTCAAAAAGTCAGTATTAGGGAGTGCATTTGGGGAAAATGAAGGAATTTCAGTCCAACGAGGGTATTCTCTTTTTGTTTTCAAAGTGCTTCCGTTGGTGGGGTCACGATACGAATAGCAAGGTGGAGAATCGTCAATCCACTTCGCTAAAGAATAATCATAATAGGCTTCCCTTGAGCGACCTTCACAAACCACGAAGGTAAAACCTTGATTTGATTCCCCATCTGTTTTTGAACCTAAATTTGCATCAAGATTCTTTTGAAAATCCTCCATCAATTGCTCATTCAATTCTTGGATATTTTCTTCTTCTTGTGCTTCACCCGCCACATCATTTTGACATTTCATAGTGGATGAGCCACCACCCATTGATATGTCGGGTTGAATAGGGATTTTCCGAAGATTATTATGTTGGGGCATCGGCAACAACAGTTTGTAATCGGGATTGGCTGTGGATTCAAGATAAAGGGTATAAACGGGCAAACCTTTGAATGTGCCTCCATTTGCTTTTGCTGAAAGGGGTTGTGAATTCATAATCTTCATTCTTTCGGGCCGATAATAGACATTCAACACATCAAAAATTGGTGGGTAATCTGTTGCTTGACAACGAGGACATTCATCGGTTGGGCGATTTACAGGGTCTTTCAAAAAGTATTGCCTACCTTCGTGATAAAGATTACCGTTTCCTGTATCTCTTCCGTTAAAACAAGTCCTCATTTGTTGTTTAGAAATAGCGTAATTCAGTTGAGAAACAGGGTAGGTATTTGTTTTGCTTGCACCTGTTCCTTTGTGAGTGTAGGTCATTTCAATTGAGGGTGTATATTCTTTCATTTCACCCCATGTATTAACTACCGTTCCTTTTGGAACTTGATTGTGAACAAATTTGTAGCCTGTCAATCTTCCTGTTAAAAATTCCTTTCGGTTTTTAGGGTTTGAGATTTTTGTATTTCTCGCTAAAGCACCTGTATTTTCAATTTGATTTTGTGGGTGGTTGTCGTTAGCCGTATATTCACGAACATAATGAGTGGCGTAAGATTCCTCAAGACAACCCACTTTAGAAACATTAGTGTGTCCACACGCCTTACAAGAGTCAAAATGACCCGCTACGGATATTCCACATTTTTCACAAGTAGTGACATGATTACAACGATAGCGAACCATAAATAAAAATTTATTCTGTTGATTGGCGAATCCTTGTTTCCATTTTTGAAGCGATACCGAATTAGTCCAATCTTTAGGGGATGAATAATGTCCTGCATCCACCGTTTCCCACATCCAAATAGGGTCATGTCTTGCACAATGAGGGCAAACTAAAATTCCCGATGAGGAAGATTCACCAACGGCTACTTGTTGATAGCCTTTAACAAACTTTCTCATTTTATTGACAATGTTGATGATATTTCCCTTATAATGAGAAATTTGTCTGTCGCTACTCTCGGTTTCAATTTGAGTAGGCTTTCTTTCGGGAGAAATAAACATGAGATTGAAAATATCTTTCATCAACCTTTGACCTTGTGCTGAATTGAATGGATTCTTCTTATAGCCCATATTTATTTCCCCCTCATTAAAGCATCCATATCATCGGCAATCATTTCTAAAAATGCTTCCCCTGCATCTCTATTCATTGGAAGTGTCCCTAATGGGATGAATGTTGAATACGCCATAGCCCACTCAAAAGCGAACATTTGGATAAGAAGATATTCCCATGAACCTTGTGCCTCTATTCTTGCCTCTCGCTGTTCTTTAGGCATATAATTCCACCAATTGTCCCAAATAGTAATTGATTCATTTCCACATTGAGGGCATTGTGAGTTGAAAAGACGGGCTGAAACCCACTTACCGTCAATCTTGTATTCTTTGATAGGCTCAAATTCTTCCGAATTTTCTCTATCATCATAGGTTTTAGTTCCCGAAACCACATATTTATTTCCTGCTTTCAAACCTTGAACATCTTTAAGGCATTTAACCTTTCGCCAATTCTCCGCCATACCCTTTGCGACACAATAATTGATAGGTGGATAGTATTGTTCTCCACGACCATGACCGATGTATTTTTGATAAAACGGAGTCATGGCGGTAGGTTGATATTTGTCGGTAGGAGTCCCATTGTCATATTGCCCTACTAATCCGCCTGTGGGTTGATAACGATTATCTTGTAATTTACCATCTTTCAGTAATTCTCGGTGGGCTTGATAACCTCCTTTTGTATTACATCTGCGGATAAATTGACCTGCTCGCCAACCGTTTAACATTTCTGTTTTAATTGCCTCTCGTTGAGAGTTTTCAGTCACCGTAGTTCCTGTAATAACTGTCCAATTCACTAAAATGTCCGAAATCGCATTTAACCATCTTCCTTTTTGATAACCTTCAACGGGCAATTCTTGGGATGCACTTTTCCAATACTTTGTATCTTTTCCGGGATGTGCAACAATGTGTCCAAATTCGTGTCCTAAAACGAAAAATGGGGCAGAAGATGTGTATTTTTCGGGAACTTTGTGGTAATTTCCTGTTCCTGTTTTATTCATTCCACTATCGGTTAAGCATAACATCATTTGGTCTTTTCCGACCTCAATTTGGCCCATGTCGGTTTTACCTCCGTGCATCTCCGTTCCAAGCACAAGCGGGATGGTTTCTTGACCATAAATTTGTTGAAGGGTGAGATAAGCATTCCTCATGTTTGCAGGGGCGTTGTGTCCCTTAATAATCTCCGCCATGAGTAATCATTCCCCTAACGACTATTTGAAGGGTGCGGTTAATCCAACGGAAGATTGATTGCCTTCAATGTCTTTTTAACATATACTCGGTAATCCTTCATAGTCATGTTTCCAATATCTTGATACATGAAGGCTTCCCATTGGTCATTTGTTCCCGAATAATAACTCATGTTGTAAGTATCATCCTCATCAAACGGCAATACTTCCCATTCAGTAGGCATTCCATTATCAGTAATTATACCTGCGGAGTTTCTTGTAGGTCGCATACAAGCCGAAGTAATACCAATAAAGAAGCCAACGGTTGCGGCAGAACCTTCTCGGCTGTTATCTCCTTGAATACATCTTAGTGAAAGCCAAAGGCGCAAATCATCATCACCCTTAATGGTTGTGGTCTGTCCATTTGGAAGAGTTAATTCCATTGAACCTTCCACGCCACCGAGAGCGTGTGAAGCACGGAAACAAGCATTGAAACCGGACTTCATGGTGGCCTTGTTGTTAGAAGCATTACCGCCTTGTGATAGCCATTCATTAAGAAGGACTAATGCTTGGTCTTGGTATTCATCAAGTGATGAGAAGTTATTAAGAACGCCGTATTTGCCGCCCTTATCTCCAATAAGAACTCCACCATTAGAAGCATTACCCGAAAGGGTGGCGAGGACATTCTCTATTTGTGCCGAGAATGTATTATCTTCCACAGAATCTCCCTTAAGCGGGATGATAAATTGATGTGTGAATCCGATTTGTTGGTTAGCATCAAAATCAGCACCCGATACATCAAAGAAATCACTTGTTCCCTTATCACCAAGTTTAACAATCGGTTTTAGATTTTGACCGTTGGTAATCATGCGACCCCATGCACCCATACCATCACCATAAGAAGACCATCGGAACTCATTAGCCTTTGCACCACCAATGGCGGAAGCGAAGGTATCAAAGGATGAGTATTTGCTACCACCTGCTAAAGTATAAGGCCCGATTGCATTTCCACTTGTGGGGGCAACCGCCATGAAATTACATGACTTTGGAGTTTTGGTTGCTTTTAATACACTTCCACTAATTGCACTAATCTTAGAATCTGCAAGACCGAGCAATTCTGCCTTGTCATCCGAGAATAACATGGTGTCCGAAGCAATTTCTCCACGAATCTTGATGTATTGTGAGATGGAAACATCGGACATTAACTGTTGCCTTTGGACTTCCTCATCAGTTTGTTTTGTTCCTTCTTTTGAAGCAGGTCTTTGTAATCTTTCTTGATAGCGAGATAATTTATCCTTGTAAGAAGTCTTTCTCTTTTGGTTTTCAACAATCATGGTGGCGATTGACCAATGAACAGGAGTGATGGTGCTACTGTTGTTTCGCACAGAACTCTTGATGGAAAGCAAAACATCGGTTTCATACTTCCAAAAAGCATCGGTGGATTCAAGATATGAACGGCAATTTCGGATGAAAGAGTCCCACAAATCCATAAGTGAATTGTTGGTAGCATCACCCATAAGTGAAGGGGTGTTGCGAAGAACATATCCGTTGAGAATAATTTCACGCACGAAATCTTGTTCGTTAGCCACAGGGAAACCTTCACGCATGATACCAATATCACGGCCTTTGGGGTCTTCTCCTTCCCTTGCAGGGCCAAGTCGGTGTCCAAGACAATAAGGAAGTGCATCAAGAACTTCTTGGCGTGTCACATAATCTTTCCCACGAAGGAAAGCCATCGCTCTTGTCATCTTAATCAATGAATTGCTGAAACGGAAACCAAGCATACGAGTAATTAAAACAGGTGCTTGTGAAGGCATCCCCGAATCTCCCGAACCAAATTCTTTCCACCAATCAGCGTGAACAGACTCAAATTGACTGTTCGTTGTGGTGGAAATGTCGGCAAGTGGAGATGCAAAAACATCATTTCCGTCTTTGAAAGTGTGATTTCCGCCATAAATTTCAGTTTCAATTCCTTGAATCATCCATCGTTGGGTGAAAAGAACGGATAGCAAAGAAATATCAAGAAGTGCGCCTTCTTCATCCTCGCCCGTTCCCGATGAATTGAAAGGCAAATCACCAATTGTTTTCCAAACAGAACTCAAATTACCGAATCGCATTGGGGCAATAAACCTTTCGTCACCCGCATTAGGCAACATACGCTTAATCAATTGAATTTCGGGTGTTGAGCCTCTTGAACCTGTTGCATATCTTGAAAGCAAAGTATTGAAACGACCACCAAGACTCAAAGTTCCAAAGAGCAATTCCATATCAATTCTGTCCACGAAAGCCAAATCGTTTCCTTTTTGGTGAGGGTTAGTGTCCATCCAAGCGACGAAAGAAGGAGAGGTAAAGGTTTGTCCACGATACTCAACAGTCTTTTCAGCAATTAGACCAAGAATAGCGTCTTCAACACCACTACCGCTTCGGTTGGCTTCGTTAAAGAACTTGACAGGTTGTGTCACCACAGGTCGTGGAGTCGGGTCAAAAGAATACGAAGCGACGGTTTGACGAGTCAATGGATTTTCTTCGGTAATTTGTCGGATTTCAACACCATAAAGAATTTCTTCGGCTCGCTTATCGTAGTCAATCTTAGCAATACCACATTCATGTAGCATTTCAGCAGAAATCAAATCCAATTTAGCATCGCTGTTATTACGATTAGAACCGAGTCGGGCATCATAGAAATGCTCTAACAAGAAATTGCGTAGTGCGAAACCTTCGTTGCCTCCTGCATCTGTAAAGAGTGGAGTTTCCAAAATGTGAGCAAAGCCATTTTTATTAGATACATCGGAAGGAACGGATGCACCATGTTCCGAAAACAAGGCTGAAAGGGTAGTGTAAGTCACCGCATTAGCAGTAATCGTAAAACCAATTCTGTCACCATCCATATCGGGCTTTGATAATAACATTTCAGCGAAGGCTTCGGGTGTCATTGGGTGCTTTGCATATCCATTATCGGACTTGCGTTGTAGGAATCGGAAATCGTAAAGATATGCACCCGACTTTCTTGAACCCATAGTCCATTCGGTAAATCTCCAATCTTCCCATTCACGGCGAGTAGGTTCTTGGTTCTTATCGGAATAATCAACGGCATAGGTCATTCCCGCAGGGAAAACAAAGTATTCGTGTGGAGTTCCACCTGCGGAATTTTTCTTAGCAAGATAACGAGTGGCGACATTGAATCCGTATGAATTGGCTAACAAGGTTGCCGCCGAATTGATAACGGTTGTCTTACCTGTTCCGGGAATACCCGAAAGACGACAGGTTGAATCTTTCATTAGCCAAGCACAGAAGAATGCTTCTAATTGCTTAGGGTCATCAAAACCGAAAACCTTTGAAAGTGAATCCATGTGCTTACGGACATTTCGCAATTGTTCAACCATTACGGAAACATTACCTTCGTTTTGTGATTCCTCAAGTTCCGAAATAATCTGTTGATACAAAATTTCTCCCATATTTTCGGAACTAAAAGGGATAAAATTACCATTTTGTTTCTCCGGTCCAAAATTAGAACGGCCAATTACAGTTCCAATCTGCATCTCTTCACCCGATGGCGAAATGATTTTGAAGGGTTTGACAGTTCCACTAATGACTTTGAAATCAGTCATGTCAATGTCTGCAACCTTGACTCCATCACGAAGTCCTAATTGCTTCAAACCTGCAACCATTTGACCTCCGATTAGTTCAGCGAGTGGGTCTGCATCATCAACAGGGGCTACGGCATCAGCAATAGGGTTAGAAGGGTTAGAAACCTCGTTAGCAGGTGGTGGGGCTAAATCCGGGCCATCTCCGCTTTCAGCAGGGTTAGAGGGAGTGGAAGGTTCAAGACTTATTGAAGGTAAAAGATTAGAGTTTTTCCAAGACCGCATATCCACCGCATAAATCATAGTTTTCGGGACTGAAACGACATTCAAATCGCCATCAGCATCATAGGAGAGTTCAACAGTGACAGGGGAGTTTTTACCCTTTGCACCTGCATGAATACGGCGAACATACATCCAATTCTTGTCGTCTTGACCGCCATTCTTAATATACTCCTTAACGAAATCCGTCAAAAATTCGGGGGCGGCAGATTGTTCAGCAAGCATTTGTGCTTGAACAACATCTCCGTTTTCCAACGACTTAATAATAAGTGATACTGTCCCATTCTTAGGGTCGGCGGAAATCTTACTTGCGGAATTACCACCTTGAAACTTTTGTTCCTTAGCAGGTTTGATTCTATCAATGGGCATCCATTTTTGTTGTGAAGGGATAGCCTTTCCACCTGTTAGTTTATCAATTTCATCGTATTCGCTCATCTTTAAGCCTCCTTTGTCAATGGAATAGTAATCAATTTGCTTCCTTTTCCATTAGGATTAGGCACGATAACTTTCATCATAGGTGGACTTAGGGTTGTCCAAGCAATCGCTTTTGTTTGGGGCTTTCCATTAACCATTACAGTCTTAGTTCCATCAATGTCTTGTTCAAGGCGGGTCGCTACTTCTTTTGCGTGTGCCTCTTTCGGTGAACCGATACCGACAATCATATTCTTAACCTTGCCCTCAAGCATTTGGTCGGTGAATTGCTTATCTGTCGCTACAAAGTTTCCTGTTTCAGCATCGGGGAAAATGTAATGTGAACCATCACGGAAGTCCAATCGGACTTGCTCAACATTCCCATCTTTAACAACAGGAGTAATAGACTTCAAGACCCTACCTGCGGGCGAATCCATACCACAAGCCACCGTTGTTCCATCATCACCGACACCCATTGGGGCAAGTAATTCTTCGTCACCGGGAAATTGCAGGGAAACAAAATATGATGAATCGCCACTATGTCGCCCTGTGAAATTGTTAGTGCGCTTGGCCTTGTTTTCAACCGCAACGGTGAAGGAAACATACGAATTCTTAGTATCAAGGGATTCCAAAGAATTGAAATTATATTCGGGAGTTCGCAAAAATTCTTTGTCTAAGGTGTCATTAAAAGTAAATGATTGCGGCGAAAAGTAGGTTTTTGCAGAATCTATTGTCCACAAATACATCCCCATACCCTCTTTTTCTAATTCCGGTATCAAATTTTCTAATTCATCTTTCTTTTCACGGAATAATGTGGCTGTTGTCAAATTGTAAGGCTGAACACCTATCAACATATTGTGGGCTTTTTCATAGAAATAACCATTAGTAGCATTCTTGTCAGCAAATGTCCAAGACATATTTGAATTTTTGACTTCAAAAACGCTGTCGTCATTCATCTTAACTGATACTAATATCTTTTTACGGTCAATAGTAATAGTTTCAACTTTTGTGGTAGGGATAATCATGTTGTAAGTGGGTGCATCATCACCAAAGTAAAAGGAAAATGTAGGTGTTTCACCAATAGTAAATTTGAAGTAAGTCACAGGGGGTGTATTCCCACCCAACAAACCTGTGTCCGAATCTTTATCAGTATTCAAGGAAACAAAAATAGTGAATCCTTTCGTAGTGACATCCATCGGTTCAGTATCGTAAGCCTTCTTAAATTCCCTATCAGTATTGGATGCAGGGAGGCTAACTCCTTTGGAAATAGGCTTCATTTTATCAAAGACATTTCCGCCACCCGAAGTCGTCGGCAATCCTTCTAAAGATGCAAACATTGAGGTCTTCGTCGCCATAAGAATCAATTGATTAACCGACTATCTAATACCTACCTCTTGTAAAGTGGCTATCTTGGAATGTAAATCGCCCATTCTTTAGATATGGCGACCTTCTTCTCTTAAAAATGTGATTATGTCTGCTCGGCCAAACGCATAGACTCGTTCAAACCATGTCAAATTAGAATCCATGAAATTACAAATAGTTTTCAGTTCAGCAAATTTGAAACCATACGGGCGCATCTCATCAATAAGTTCACCAACAGTAGCATTAGCCCATACTGATAATCCCTTATCCGATAATCCTAAAATGAAATTTTCATCCCACAACATATCACGCACAATAGCGATGTCGGAATTTGTGGTAGCCCGCACAGGAATATAACCGGGATTGAGTGCGATGAAACGATTCATCAAATCAATGTGAGATGGTAAGTGAACATTACGACACCAAATGAGCCATTGTGGAATCATTTCTGCAACATAGTGTCGCCACACCGCATTAGGCATATCAATCACCGTTGTCGTCTTCAAAATCCACTTCGTAAAGGTCAAAGTTCGGCAAAGAAAAATCACTTACTTTAAGCGGGTCATACTTTTCAGCCGCTTCGGGGACTTCTAAATTATCATAATCAATAATGGGTTCATCTTCAATGAATTCGGAAATATCAATCGGTTCGGATTCCCATTCTTGGTTAGCCTCATTGTTAATCTTCCTTTGTGAATCTGCCTCCATAATTTCATTCATAGAAAGACCTTGACTTGAGGCCAAATCCGAAACATCAACAATGGCGAAAGCATTAGCATTCATGCCCTTAACTTCGGCAAATGTCGCAGGGACTCCTGCATCGGGATTACCAAGTTCCATATTATGAAAATCTGTTCGGACTCCTAAATCATAATCTCCACCTTGCGTTCCTCTATTCACTTTTTCACGAATCGCCATGCCCTCTTGTTTAGCCCATAACTCCACAGCATTCTGTTGAGCATCCAAAGTAGCGGTCAATTCATTATTAACAATATCATACTTCTTTTCGGCCGGGGCCATCGCCCCTTCCGTAGCAAAGAAATTACCCCAATCCTTAGAATCAAATGAATTCAAATCAAGCGCAGGTGCAGGTGGGGCAACAGGGGCTTGTTCAATAGGTTCTTCGGCTACTGATTCACCCACTATGAATAAATCCTCATCGTCGTCACTAAAGAGGGAGGCATCGGCAGTTCCTTGTGACTCCTTAATGCGTTCAAGAAATTCAAGGTCTGTGGATTCTAATTCGGCTCTCCTTCCCGAAATGAATTCTGCCGCACCTTTGATAACGGGGGCAACATCACGGATAACTTCAAAAGCATTCGTAGCCTGTTCCACTCTCGGAGATGCGGTCACGGTTTCTCCCACACCATATTTGTCAAGTAGGGAAAGCAAAGGAACGAGCATTTTTTCAGCCATTTCGGGGTCAAGATTTAATTTGCGAGCAAAGTCACCAATTTCATCGCCACCCGTCAATAATTCAACAATGTTTTTACCCTTTTTTGGCTTTTCCTCTTTTTTCGGTTCTTGTTTAGGCAATTCATCACGCTGAATTAAGTCCGAATAATCGGAACGAGCATCGGGGCGAAAATGTTCCTCAAATGAAATCTTTTGATATGTGTTATCGGTATCATCCATACGCTTCACTTGTTGTCCTTAGTATCTAATCGTTCTCTTAATTCTTGAATCCAATAAGTGTGAAATTGAGCATCTTTCTTATCTAATTCAATACTTTGTAATTCGGCTACGGAATCTTCAATCATTTTTGCGAGGCGCATGACATTAGAACGGTGAGCGACTGTATTTCCACTCCCTGCGGATTGGATAAACTCGCAATAATGGTTAATAATTCTCCTTAAATCCCTTTCTCGTTTTTTAGGACTCGCCTTTAGAACTTCAAAAAGAAATCTATGATTAAGCAATTTTGTCATATCTTTGTATGAGAATTTATCAAGTGCCTTAAACAAACTTTTGTAAGAATTTTCTAATTTTTTCGTAGGTGAAATGTTCACCCGTTGAACGAAAGCGTTAAATTGGTCGTAAGCAAGGTCATCTTTTGAATTAGACAACATCTGTCTAAAATTGGCGATGATTTCGGGATTAAGTTCCATTTTTACCACTTCAATACTTTGGGCCATTATTGCCGTTGAAGTTTGATAGGAACGAAGCATCCAAATTTAATCGGCTATCAAATTGACGAACTGCTTCAGCAGATTTCTTTTCATCTTCCATATCTTTTGCTTGCTTCTTAACTGTCTTTTCGGTTTCGGCCATTGATGCTTCAAGTGCGCCAAAGCGTTCTTCCATTTCTGTAATTTTGCCTTTGTAATGGTAAGCCGTAGCACCTACCCCTGTCAAGCCTCCAACAACCATACCTGCTAAGAATCCCATTCCCTTCTTTCCTAACGGCTCTCCTTCGGCATTTTTGGCTACTGCTTCCGAATATCCTTCCGAAGACATTCCACGCTTTCGGACTTCTTTTAGAAGGGCTTTAATGTCAGCCGAGAAGGATTCAAACTCTTCGGCATTAGCAACTTTAGAAGTCACCATTGATTCCATAACATCAAGCAATTCGGCATCGTCTAATGAATCTGCGGAAACATTCTTTTTCAAAGCAATAGATGGGGTATCAATTCCAATTTCTTCGGCGGCAAATACCAATAAATCGGATAATGACCCATTATTAGTCCTATTTTGTTGTGCTGTCCGGGAATTCGGCAGACTTTCCGAAGCCTGTTGTGACACGATGTATTCATTGACTTTCTTCATACCACGAATGCCTTTTCCTCTTTGAAACAAAATATATTTACCATGTCCGTTGGATTCACAAAGACCCACGAATTCATTAAGATTAGGACACTCATCCCATTCTTGAAGGTTTGTAGTTCCCGATTTGGCCGCACCTTTACGGTAGCATCGCACGAAGAACATGAACAACCATTGTCGGTCTTGTTATCTAAAGGTTCATCAATTTGGAGGTGATTTTGACCACGAATTTGAAGCCCTATTGAAAAACATAACAGGTAATCCCATTGTATTGTAATATCCCTTCATAGCGACAAAACTACTTTGAGGGCATTTGATTTCCTTCCATGACAGTTTCCCATTGTCATTAGTCCATGAAATAATTCGCTCTAAAACAGGGTTTAATTGAATTGAATCATAATCGCCAACCCTCATCTTTTGAGGAATGTATTCCACAACGATACTACGACCCTTCATAGTTAATACTGATATTTTCTGCTATTTAGGCTTTTCTATGACCAAACGGAAGAAATTGCCGCATAAACATCATCCACACTTTCGGGATTCAAGCCTTCAAGGGCTGTCAAAGTGTCAGCAATCTGTGACATTTTAAGTTTTACGACCTTTTGCGGTAATGACCAAGAATCGGCTTTAGCCATCAAATCCTTATTACGAGAATTTTTTAAGTATCTATTCCATCCGAGCAAATCAAGCCTCCACTTTTTACCGGCTCTCCTTTCATTTGATTGAGCGTGACAAAACATTGGGCGATTTCTAAGAATACCTACAACCTCACGACTTGTGTATCTTCGTGGATAATTATTAACAACATATTCCGAAATTTGGGTGGAATAACCGTAGCCATCGTGGTCAAGCATATAATCCACAATGATAAAAACCAAAGTTTCGGTCATGTCAAGGGGGCGAGATGCGGTCACTTTAGCGGCCTCATTCTTCGCTGTCTGCATCCTCTTCCACCAATCGTGCGTCACGAACAGCCGCCGCCTTTTCACGATAGATTCGCTCTTGTTCGGTTTCATCGGGTAAGCCGAGTGCATCACGAACCATAGCATCCATTTGTTTTTGGAAAAGGTCTTTCGCTTCTTGCTTGTTCATCCCATCTTCCTTAATCCAATTCTTGATTGTAGCAACACGATTCTGTTCAAACTCAATGGTTTTAACCATTAACTTAATCTCATCGGAAAGAACGGGGGATTCCAAAGGAGGATTGTCAAACAATATCTTCACTTCTGCTCGCATAGCGACCTCATCGTGAGTGGAAACAGGAACGAATTCTTCAAGGTCATCATCAAGGTGCGTGTGTTGCCCTCCAACCTTTGAACAATATGATTCTGCATCAATGCGGGACACATAAATTCCGAGTCGGGGCCAATATCTCATTTCTTCTGCGGGGTGCATGATATTACTATTGTGGAAACTTGTATCTAAACCTTCATTTCATTTTGGGTATTGAATAAACTTTTTTACCTTCAATCATGGCTTCCACGACCTTCATACCATCTATGGTTTCACCAATACCCTCAACCATCCAAATAAGATTTTCTTGATAGGCTTGTAGTTCAAAAACCATAGCCATTTCTCTTTTTTCCTGTTCACTCAACATGATATTTCACCCAATCACCCGATTTTCGCCCATCCTTCCATTCCCATAATTGAGAGGTCGGTAGTCCTCTTAAGACTCTTACTTCATCACCTTTCAATCTCCAATCATCTTCTAATCCAAACGCAACCATCTCACGCCGATAATTCAACGCATCTTCATCATCCACCTCCACAGGTGTTGGGGGGTTCATATTCTTGGGGGAAATGATGGCGTGGATTCCTGTCTGCGAAGCCGAAATCCGATAATAGACATCATAATTCGGAAAATCTTGCGATAACTTGGTTAAACCCTCTTGCACAAGATTGTCTTTAAGGCTGACAGAATCCCAATCAAAGGTTAGACGCATCATTCTTGTTCCTTGTCGGACTCACTATTTGAATAATGCGCTACCAACAAATCTTGAATAGAACCATTCCAACGCCAAAGAATCCACCTTACGAAGTATAGAACCAATGCTGATTCCATAATAAATAATACTGTGATGACTGATAGCCACCAAACCAAAACATCCATCAAATCATCCCCTTAGAACCCCATACGAGGGTTGAGAGTTTAGCCAAAGCAGGTAATCCCATTGGCTCAAAAGGAACATGAGTGATTCCTACTAAACGAACTTGATAATCGGAGGCGAGAGAACGATAGCGTTCTAAGTAAGGTTGTTGAATTTGAAATCTCCGATGCGTCATGGCGGCGGCAGGGTTCTCTTCCACCGTAGCCCAAATCTCTTCTCCAAAATCGGGAACGATTTGATTAACAAGTAAATGTTTAACAGGTAATTCTATTTGCGTCAAGAATTTAATGGTGCGGAAACATTCTTGATACCCCGCTTCGGATGCGATGGAAACTAAGTTAATAGAACAATCATCCGTTCTCAACATTTTCTTAAAGGTTTCAATGCGTTCACAAATCTCTTCTAACTCTTTGACCACTTTGGCCGTTTCGGATTTCTTACGGAAAACGAAACCTTTCAAATTTTCTATCTTCGCTTTCATGCGGAGTATTCTAAGGATAAATCCACGAATAGCATCGGGGGCAGTTAGCATTTTCAATGTATGTCCCGTAGGTGCGGTATCAAAGACCACAACATCATAAGTTTCATCAGTCATTAAAGTGTAAATCATTTCCATTCCAAAGTATTCTTCCATACCCGGAAATCCCGCCATATCGCCCAAAATTTCGGGGTCAAAACCCGGCACATTGGCGGTCAATTTCAACATACCTGCATTCATTCTTTCTAAAAATTCTTTCGCTTGAGTTTCTGCATTGATATTTAGTCCCCAAAGATTTTTAGCAATTTCTGTGGGCTTAAATCCAATCTTCTGTCCGATAACATCATCTGTTGAATGGGCAGGGTCGGAAGAAACGAGGATTGTCTTCTTACCTTGCGAAGCATGATGAACCGCAGTAGTGGCCGAAATTGTGGATTTACCCACGCCACCTTTTCCTGTAAAAAGGATGAGCATAGATTATCTATGGGGGTGTTGGGTATCTAATCCTTCTCTTCAAAGACGGATTTCCATTTAGGATTCCTGCGAAAGAGTGACAACAAAAAACGCACTAAGACCACTCCAAAGAGAAATCATGTCCAAAACTTATTTCCTCTTCTATCTCTTCGTAGCCACGAATGACAAGTTTAACAGACTCTATGGGTTCATCTAACAACGAATGTAATTTAGAACAGTTCGCCGCAAATTTGAGGGCATAGTCGCCTCTTGGCTCTAATTCAGTAATCTGCATAACAAAACCATGTTCACCAATCGGGCCTTCATAAACTATTTCACTTCCAAACGATATTGAGATTGAACAAAGATGTGAAAGGGGACTATCGGTAGCATTGATTTCAATGTTCTTTAACATAAACTCGGAAGATATGGGAACTTCCATCGGTGTGCAAATGTCATCTAAGCACATCGGAATTTCCATCTCGGTTTCAATTTCACACCGCATTCATACCTCTTTTCTTCTTTCTCATATCTAACATTTTGTATAGAATGCTCATTAGATTGCCTAAATGTGGAATCTTGTTTCCTGATAGAGAGAACTACCGCTACCCAATTCGTTGTAATCAATCTTCAAATACTTCGTCAAAGTAGGATTTGGATTGTGGGGAATATCCACCCTTTCTTTGTCTTTCAAGCATTTCCTCTTCGGGTGTAGGTGGGCGTGACTGTGGAATATAATTTTTCATAAATTCTTGAACTTCCTTGTCTTCAAAGTCAGTATTAAGGACTTCTAACTTGTCAAGACCATACGCCGACACTTGCTTCTTTCGCTTTCTAACTCTTCCTTGCCTTTCTGCATCTTGCATCATTTGACTAAATTCATCTTGTTGTTGGCGCATCCACATTTCAATTTCCTCTTGCTTGATGTTCAAATCGCCCGAATTGATAATCTTTCTTTTGAACCATTCAACGGCATCAATTGATACTTTCATTCCTCGCTCACGGAGTTTAGTAGCAATTACGGCATCTGCACCATCAAATAGAATGTAGTCCACCCAAACAAACGCTTGGCGACCTGTGGAACCATTGACATTAAAAACGGAGATGGTGGAGGGATTGTAAGAAACTGTTGCAGGGTCAGTTAAAGCAATACAACCTGCCGATTGTGTAGGGAAAGACATTGTTCCACCACTCGTTGTCGGCTTTGCATAAATTTGTTGCGGAACATCTTGAGGGTAATTATCATAAGAAAGACTACCCTGTGCCTCAAAATCAAATGGTAAAGTTGGGTCAGTCACACCAAAAATAATGATACCATCAAGAGCGTTTGTCATCGGGAATGATTTCCAAATTGCATTATTGAAAGCGATAGGCGAATTTCCAAAATTTTGTGTTTGGTCAAGATATGCAGAACCAAATTTTGCCGTATCAGTAAATGTCGCTGTGGCTGAAACCAAACTCGTCGTTTGAGTTGCTTGAACATTACTGAAATTCCCAAACAAGAAAATCCATTGGTCACGGTCATTATCCCATGATGCACCTAACGCAATTCGTGAATTGGAATTTGGGTCTATAAGAATTTTACTGTTGAATGTGCCTCCCCTGTTTTGGAAAGCATTTGAGTAAGTAGGAATGGGCGCATAATTGGGATTATCAACGGCATAAAGGGGATTTTTGACCCATCCCCCACCCGAATCTGCAACAAAAACTACGGGTTCAACCCCTCCTGCGACAGTTTTCCAACCCATCGCACCAACAGCCTCACTTGAAGTCGCACCCATTTGCGATATAGCGTTAGAAAGTGGGTCATAGTCCTGTCCCTCAACAGGCTCAAGCCCTAATCTTGGAAAGTTATTACGGACTCCTACGGCCTCACCATTTCGGGAGTTAAAAACATTGGTGGGTGGGTCACCGGGAAATGAGAATGTTTGTGCAAGTGGATTCGTGGCCGCATTTACATTCTTCGCCCCCAATTCTTCTTGCGGTGTGAAGGTTCTTGTTTGTGTGCATTTGGCTGTCCATTTATTAGGCATATCAATTGGAATAGTTTCGGTGGTCGTATTGTTAAGCCTTAAACCATTAAAGGCTATTGGGTCTATTGGAAGTGCCTCTTCAAACGGTGAAAATTCACTAACAAATATCCCTGCCCCTATTGTGCCGTCAGCGTATGTGATACCGTTGCAGAAAAAATAGAAAAAAGGTTGTCTTTCCGAAGGGTTAAATCCACTCGTATAATCAGTTCCCACTTGCTCGTAAGGGGCGGTGACAAATGAAAAGTAAGAATTTGTTAAGCCGACCCAATTAGCGACGAGAGCATCAGTTTTGACAAGATTGGTCGTTATGGTCGGTGTTTTAATTGAGGGAGAAGATGCCGCACCTGTATTTATGCCTTTAAAAGATAGTTGGGCAGTAAATAAATTCATAAATGGGGCTTGGACTATGGAACCACAAGCCCCTGCGAATGGTGATGGATATGGTCTTTCCACTACACTCAAAATATCCCAAGCCATAGATACTGACATTGGATAGGATTTGGCTTGAGGTGATGCACCCGATGGGTCATCAGTCCCGACCCAACAATCTCCACCGATAATACAAGGAGTCTGTATTTGAAAGGTATTAAAACCAAATTGGGTTAGTTGTGAAGAATAGGCTTGAATATCCACAAAACGCTTCGGATAATAATTCCAAAATGAAGCCGTAGTGTCACTCGCCACAGTATCACCTGTGCATACATTTGTCCCATTAGGTAGCCATCCACTACTATACAGGTCATAATTATAACTTCCACCTGCCCCACCTCTTTCATCTGCCCCCACAGAACAAATGTCTTCAAAATCTGCTGTCCTCCATACTCTCGTTGCAGGTGAGTTGGGGCCACAATAAAGAGTATCGTTTGCCGTCGCATTCCAAGCCATTTTTATTGTCATATTTGCCCTTGAATTGAATTGTGTGAATCCGGCATATCCACCAACAACAGCATAAGAACTTGATAACTCTTCAATACCTGTGGGGACATTTTCGGAATAAGCAAAAGTGGCGGAATCATATCCTGTATCTGTTGGATATGCAGGACAACCAAACACCCCCGCCATTCCGAAAGCAATCCTATCAACATTCGTGTAGGGAATTCCTTGAGTCACAGGGTCGGATATTCCTTGTGTCCCACCCAACCACAAAATAATACTGTAAGCATCTTGTTCAAGACCTCCGCCGGGTGCAGGAGATATGCCCGATTCACTTGACCCTCGTAAAACATCAACCGTGTATAATCCTACATCATCCATCGCTTCTGTTGTGGCGGAATTTGTGGAGGGGAGAATGTCATAAGGCATCCTCATAGGTAGGATTCCCGCACCTGCCGCCGCACCCAAAGTATTATAATTCGGTTGTCCATCAGCACCAAAAGGAATGAGAACATTGTCGGAAAAACCACGATACATGAAAAGAAAACCATCCCATGCTAAACCATGATTACCTACACCGTAAAGGTCAAGAAATGTTGCTTTGTAAGAGCCTACAATTGCATAATATCCATTTACAAATGTGATGTCACGAATGATATATTCGCCCGTTGGAAAAATTGATTGACACGCTTGTTTAGCCCCCCCTTTTTTACCACACCAACGATATACCCACCCATTGTTAAAATTATCATCATCACCTCTAACAAATTCGGATGTAAAGAAGTCCACTCCCAATAAAGGGTTGCCTTCAAAATCAATCTTTCCTTGAAGGTCTTGTGGTGATTGCACAAAATACTTTGACAACCCCTCCCCAAGATTGGGGTTCAGCGTGGTTTCTAAATTGAAAGCAAGACCCATAAAAATACCTCAAGGCCAAGTAGCAAATGTAAAACTTTTAATTGGTTTTGCAGGAAACTTATCTGTTGCATCAATCAAACCATTAGAAACGAAGTATTTCATATCCCAATCCGTATCGGGTGGAATCTCAATATCCCAATCGGAAGCGAAAGCAGGGCCATACTTGGTAGTGACGGGGTAAGGTGCGGCAGAACCCGACAATCCTTGACCGGGCCTCCCATCGGGGTCAAGAAAATAACTTGTGACTCCAATTTGAAAATTAAGATAGCCACCCGGCACCCAATCGTTGCCCGTTCCGAAAAATCCGGGTGTTGAACCGAAGTATTTTATGACGAGATATTCCGTGGGCTTCGTGCGTAATCGGGCTTTTAGAGTAGCATTTCCGAATCCCGATGTAAAAATGGATTGTGGTTTAGTCAATTCCTCCAAACGCTTCGCAGGAAGTTGTCCTAAATCCGAGATTTCCCATTGATAGGCTTGCCTACGGACTGACATAACAATACATTGTCGGTATTGCTATCTAAACGATGCGTTCACTCTTTGTAAAGTTCTATTCAAACAACATATAAAACGGAAACATCAATACATTCATAATGAAAGTCAATACCCCAATGATTAACTCAAAAAATGACTTCATACCTTAACCTTCTAATTCGTCAAGAATGCCGTCGCCATCGTCGTCATTGTCTAAGTAATTATCTAATCCATCATTGTCCGAATCAAATTGACCTGTTGCATCGTTGCCGTCATTCTGTTCAAACCAATCCGAAAGACCGTCATTATCATCGTCTAAATCCGAAGCATCCCAAATGTTATCATTGTCGTGGTCGTAGCGGTAAGAAGACCATGCGCCGCCGACTTCATCAACATCAAGAATGTTATCGTTGTCGTCATCGGTATCATTACCGTCATTCAAACCGTCATTATCATGGTCACGCATAGCGGAAGAACCATTTTCATAAAAGTCTTTGTAATTGTCAATTCCGTCGTTATCAATGTCCAAATCAAAGCGGTCTTGAATGCCGTCATTGTCGTGGTCATAAATGTCGGTATTATCGTTGCCGTCATTAACTTCTTCATCATCGTTAAGTCCATCGCCATCATCATCGTTATCTTCGGCATCATCTATGCCGTCATTATCGTGGTCATTGGGCGAATCATCCACTAAATCGGGGATTCCGTCGTTATCATCATCTGTATCTAAATCGTCGGGAATACCGTCACCATCATTGTCGTTTTCACCGTTCTGCTCTTGGTTATCCAATTGCTGACCCTGTTGGGTGTCCGATTGAGAACCTTGTTGTCCTTGTTGGCCGTTTTGAGTCTGTCCTTGTTGTTGTTGGCCTTGCCCATTTTGGTTTTGACCATTCTGTTCTTCGGCTTGTTGCTCGGATTGCTGACCACCTTGCTGACCGCCTTGCTGTTGTTGGCCTTGTCCATTGTCTTGTTGTTGGCCTTGTTGTCCATCTTGACCCGATTGACCCGATTGACCTTGTTGGCCGCTTTGCTGTCCTTGCTGACCTGCTTGACCCTGTTGGCCTTGATTACCTTGTTGTCCTTGTTGTCCTTGTTGTCCTTGACCTTGACCTTGACCTTGTTGCTGTCCCTGTCCTTGACCTTGACCTTGACCCTGCCCTTGTCCTTGTCCTTGACCTTGCCCCTGTCCTTGTCCCTGTCCTTGTCCCTGTCCTTGTCCTTGTCCCTGCCCTTGACCTTGACCTTGACCTTGACCTTGACCCTGCCCCTGTC
>Ga0307488_10000699_pt1 | contig 27961 bp, 28 predicted proteins | sample SB02metaG_FD_202248 | JGI IMG/M metagenome (GOLD analysis project Ga0307488, IMG submission 202248) | Sea-ice brine microbial communities from Beaufort Sea near Barrow, Alaska, United States - SB 0.2 | ecosystem: Environmental > Aquatic > Marine > Coastal | place: USA: Alaska | collected...
TCAGCATTCGCTATAGCAGCAAAGGCAGCAGGTGCACTCTCAATTGGTGCAGGTTCTGGTTATATGGGTGGAGTTGGTATGCACGTTGATATTGCTCCAGGTAATACAGTATTAATTACATCAGCTAAATATTGGGGTTCAGGTGGTAGATCTGCTAATGCTCCAACCTGGTTAGTAGGTGTAATGTCATAATGGCTAAAGCATGTAGAACAACAGATTTAATATCAATTCATGAATGTGGAGTTATACCATTTGCAACAGGGGCATCTATTGATGTATTCATAGAAGGGCTTGGTGCACATAGAGTAGACGATAATAACTCTGCTCATCCTTCAGTACCTGAATCGAGTGGTTGTACTCCTCATGTTACAACGTTATCCTCTGGTTCGCCAGATGTTTTTGTCAATGGAAAAGCCCTGGCCAGAGTAGGTGATTCATATGGCTGTGGCATCGAATTAACTTCAGGTGCTAGCACAGTTTCCGCTAATTAAGGTTATAAATAACAGTATGGCAATTACACAATCAAACATAAGTGCTCGTAAAAAACCTTACGCAGACTTTGACTTTCCTTTTAAGAAGCATCCTGTAACAGGTGACCTTCCTATTAAGCGTGATGTCGAAGCTGTGAAACAGTCAGTGCGTAATATCTTACTCACAAGACGAGGAGAGAAATTCTTTGATCCAGATTTTGGTGGCTCTTTAACCGAATATCTTTTTGAAAACTTTGACTCAGTTGTTGAAGCGGAAATGGAACAAAGAATTATTGGTACTCTAAGGAACTATGAGCCAAGAGTAAAAGTTTTAAACGTACGTGTTGAAGATTTATCTTATCGCAATGCACTAAGTTTAAATTTAGAAGTACAAATCTTGTCACCAGAAGATGTGACAACGAACATAGAATTCATTATTGAGAGGCTCAGATAAATGACTGATACTAACCGCCTTACGGTTGCAGAGATGGATTTCGATACCATCAAAACAAACCTGAAAGCATTCATGAAAGAGCAATCCACTTTTGAAGACTACAACTTCGAAGGATCTGCTTTAAGTTCAATGCTTGACGTTATGGCATACGTAACACATTATAACGCAGTCAATGCAAACTTTGCTATCAACGAAACGTTTTTAGACTCTGCTAGATTACGTCCTTCAGTAGTATCACACGCTAAAATGCTTGGTTATACTCCTCGCTCATCTTATGCAGCTGTTGCATATCTTACTATTAAAGTAAATTCTCCTACTGGTGTCACGGACTCTGATGGAAATTATCTACCTTTAACAATGGTAAAGGGTACAGTATTTACTTCTACAATCGACGGTGTGGCTTACAAGTTTGTTAACGATCAAACAGTCACAACTACACGAGATGCTGACGGCGAATATATCTTTACTAACATTAAAGTATTACAAGGTTCTTATAAAAGTATTGAATACGTTTACGATTCATCTTCTGCAGAATCATATGTAATACCATTTGATAACGCAGTAACATCAGAGCTTACAGTTAAGATTAAAGCTTCTGATTCAAACGCAGCAATTGAAACCTTTGAAGCTGCTCTTAACTTAACAGTAGTTACATCTACTTCTGAAGTATACTTTCTTGAAGAGCATCGCACTGGATTCTTTGAAGTTAAGTTTGGAGATGGTGTATTAGGTAAGAAATTAGATAACGGTAATATCATTCAACTTGAAACATTAGTTACAAACAACGCTGATGCAAACGGTGCATCTGTATTTGCTCTTTCTGGAACGATTAACGGCAATTCAAACGTAACACTTACTGTTGTACAAAAAGCAGCTGGTGGTTCTGAGAGAGAAGATTTAGAATCTATTAAGTTTAACGCTCCGTTATCATATGTTTCTCAGAATCGTGCAGTGACACCAGATGATTATAAAACTATCATCCAGAATAACTATGCTAACATAGATGCTATATCAGTCTGGGGCGGTGAAGATAACGATCCACCAGATTACGGTAAAGTTTATATCTCTGTTAAACCTAAGGATGCTGAGGTACTTACTGATGCAGATAAGACTCTCATCATTTCTCAGTATTTAAAACCTAAGAACGTGGTTTCGATTACTCCTACTATTATAGATCCACAATATACTTACGTTTATATGGATGTGTTCTTTAAGTATAATCCTAACGTGACTGCTCTTTCTTCTGATGCACTTGCCGCTGCAATTCGTGAGGTTATTCGTACATATAATACTGACCAACTAAAACGTTTTGATGGCGTATTCCGGTTTTCAAACATTAATGCTAAGATAGATGAAACAAGTATTGCTATCTTAAACTCAGTTGTTAGAGTTAAGATGAAGAAGCGTATTGTTCCTGCAACGACAGCTGAAGCGAAGTATAATGTAACTTACTCATCTCCGATTTATAACACGAACTCTACCAGTCAGATAATTACATCGTCTGAGTTTGTTCATAATGGTAATACAGGTTGTACTCTCAGAGATCGTGTTGATGAAGAAGGTACACGTAGGCTTCAGATCGTTCAAGGCACTGGTACTACTGAAGTGATTGTAGTGAATAATGCTGGTACGATTACTCCTACATCTGGTAAGCTATCATTTACCGCAGCGTTTGATTCGTTCACTGGAACATATATAGAAATTACAGCTTCCCCTGATTCAAATGATCTTGCACCTAAGAGAAACGAACTACTAACTATTTTAGTAGATGAGTGTGAAATCGAAGGTGAGGTTGATACAATGATTACTGGCGGTACTTCAGCTGGTGTCGCTTACACTACTACTGCAAGGCATGAATAATGACTAATGATTCAACTAAAGTAGACATATCCTCGTTGATCTCGGACCTAGTCCCTGAACACATCAACCAGTCATATCCCGACTTTATTGAGTTCTTAGAGCTATTTAATAAGTATCTAGTATCTGAGAACCGTGCATCTCACTATGTTAACCGTGTTTCTAATCAAAGAGATATAGATTTAGTTGAAGAAACGTTTTTAACTAACTTACAACAAGAGATCGGCATTTCTGTACCTCGTACATTTGCCGCTGATCCTCGTTTATTTTATACGAAGCTTGTACAGTTCTATCAATCACGTGGTACTCCTGATTCTATCACATCGTTCTTTAACATATTGTACGATGATGAAGTTGAAATCTATTTTCCTAAAGAAGATATGTTTGTTCCCTCTGACAATCCATGGACAGACTTCTCTGCAGATGTTACTGCTAACCCTAGCGTATATTCTCCTTCTCTTACATATACGGTTTCAGGTACTACTTCAGAAATCACGGGACAAGACGATAATAGTTTTTGGTTATGGTATGATGTGCCAATCATATTTGTTAACGGTACACTAAATAATAATTGGAAGTCAAGCACTTACTATAGAACGTATGGTAGCGAAGATCCAGACGCTGATGACGCTATCACACAGACACTTGCATATAAATTAACGTTTAGTCCTGCACTTGCAGATGCAGATGTTGTTAAGATATACCGTTCAGGTTCAGGTGCAACTTCACGTTCGTATGTTTCAGACGATAAGAAAATTCAAGATTCTTACAAGTATCAAAAGTTCTCTTATATTCTTAAAACTGGTGCTAACATTGACCAGTGGAAAAACGCATTTAATCGGTTGGTTCACCCAGCGGGTTTTATATTCTTTGGTGAGATTCTTCTCTTCATTGAAATTTTAGAAAAAAATAGGGCAGATACTGTTTCGCCCTTTATTCAACCAGGTTTACAACTTGGTGCTGGTCTTCCAGTTCCGATTATTATACCTCCAGTAGAGATCAATGCTCAGGCTATTGCAACTCGATCTGGACATGGTGTGTTAAGTTCACATCTTGGTTATACTGCTGATCTTGCGACTGTCTACTTTATTGAAGGCATTGTAAATGATAACACAAGACAGTCTAATCATTTAGGACCTAAACAATACCTTGAAGATTTAAAATTCTTGTTACCGAATCCTGTATCTAATTTCTCAGATTACACTATTCTAAACGCTATAAATAAAGCAATAGATATTAACGCGACAGCTGAAATAACTATCTCGTAAAGAACAAACATTTAATAGGAGTCAAAATCAATGGCCGCCATTGTTACACAAAACTTTAGGCTAAGAGCTGCAAAACAGTTTGTAGCTGATCTAACCGAAGCGGCGAATAATTATTATTTGTTTGTTGGTCGCTCAGCAACGTGGACTGATGATACTACACCAGACGCGCCTTACGATAATACTCATTCACATACTACAGACGTATGGCAACATATGATGTCACTTAAGAAATTAGCTACTACTGATTTGCAGTTCGCTGCACCTCGTTACCAGTGGATTTCAGGTACGACATACAATGAATATGACGATCGTGATTCTACACTTGAATCTAAAAAGTTCTATGTCATTACTGATAACAACCATATTATGATTTGCTTAAAAGCTGGTCCTGGCGCATCTACTACTAACCCAGATAACTCTGGTGTTACTACTGCAGGCGTTATTGATTTCAGTGCATCTGATGGTTATATTTGGAAATACTTGTATACGTTGTCAACAACAGCTGCTAACAAGTTTTTAACTTCTGCATTCATTCCAATGAATGACATTACCAGCAACCCTGGTGGTGCAGCAGCTCAAGCCCTTCAAGATCAGTGGGCAGTTAAACAGGCAGCAATAGATGGTGCGATTTATAACATTAAAGTTATTAACGGTGGCACTGGTTATTCTGCATCTGATACTTTCACAGTGACAATTACTGGTGACGGTGCTTCAGCTGCTGTAGTAGATGCTAACGTAACAGTTGCTGGTGGTGTAATCACTAAGCTTCTTGTAAGTACTCCAGGAACTGGATATTCTAAAGCAAAGGTTGTAATTACATCAGATGGTTCTGGCTCTGGAGCAACAGCTCGAGCAGTAATTGGTCCTAAGAATGGATTTGGTTACGATGCACGTCAAGATATGCGAGGACATTATATCACTGTTAATGCTTCTTTGACTGGTAACGAGAACGATACATTTATTACTGGCAACGAATTCCGTCAGCTTGGTATCATTCGCAACCCATATAACTTTGGCACATCAACAGTATCTACTGGCGGATCATTACGCGCAACATACAGTTTGACTTTATCAGGACCACCTGCAGCTGGTGAGTTCCTTAATGATTCTGTGATTGTTGGAAGTTCATCTGCAGCATTAGGTGTTGTTGATGATTATGATGCAACTAACGGTATAGTATATTATCATCAAAATGAAACTACAGGATTTGGCACTTTCACTGTTTCAGACAATGTTAAGATCAACGGCACTAGTAATACAGCACGCAACGTCACAGCGGTAGGTAACCCTGGAGTTGAACATGGTTCAGGTGAAGTTATCTTCGTTGAAAACCGTACTGCTGTTAACCGAGCTGACGATCAGATTGAAACAGTAAAACTCGTACTTGAATTCTAAGGAAGAAAATAATGGCAATTAAGTTTAACGTAGATCCATACTACGATGACTTTCTGAAGGCAGGGGCCGATGGCCTCTCTCCTCAGGAAAAATATAATAAGGTACTCTTCCGTCCAGGAATTGCTGTGCAAGCACGAGAGCTTACTCAGCTTCAATCGATTCTTCAAAACCAGGTTACTCAATTCGGTAATCACATGTTTAAAGAAGGTTCGCTTGTAATTCCAGGCGGTAACTCTTATAACAACAACGCTAACTATGTTAAGCTGTCTGCTACTAACGCTGCTACTGTAGGCGATGCACTCAATGGTAAAATGGTTGCGAATGCCGATGGCCTTCGTGGTAAAATCATTAAAGCTGTTGCTGCCACAGGATCTGATCCAGATACATTTTATGTGGTTTATCAGAATTCTAACGGTGCGACTAATGCTAATAAGGTATTTAGTTCATCTGATTCTTTAACCGAAAAGGTATGGAACTCTGGCACTTCTTCTTATGACACTGGCACACTTACAGCAACTGTTGCTTCATCTGCTGCAACAGGCGAAGGTGCATTTATTCAAGTTGAAGAAGGTGTATACTTTATACGCGGACATTTTGTCATTGTTAAAGCTGATATACTTATACTTTCAAAGTATACTAATAATGTTTCTCTTGATGTTGGTTTAGAAATTACTGAGGCTGTGACAACTGCAGCTGAAGATGATACTATGAACGACAACGCTACTGGTTCTCCTAACTATGCAGCTCCTGGAGCTCATCGTTATTCGATCAAGACTGTGCTTAAGACACAAGCGAACTACGGCTCTACAATAGAAAACTTCTTATTGTTACTTCGTGTAGTTTCTGGTGATGTGCAAAAGCAAGTTCGTACATCAGATTATTCTGTAATAGAAGATACATTAGCTCGTCGTACTTATGATGAGTCTGGTGATTACACTGTTAGGCCTTTCCGTGCAACGATGAAGGAAGACACTGACGTTAACTCTCCAGGTGATGCAACTAAATTGGTTGCTGCGATTGAGCCTTCTAAAGCATACGTTCGTGGATATGAAATTCAAACATTATCTACTACTAACCTATCAGTTAATAAAGCTCGTGAAGCTGCATTGTTTGAAGGTGCTTCTGTATCCTCACTTATTGGCAACTACATTAACCTATTAGCTTCTACAGTTACTGGTCTACCTGATATAACTACATTCGGTCAGATTGAATTAAGAAGTTCGACAGGCGGTGGTGGTTCTATCATCGGGTATGCACGCGCACGTAGTATTGAAAAGGATGGCAACAACTATAAGTTATATTTGTTTGACGTTCTAATGAACACCAATCAAACGTTCTCTTCTGTTAGATCTGTTAAGGTTGGAACTACATTTGCTGGTAACTTGGTTTTACTTAATAGTAAAGCAGTTATAAATGAGCCTATTAATAATACCGCAGTGTTTGCATTACCATTCGATCGTGTTAAAACATGCGATGACGGTACTGGCGATTTTAACTACGTGTATTTCTCTAATAAGAGATTCTCTCCAGATACAGTTTCTGGTGGTGAAGCTACATTTACTACTACCGGTTCTACTGAATTATTTGAACCATTTGATAATGACAACTGGATTTTAGTTGTTACATCTGGATCAAGTGCAGGTACTATTGTTGCAGTATCATCTGGTGATGTAAGCATCGCAGGTAACTCACAATCAGTAGACATCTCTGGATTAACATCGTATAACGGTGATACAGTAACTTTGGTCGCAGGAATTAAGAAAACTCTTGATCACGATTCTAAATCATTGACAACATCTGGTTCTCAGAACGTTCATCAAGTAGCGTTTACAGGACAGTCTACGATCGAAGCTGGTGTTTTAGCTTTAGGCAAAGCCGATGGTTATCGTCTACTTGCAATCTATATGTCTCCTAGCTTCTCTACCTCAGCAACTAATGCTCATACCGATGTTAAGGAATACTACAACTTTGATAATGGTCAGACAGATAACTTCTATGGTATATCTAAGGCAACTATCAAGCCTGGTACAAACTTTGTTCCTACTGGACGCTTACTTGTTAAGTATGAGTATTTCACTCATGACGGAACAGGCGATTTCTTCTCAGTAGATTCATATTCTGGTTTGACTGATGATGATGGCGATACAGTAACATATGAGGATATTCCTTCATACACTGTTAAATCAAGTGGTAAAGTTATAGAGCTTCGTTCAGCTATTGATTTTAGACCTCGTGTATCAGATGCTGGTGGCAACTTCACTGGAACTGGTGCTGTTGTTAAACTGTGTCCTGAACCTGCTACTACATTTACTACAGACATTCAATACTACTTGAATCGTCGCGATAAAGTATTCTTAGATAAGAATGGTACTTTCGGAGTTATTGAAGGTGTTTCTTCTCTTAATCCTGAATTGCCAGATGATCCAAAAGATGCAATGGTATTGTATCAATTGCTAGTGCCTGCTTATACTCTTAAGCCATCTGATGTTGAAATCACGGTGCTTGATAACAAGCGTTATACCATGAGAGATATTGGTAAGATCGATCGCAGAGTTAATACTTTAGAATACTATACTGCATTATCATTCTTAGAAAAAGAAGCGTCTGATCGTCAAGTTGTTGATTCAACTGGTGCACTACAACGATTTAAGAATGGCTTTGTTGTTGATTCATTTAAGTCATACAATGTTGCAGATGTTATTTCTCCTGAGTTCAAGGCAGCAATAGATCCTGATCAAGGTATCTTACGGCCTCAGTTCTCACAAGAATCAACACGTCTTCGATTCGATTCAAGTGCTTCTTCTGGTGTAGTTCAAACAGGTGATCTAGTAACTTTACCATACACAAGCGTTGCGTTAGTTAAACAAGAACAAGCTTCTTCTCTTATTAACGTCAACCCTTACGATGTGTTTACATGGTCTGGATCTCTTGACCTCTCTCCTTCATCAGATGAATGGCGTGATGTTAGTCGTCGTCCTGCAGTAACCATTGATAACTCTGGTGTTACGAATGCTATGTTAGATCAGTTAAATGAATCTACTGCATTCGGTACTGTATGGAATAACTGGCAGACACAATGGTCTGGAACACAAACACAAACTGGTAACTGGATAACTCAAGGCCGACGTAATACTAGAACTATAACAACTACTGATTCTAGTAATCAAACTCGTGTGGGTACAAACAGCGCTTTAGCATGGTCTACTCAGGTAGATTCTCAAGGTGATCGTGTAGTGTCAATTGATATTATACCATTCATTCGCTCTCGTCAGATTTCATTCCGCGCAGTTCGTATGAAGCCAAATACTAGAGTATATGCATTCTTTGATGGTGTTGATGTATCAGCATTCGTACGTGAAGAATCTTCTTATACCTTATGGTCTAATAACGATACTTCAGTTGTTACAGGACAGAATGCGATTACCGCTCATCCAAGTACAGCAGGCCAATTGATTACAGACGGTGCTGGCTACATAACTGGTTCGTTCTTTATACCTAACAATAGTGCTACGACGTTTACTACTGGTTCTAGAGTATTCCGACTAACTGATTCAACTACAAATGCTACGACTAATACTACAGAAGCTGAAGCTTCATATAGTGCTACCGGATTAATTGATACTGTTGAAGAAGTCTTCTTGTCAACACGTACTCCTCGAGTTGAGAGAAGTGCAGTAAATGATGATCGTGTTATTATTACTAACACACGAACTGAAACACAGACAGGTTGGTCAGATCCATTGGCACAGTCATTCTTAATTGATGAAACTGGTGGAGCATATATTACGAAGGTTGATATGTTCTTTGGTACTAAGGACGATAATATTCCAGTGACGTTACAGATTCGTGAAATGGTTAATGGTTATCCATCTCCTCGAGTAGCGCCATTTGGTGAAGTTGTTCTGAATCCTACTAGCGTTAATATATCTGCAACTGCAGCGACTGCTACAACCTTTACATTCGAATCTCCTGTATTCTTACAAGAGAATGTTGAATATTGTGTTGTGTTACTTGCTAATACTAATAAATATAAAGTATGGCATGCAGTGATGGGTGAAGAAGATTTAAGCGGTGTTAAGATTAACAAGCAACCATACGCTGGTGTATTGTTTAAGTCTCAGAACGCTGCTACATGGACAGCTGATCAGAACGCTGATCTTAAGTTTAATATTCACCGTGCTGAGTTTACTATTGGAGCAACTGCCAATCTAGTTCTTAAGAATAATGAACCTGAAAAAGCTAGCTTACAGTATGATCCATTTAAGTGTACTTCTGGTTCTGCGATTGTTAGAGTATCTCATAACAACCACGGATTCTTTAAGCATGCAACTATTAATTCGAGCGTAACGATTTCAGGTGTTGCAACAGCGATACACGGTATTCCTGCTGCTCAATTAAATGCTACTCACGTAGTAAGTGGAGTAGAGCAAGATTCATATACCATCACAGTTGCAACTAGCGCTACATCAACAGGTATTGGAGGTGCAGCTACGATAGATGCTACAGATAATAGAGCGTTCCAAGCGTTCCAAACTAATATTCAACAAGTCTTATTGACTGGAACGAATATTACTTGGGCAGCTAAAACCTCATCTGGTCTAGGACTTATGGAAACATCTCGTACTCCTTATGTAGTTGATTCAGCATACTCTGCGATCATACCTAATGAGACAATGTACACAAGTACTACACGAGTTATTGCTACTACTGATAACAAGAATGTTCCAACGTTCCTTGCACGCGCTGCGTTTACTTCAACACGAAGTAACTTATCTCCTGCAATAGATCTTGAAAGAGCATCGGTTGTTACTATTGGTAATCGCATAGATCGACCTGTAGCATCAACCACCGCAGGCTTTAACGTTGTTGATGGATTTGTTGCTGAAACAACTGCAGCCGTTGGTTCTGCTCTTGCTAAGTACGTTACAAAAACTGTGTTACTAAATGAAGCTTCCTCTACATTGAAAATCTTTATAGATGTTGCTCGTCCAAATAACACGGAGTTTGAAGTGTATTATAAGACAGGTGCCGATGAAACTGAAGTAAATGATGCATCATGGGTATTAGCAACTCCAGATAATATTATTCCTGTTAGTGATACTGGAACGTTTAGTGAAGTTGAATGGACGATTGATCCTGCCATAGACTTTAAAGCGTTTACTACCAAGCTCGTCATGAAGTCTGAAAACCCTGCTCTAGTACCTGAAGCATCAGCATTCAGAGCTATAGCATTAGTATAATGGATGGCGAACGCTATATTCCAGTTAACGAGAGTCCCGGTTTATTCCGGGATTCTCAGTCTGGTGCTATTATAAATATGGATAGATCTGGTGCACAGAAAGCACGGGATGCTCGTAATGAACATCTTAGAAAAGAAACAGAGATGCAAGAGCTAAAATCTGAAGTAAAAGAGATTAAAGGCATCTTACAACAACTATTAGAGAGACTTTAAATGGCTATTGTTAATACCACAACCGCTAATACGTTTGACGAGTGGCGTATTGGAACAAATGAGCTCGGTAGTCAGCTAGGAGATGTAAGTGGCAGCGTATCAAACAATGCCACTACTACGTTTACAGGCCAAACAGGTGTTAATGCAAATGATTTTGTAGGAACAGCTGCGACTTTCACTATCACAAATACCGCGGGTGTTTACTCGGTCGCTATAACCCAAGCAGGTACTGGTTACGAAGTTAATGATACCGTGGTTATTAAAGGTTCTGATATTGGTGGTGTAGATACTACTAACGATGCGACTATCACAATCACTGCACAAACCGGTGGCAATATCACTGCAGCAACAGTTGCAGGTACTGAATCAGCTCAACTTGCTGCAGAATTTAGATTGGTTCAAGACTTTGTTGAACCAACACAAACATTAACTACTACTGCAACAACTCTCGCTGATGCTATTAATGAACATGAAGCTAACCTTGGCTCTATGTCTTTTACAACTACAGGTACTAATGTAACTGCAGCAATTAATGAGCTTGATGCTTTACAAGGTAATACATCGATTTCTTCTGTAGCATCTACTATAACTGGTGCTATCGTTGCACATGAATCAGATATTGGTGCGGTAGGAAGTCTTAACACTTCTGCTTCTAATTTAGTTGCTGCTGTTAATGAAATCAAAGTAACGGCTGATGACGCACAATCTGAAATCGGTGGCAATATGTCATCTGCCTATTCAGGTGATGATACTACTATCATCTCTGCCTTGAATAACTTATATTCAGCAAGTAGTGTATCAACATTGAACGCTGAATATTTACGTCGTGATGGCGTAGGTGATATGCAAGGCCTGGTCACTCTTGATGATCTAGGCATCTCATCTGGCTCAGATAACATGTTAATCAAAACCGGTGCATCTGATGTAACTCGCATAACTGTGAGTGCTTCTAACGGTAACATCGGTATAGCTAAAGCTCCTGGAACATACAAGTTAGATGTGCTAGGTTCTGCGAATGCTACGACTCTACGATACGGTGGAGAAGATACTGATACTCGTTACCTACGCGCAGGCGGTGGAGCAGGCGGTGTTACAGCTATTAGCGTTGGCCTTGATCTTCAAGGTGCTAATACAATTAGTGGTGACCTTACAATTGGATCTGAATTAGTATTTGATGCTAATGGTTATACATTCACAGAATGGAACCAAGATCTTGTAGGAGCTATGGTTACTGGTAACTCAGAAAGCGGTGGTATCTCTGCAGTATATAATGATAGCACTGGTAAACTAACATTAGCAATTGCAAACAACGCTCACTCTCATACCTCGTCTAATATATCAAATTTTACTGAATCGGTTCAAGATACTGTCGGCGCAATGATTAGTGGTAACAGTGAATCTGGAATAACAGTTACATATACAGATTCAAGTGGAAAGCTAAATTTCAATGTAGATGATTCTGTTATAGCATTAACTGGTGCAGTTACCGGTTCTGCTACAATGACTAACTTAGGCAATGTAACTATTGCTACTACTCATACCGCAGATCCAACGATTACTTTGTCTGGTGCCGTAACAGGTTCTGGTACAATGACAAACCTTGGTAACGTTGCAATTACTACTACAGCAACAGCTGATCCAACGTTAACTTTGTCAGGTGACTTAAGCGGTTCTGCTACATTCACTAACTTGGGTAATGCTACACTAACAGCAACAGTTGCTAACAATAGTCATACGCACGTATCTAGCAATATCACTGATTTAACTGAGAAAGTGCAAGATCTTGTTGGTGGAATGGTTGCTGGTAATAGCGAGTCTGGTATTACTGTTACGTATAACGATTCTGCCGCAAAGCTTAATTTTGATGTTAATGATCCTACTATTACTTTAACAGGTGATGTGACTGGTTCTGCTACAATGACTAACTTAGGTTCAATGAGTATCGCTACTACCGTAGCTACTGCTCCTACCTTAAACGTGTATGATGTAAACGGAACTCGACTGTACCCATAAACCTATAGGATATTATTGTGGCAAGACCATTAAAAGTAAATAACACATCTCCTAAAAGTTTAAAGGAGATGTCTGATGCAGAGATGAATTACATTGCTAATAGAATTCTCGGTGCATATCAATCCGATAACTTAGGAGCTATTACTGTCAACTCTAACCCTGGCGGATATACTAATATAGGCGCATTTGTCGATACTGCTAGGCCGGGATCTGTAGGAGATCACCCAGCATCTTCTACTATTAATAGCACATCATATACCTTTAGGCAAAACCGTCAATCTGGTTCAGAAGCTCACGCTGGTCCTATGGTATGGGATGCCGCATTAGATGGTATTCAACAGGGAGGCAGTGCAGAACTAGATGCTGATATAAACCGACGTACATTTGAAATTATGTCGGCAGGTGGATTAGCGAGTTATGTGTTACAAACAAGTGCTCCTTCAGGAGGAGTATGGACTACACGGGCTACAATAACTGATAGCTCTATTAGCGGTAATGCTACTACTAAATTATGGCAAAAGACCTCAGAAACTGCGCCGACTGCTATTAGACCATTGCTATGGAACAGCGGTTTAGATGGCATAAAAGAAGCAACTAATGCTGAAATAGCTTTACTAGTTAAACAGTATCATAATTGGTTAATAGCTAATAATAAAGGGCTTTATTATGCATCAGCTTCTGCTCCAGGTACAGGTACATGGGTTCAAGTAGGTTCTGTATTCACTGATACTCGTCAACAACGTACTAACCAAAACTATACTGGCACTTATACTGGCACATACACTGGCACTTATACTGGCAATTATTCTGCTAACTATGCTAGGAATTTTACTGGCAATTATGCTGGGACTTACGCTGGTACCTATGTAGTTTACTACGGTTCAGGTAGATATGGGTATTTTACAGGATATTATACTGGTAATTATAGTGGCACTTATACTGGCTACTTTGCTGGAAGTCGACAGCATTCTTATACTGGCAACTATACTGGTAATTATAGTGGCACTTATACTGGTGCAACAATTCAAGCGGCTAAAGAAAACGTATCAACAATAAAGCTTTGGCTTAGGACTGCATAGTCTAGTTAAAGTTATATAAAATTAAAGGTATAATCATGAATGTAGTATCAAAGAAATACAGTGATCCAATATGGAGCAATAACGATAAAGCTCAGGTATTAGTTACTATCACTACAGAAACAGAAGACGGCAATATATTAATACAGTCTGCTTCTGTTTCTAAAGATGAAAGTAATCCTGATTGGCAAGCTATCGTAAAAGAATATAAAGTAACTGGTATAGATAATAATACCAAAGCTATTATAGATTCACATAAAGAAAATCTCATAACACAAAGCGCTGTTAGAAAAGAAGAACGAGCAGCTGACGTAGAACGTGGAAAACAAGAAAAGTTATTTGAAACTAAGCTTGCTATCTTTGAGATTGAAAATATTAAGAACTCTAAAGATCGTAAGATCAAAGCTTTGATTCGTAAAGCACCCACTGAAGTTGAAGCAATGGCTTATGCCAGCGCTCTTTTATTGAATGTAATTAATGAAACTCCAAAATCAAAAACATAATGGTTATCTAATTGCTGCGACTCAGTCTAAGTATTATTATCAAAGTGCGATAAACTTAGCTGAGTCTATATTAGATCATTTCCCAGATGCAAAGATTGCATTGTTCACTGAAGAAGGTTTATTTGAAGATATTCATTTAGATCTATTCGATCACATAAATCTAGAAACTCCTTCACATTGCCGTGGTAAGCTATGGGCTTTGTCACGAACTCCTTATATCAATACAATGTATATCGATGCTGATTGCGAAGTGATGCATGAAGACATCAGTCTTGCATTTAATGAAATGAGCGGTGATATTACTCTCACTAGCATTAGACCATACTCTGGCGCACAAGTAAAATTTAATAATAATACCGAAGAAATGGTGTACCATTGCGGTGTTTTATGTTATAATAATAGTGCGTTAACAATAGAGTTTATGAAAGATTGGTGGGAAGAATATGAATACCAACATAGAATAGAACCTTGGCCATACCCAGATGATGCATCGTTAAGGCCATGGGATCAGTATACGTTTTGGCGTTTGCTAAGAATGGATAAATACAAAGACATTAATCTTAATATATTTAAAGACGATGCGAGATGGAATTTCGTAAACAACTATAAAAAAGATGAAGCAGTGGGTGAGATAATAATATATCACCATACATTAGATGGAGATAAGGTGCATGCGGGTTCTATCAAAGATTGATCCAGAATTATTAGAAATTTTAGATTGGTGGAAGGAATGGATTTTATCTTTAGATATTGAAGCTAATGCAGACCTTGGAAGACAAGGCGCGTATAATCATGACTACGGAACAAGTGTTGAATATCTAGAACAGCTTCAAGAAGAAGCACATCTTGGATTTCCAGAGTGTAGTAAAGGTGTATCATTCGGCACGGTACCAAGACGTTATCCTATTGAATGGGAAGCAAAGGTAAAGGAATGTGATAAGAAGCTTATTAGATTTCTTGGTGCAAGGAACGGTGCGGTTAAGATGTATTATCCTAAGGACGGTTTCTTAGGTTGGCATAATAATGCTAATGCTCCAGGTTATAATATCATTATGTCATACACTGAAAACGGTGGTGGCTATTTTAAATATCAGGATCCTATTACAAAAGAGATTGTTAAGATAGATGATCCAGGTGGATGGACTGTTAAGGTAGGATATTTTGGTGCACACGATGAACCTAATCATATATTCTGGCACTCTGCAGGTACTGATGTGCCAAGGCTTACATTAGCTTATGTGATACCAGATAAGTGGATGTGGGAAGAGATGATCATGGATATAAGTGATGACTGAGTTCTTCATACATCCATGGTTCAGTAGGACCATTAAACAAACACACTAAAGATTCTTCTGTGTAGAATAGATCTATAGTATCATATGGCATTAATTTAGTTTTTACTTCATTCTTAAAGTTCTTGTGCTTTCCAATATAATCATCGGACATTCCATATAATCTAGAGTATATTAATCCTTCTGGAAAATACTCTAGATTGAATCCTTCATGGAATAAAAATCTATCAATGCCTTTATACTTAACCATATAGTAATCAGCATTAGCATCAAAGTAGTCCCAGATATAATCTAAAGAACCTGCTTCCCATACAAGTACACTTGAATTAACGTACATATTATATCGTTCTTTATGCTTTGGTGAAGATCCATCTGTAACGAAATCACCTTTCCAATAGCAACGAATCATTCTAAGATTATCACACTTATAGTCTAAAAGTGATTCTATATCGTTTTGAATAACAACATCTATATCAAAATATAAACATGTACCTTTCACAAAATCCTTCCGGAACATTGCAAGCTTGTTCCAGTAAATTTCCAGGTCATTATCTAAAGGCATAGATATACTATCGCACTCAAGTCCGGTAGGATCTTCTGTATAACAGTAAAATTTATGAGGCACCTTAAGATATTTCTGCACGTTTCTTTGAAGTCTATTGACATCGTGTGCAGAATACTTAGTACCCCATTTAACGCATATAACATTTATCATAAGGCTATTTATTATGTTCGTAATGGACGCAACAACTCAAAGAGCTATTAAGAAATATCCTCATCGAGCAGTAGACATAGCACAATCATATAACGAAAAGCAAGTTAAGTGTAAGGATTGGTTATGCGATCACTTATACTTTGATATGAGAACTCAAAAGTTTGATAGGATATATGTTGCAGGGAGTTGGTATGGTAATGTGCTTGTGCCTCGATTAAAAGAAATCTATCCTGACACAGAAATAAGGTTGCATGATATAGATGAAGAAGTAGTGAGCATATCAAAAAACATATTCTTTAAAGATGACGATCTTGTTAAGACCGAGCTCATTGACTGCTCAGTATATGAATATAAATATTTAGCAATTAATACTTCATGTGAACATATGCCTCCACTTAAAGTAAGGCCAGGTTCATATGTGGCATTACAGAGTAACAACTATCGTGAAATAGAAGATCACACTAACTGTGTAGATTCTGCTCTTGAATTAGCAGATCAATATGGTGTCAAAGATATAATCTTCGAAGGTGATTTAGAGTTTGAAAAATATACAAGATTTATGGTTATAGGAAGAGTATAATGTACGAAAGAGATATTACTAAAATACATCTAGAGATTACAAATAGATGTAATGCAGCATGTCCAGCATGTCCTAGAACTGGGGATTTTAAGGGTAAATTAGCTGGACATATGGTTACGTCTGGTTGGCACGATATATCTCTAGATGATATAAAGGAAATTCATAGCCAAGTGCCAAAGCTTGAAGGTGTAAATTTATGTGGCAACTTTGGAGATCCTGCTGCGGCACCAGACTTTTTTAAAATAGTTAATTATTTTGCTGATAATAATATATCGGTTATAGTGTCTACTAATGGAGGACCACGTACATCAAAGGCCTGGGCAAGTATTGCTCGTCCAAATGTTAAGATCTCTTTCCATATTGATGGTGATGAAGACACAAATCACATTTATAGAGTAGGTACTAAGTGGGATAAAATAATGGCTAACGCTCAAGCATATCTTGATGCAGGAGGAGTAGGTGATTGGACGCTTATACCCTTTAAACATAATGAGCACATTATCGATAAATGCGAACAACTGTCAAAGGAAATGGGGTTTCGCCAGTTTAAAGTTAAGAAATCATATAGAGTAGGTAATAACGATAGCACTTCTCAACCAATAGAACTACCGGTTAATAAGAAATACGTTAATGAATACGTGCATAAGAACGTCAACAGAGATATTATCTGTAAAGCAAAAGATGAAGATGAAATTTATATTTCTGCAGACGGAGATGTTGCACCATGTTGCTGGACAGGTTCAAATATGTGGCAAGAGAAATACAAAAATCCTTTATCTCCAAAGTCTCCATCTATAGAAAAGAAATATTTTGTAGACTTTGATAATAACTTTAGAACTAATCCGCTTGGAAATATCATTGATTGTTATATAGGTAAAACAGATCAATGGGAAACTGCATGGGACTGTAAGGCATTTGGAGTGTGCAATAAAAGTTGTGGCACGAGCAAGTGGTTAGATAGGTATCAAGAAAGATCATGATGGGTTTAGCAGATGATCCCAGGTATCGCAAACTAGGATGTAACATTGACATCACTGATAAGTGCGTACTAGCTTGTCCAAAATGTATGAGGCAAACTTGTCCAGGCTTGTATAAGCGTGGATCAGATCTTCTTCCTGAAGATTTTAGAAAAATGGCTAAGTTCTTTAATAAGGTATCTTGGTGTGGACAAATGGGTGATCCAATATATCATCCGAACATGCATGGTCTATTAGACGTGGCAATAGAAGAACAGGTTAACCTGACAATAGCGACAAATGGATTTGGTAAGAAAGATAAATGGTGGGATGTGTCATATGAAAAAGCTGCTCAAATAAAAAAGCATAGATGGATATTTGGAGTAGACGGCTTACCTAAAGATAGTCATAAGTACCGAGTTAATCAAGATGGTGAAGCTGTATTTAAACAGATGATTCGTGGTGTTAAAGCGGGTAATAATATATGCTGGCAATATATAGTCTTCTCTTACAATGAGAATGACATAGACGAAGCTAGGAAGATGGCAGAAGATAACGGTATAGATTTTATGTTATTAGAATCTAGTAGATGGTACACTGAAGATGATCCGCTTAAACCTACTAAACATTTTATTGATAGAATCGTTGGAAGAGAAATAGAGATGAACTCATGAAACTATATCCTAGATGTTTAAAATTAGAGAATGAAGCAACATTAAGTGCTACTGGTTATATAGTTCCATGTTGCTGGGCTGATAGTCCAGCGTTTGAAGGCATGGAAAGTTTAGTTCAACCGCACTTACATATTAGTAATGTTAATGATGTGCAAGATATTATACTATCAACTGAATGGGATCAGTTCTTTAGTGACTTAATAGAGAAGCCAGACGATGCTCCTCCTGTTTGTAAGCAGCATTGTTGCACCGATAAGTCTTTTAAAAATAGAGGTGACCGTGAAATTAACCGTTGAAGGAAAAACAATAGGGTTTTTTGATTTTGATTATAGATCTATTTCAGATAAAATAGGAGTATCAGTATCAGGAGGATCTGACTCTGCTTTAATGTTTTATCTTATGGCAAAATATTTGAAGGGAGTAACTTTACAACCATGGAGCTGCGTAGACTTAGCAGAAGATCAGCTAAGATCTAGACCACACACAATAGACGCTGCGGAAAGAGTAATACAATATGTAAGAGATAAGTTTCCAGACGCAGATATAGCTCCAAGTCATCAATTTGAAATTCATAGAGATGCACCAGGAATGTTAGCTCAAGCTAAATTAGTTAACGTGCCCGGCTGGAGAAATTATCCGATGATGGATAAAGGTGTTGTAAAAATCTTAAATATGGAAAAGCATAATAAACACGCGTTTGAAACCGGCATGTACGGTTTACTATGCGGTGGCACTACTATGAATCCTCCTCAAGAAATACTTGATGAGTGGCGTAGAAACGATTCTAAAGTCTATTGGGAACCAAGAAGAAGTAGAGAAAATGGCACTCTTTATAATGCCTCTCCTACTTCGCTAAGTCATTATAAACCGTTTGTAAATGTCGATAAAAAGTTCTTAGCTGATTTATATAGGCAAGAGGGTATTATGGATTTGCATAATATATCTGAAAGCTGCACTGGATTTGCTGCTGATACTAATTGGTTTACAGAACCATGTAAGAAATGCTTTTGGTGCCATGAAAGATATTGGGCATTTGGATCATATGACGGCGGAAGACAATGATACATATACTTACTCTTAAAGTAGGTACTAAGTATTCTGTGGACTATGTCAATAGGTTATACAATAGTATTAAAAGAAATACCTCAGAAGAATTTAAACTTTATTGCTATACTGATGATAATAAAGGTGTACATTCTGATATAACTGTGATACAATTAGATAATCAACAGCAGTTCAAACTTCAATGGCATAAGATTAAATTCCATAAATCTGGATTTGGTGATATACCTGTAGGCGATAAGTGTTTAATACTTGATATTGATTGGATCATTACAGGTAACATGAATGATATACTATCTTACGATCTAGGAAAGAATACATTCGGTTGCTTTGAAAGATGGTGGTCTAACCTAACTCATCTTTGTAAGATCAATGGTGGATTTCAGATGTATCATATGGGAGACACCGATCATCTATGGGAAGAGTTTATAAAAGATCCAGAGTATTGGCAAGAGTATTTTATAAATAATGGACTAGCACAAGGTCCAGTGAATGGTGAACAAAACTTTATTGATATGCACGTAGGATTAAATAGAGAATGGTTGCAACCTACATGGTTCGCAAAGTATCAAGAAGAAAGATTAAGTGATATTCAATTTAACTGGAATAAGTCGTGCGGTATATCAGAGCCATTCTTCATGGGCGGTGAGTTTCACGAAGATATTAAAATGGTACACTTCTCAGACTCAGATAACAATATGGAATTAGTAAAGGATGATTGGATTAATGACTACTGGTATTAAGTATAATGACTGATGATGAAAAGGCGCTATTTCGCCTACACACTATGGCAGATTGGGTAGAGTTTAAAGGCTTTAAACAAAAGAAAATGCTAGAAGAATTAAAGCCATACGATAACGACTGGAAGAGATATAATCCAAAAAAGCCTAATAACCGTTGGGGACTAAGTGTCACGAGCATTGATGGTGGGCTTTCTGGAATACCAGATCTTACTAGTCTATTAGACTATGAATTACAAACTGGAATATCTTTAAAAAATGAAGATTTGGATGTGCCTACACCTGTGTGGACAGAAAGCACTGAACTAAAACGATTACTTGAACCGTGGAAAAAATGGGTAACTCGTTGTCATTTCCTACGTATGGACAGAGGTAGTTTTTTTCCTGATCACAATGATGTTAACAAACATGATTTTAGCTATGATGAAATTAGATTAGTTGGTTTTGTTGATTGTAATGAGTATAATTTTAAATGGATATACGATGATAAAATTATTAAAGGTAACCCAGGTTCTCTTTGGTATTTTAACGGAAACAAAAGACATTCTGTGTTTTCAACGCAGGACGGTGTGATGCTATTGGTTGTTTGTTTAAAGTGGGATAAAGATTTATTCCTACATATCTTAGATAACAGTAAAGCAAGATAGTGTATTCTTTAGTATGGTGTTTATCCGGAGTAGCATCGGGTGTTGTGTTTGGCATTATACCAGGTGCCGGTCCGTTCTTAGCTATTGCTACAATATATCCGCTACTGCTTAACTTAGATCCGTTCAATATATTAATCTACTATATTGCTCTTCTTATCACGACAAATTATACTAATAGCGTAACAGCTATTCTTTATGGCATACCTGGAGATCCTACAGCAGTAGTAACAGCACGACACGGTCATGCATTATTTCTAAAAGGTGAAGGTCACCTTGCAGTGAGTAGTAATGCAGTATCTAGTACAATAGGATCTATCTTTGCGATATCATTATTTCTTTTGTTTCTACCAAATATTTACATAGCTTTTCAGTTTTATAATAGTACTATACAACTTGTAGTAATCTCATTAGCCGTAGTTTTATTAACATTACTATCTAAACAGAAAATATGGTTAACCATTCCCTTGTTTATATTAGGTGGAGTGCTTGCAAAGATAGGATTTGATAACCTATCATATCAGACGTGGGGAACATTCGGGTTTGAGTATTTGACATTAGGTATTCCATTTAGTGCTGTGATGATAGGCTTATATATTATACCTGAGATAATAAAGTTTAGAAATTTAGACATAACTCAACATCAATCAATTACTAAATTTGGTTATGCTAGAAATACGTTAGGCGCAACATGGGTAGGAAGTTTTGTAGGGTTTTGGTGTGGTCTTATTCCAGGCGTTACTAATATCTTAGGTAGTTATCTGAGTTCTAATCTCGTTAAGACAGACATAAACAAAATAGCAGCTGCTGAGGCAGCAAATAATAGTGGAGCATTGAGTTCACTATTGCCATTAATTATTCTTGGAATACCAATCGTAGGTAGCGAGGTATTGATATACTACCTAATCCTAACTAAGGGATTCACTTTTGGAATAGACACATTACCAGTATTTTCTGATATACTATATTACATACCTTTAATATTAGGTACATGTCTATTCTTGTCATGGGTGTGTTTTAATCAACTTGGTAGTTTAGCATACCTATATAAGAAGTACAAGAATTCCTTTACTATAGGTATAGTATTGTTTATCTCTATCATGAGCATATACATATACCCAGTAAAGGAATGGATGATTATAGCTCTAGTAATATTAAGTGTATTAGGATATTGCCTAAAGAACTTAGACACGTTTCCTGTGCTATACGGATATTTTTTAACAGATTTATTTTGGGATAACTTAATGCGAGTCATGGTAATATACGGATGAAGAATTTAATACTAGGATATGAGCGCGGCCGTAACAAATGGGAAACTATTCATAGAGCGCTGTTAGATATAGGTCAAGATGCTGATGTAGTGGTAGAGGACTTTGATAAAATAGAAGGGCCATATGATAGAATTATCACTGTAGCAGAAAGTCTATTACCTATTCAAGCTGAGCTAGAAAAGAAATGGGGTCTTAGTAACCTATCAATAGAATCAGCTAATATTTTATCTGATAAGAAACTAATGGATGATTTTTGTATTAGTATTGGACTAGAGAATCTTATACCTGACAGTGTTATACCAAAATCTCCAAGTGATTTAGATATATTTAAAGATAGACCCTTTATAATAAAACCAACAATAGGTTCAGGCACTAAACAACACAGATCTTTTGATTACGTAACCTTTAATAATCAACAAGATTTTCTGCAGACTGTTGATGATTCTTTCTTTGAAGATAATAAAAGAGGGTATGATCAAACCTTATTTAATAATAGAACTAGTTACTATATGGCGCAAGAACAATTGCATATAGAAGCAGATCTCTATGGCCCATATTATTACGGAAAGAATAATATACTTTGGGTTAAGTGCAAAATTGCTGTAAATAAAATAGACGAATACAGCTATGAAACTAGATGTTTAAGCTGGATGAGTATTCCTACTAATAGTGTGCCAATAGATGTAAGAGCAGAAGCTCAAATGTTTATGGATACAATAACCGATGAATTGCAATTAAAAAATATGTTTTTCTCTGGACCAGATTATTACAAGTGGGGTTCAAACGTTAAATTGATAGATGCTAATCCAAGGCTTGGCCAGGGTCTTCAGATAATAAACAGCATGCATGACTATACTATTATTCCTAAGATATTATCAGGAAAACCATTCTCAATTGAAAATCATTTTTTGTGGAAGATTTCTACACTGAAGCCAGGTAGAATAAAGAGTATATCTGATACGTCACACTTGAGCGAGCATCTTGCAAGAACGAATAGAAAGGTCAAACCTGGTATGATAATTCCAGAATTTCAGCACACACAAATGGATGGATTTAGAATGGCCTTATACATAAAAGGCACTAACGAATCAGATATGCTAAAAACATATGAGACCGTTAATGCCCAATTACAAGACTGTATTGAATATTACTGAGTGTTTAACTCAACAGCAGCATTGACTTTCTTAACAATAGCTGCAGAGTTTTCAGCGTTTACAACCTGTGTAAGAGTACCATCAAAAGCTGTTTGCCATGCTTCAGTTTCTACTAATGCTTCAACAGTTTGACGATATTGTTTAACTGCGTGCTCTTCAGCATTCACTGATAGGATTACGTCAACAAATGCAAAGTCTAAATCACCTTGTGCACTAAACGCAAAACACGTACCATCAACTTCTACTTTAGCTTGTTTGGTTTGAGTAGTGAAAATAGTATCAGCATCTTTACCTAGATAACCTCGTACTGTATCACCGCTCCCGCCATAGGGAACAACGTTAAAAGTAATACCGTTGCTAGTACCTAAGCTATTAACAAACTTTGTAACTGCAGGTGAGTCGCCCCAAGTAGCTAGATTGATTGATTGTCCAGCCATTTCTTCTAACGATGAATATGTGCGACTGCACAATATTGTTTCGTATGCTTGAACAGCAACAATAGTATCTGCATCCATTACTACAGCCGGCAAAGACTCATCGCCTGGCCATTCTGTGCTCCACATAGTTAACACGTTCTTGTTATCAAAATGTGTATTAGCAATTACTGGGTTGCCTGCTTGTACAAATTTATGATTAAATTGCTCTCCTATCATGGTCAACACTGCCATGAAACCACCGCTGTCACTTCCAGTATTAACAACAGTTGTTACATCATGAGCATATGCCGATGATGAAGCCATTAACACTCCACTTACTGCTAAAGCACTTACATATTTTTTCATTATCATTGATCCTTCGATTTATATATTTTGTTTAGTGATACCGTTTGGTATGCATTATATATACACTTACAAAAGGAAGGTATACTCCCTTCCCTCAGATGTACTCTCTTATTATAACACACTTTGCGTTATTTGTACATATATAAATAAACTTATATTAAGATATTTATGTAGACTCTAGATTGTATAAATAGTTGTAAGAAATCTAATTAGTGAGAATTTGATGGCAGTATACGCAAACATTAACGCAGATCAAGGCACAAGCTTCTCTGCAACCGTTGTTGTAACAAGCTCTAACGGAGTGGATGCTGCAGACCTAACAGGTTATACTGCAGCTGCTCAAGCTCGTCGCACATATACCTCTTCAACATCGTATCCTTTCGTTGCAGTTATTAATACTCCATCACAAGGAATACTAACACTTTCGATGAGTCATACAGTTACTGAAACTATGAAGGGTCGATACTTATACGACGTTGAAGTAACTGATGGCTCTGGAACTATAACTAGGGTTATTGAAGGACAGCTCGAAGTTGGTCCTGGAATAACTAGATAAATAGGCTTATAATGACTGTACTCAAAGGCTCCATATCCCAAAGTAGTAATTTGAGAGTTAAGACTCTTAATCTATCTACCGGCAGGTTACTAGAATTAACTGACGTGGATCCCGTTGATCTCGGTGACGGTTCAGTCGTAGTATATAATGCAACAAGCGAGAAGTTCGAGATCAGAAGAAGAATGGAAAACGCTAATACCCGAATAATTGGAGGAACATACTAATGGCAACAGTCATTAAAATTAAAAATACTGACCAGAGTAAGTTGCCAGTAGACGGAAGTAGTAATCCGGTAATTGCAACTGGCGAGCTAGCTTACTCATCTCAAACACCACCTACACAAGCTAACTACGGTGGCCGACTTTATATCGGTACTGGTGATGATAGTGGTACAGGCTTCTCGCCAACGTATCAGGTTATTGGTGGCGCATACTTTACTACTATGCTTGATCATGTACACGGAACTGCTACCGCAGCTTCTGCAGTTATCTTAGATGCTAACAAGAAAATTGACGAATGGAATGTTGATAATCTTGTAATGGATGGCAACACTCTTTCTATCAACCAAACATCAGCTGCTAACGGTAACTTAACCATCGCTCCTGGTGGTTCTGGTGAGTTAGTAGTAACTGGTCCAGCAACGGTCAATGGTACGTTCGATGTTGTTGGTGTAACTACTTTAACAGGTGGAGTTGTTGGTACAGCTAACATCGGCTCAGCAACAATGAGCACGACAGGTGAAGCAACATTTGCATCAGCTATTGTTAGTGATCTTACAGCAGGTCGTGTAACCTTCGCAGGTACTGCAGGCGCACTCGTTGATACTAACAACTTGTTATATAACGTAAGCACTGGTAAGTTAACAGTAACAGGTTCGCTTGACGTTGATAACGTAAGACTTGATGCTAATACAATTTCTACATTGAGTGGCTCACTACTTATTGCGCCTTCTGCTAATGCTGAAACGATCATCTCTTCTACTTCAGCTCTTAGAGTTCCAGCTGGTAATTCAAGCGAACGACCAGGAACAGCAGTTACTGGCCAGATTCGTTATAACAGTACAACTACACAGTTCGAAGGATATTCTAGTTCTGCATGGCAAGGTCTTGGTGGTGTCATTGATGCTGACCAAAACACATATATCATCGCAGCACCTAGTTCTAACCTAACAGTACCTTCAAACCAACAAGCAGATACTATCTACTTTGTAACTGGTGGTGCTTATCAAGGTAAGATTGATTCTGCTTCTGGTATGACAATCAACGAAGTTCGTGTTGACGGTTCAACTGTTGGTACTACCTCAGGCGATCTTTATTTAGATCCTGGTCACACAGGTTCAGGTTCACCTACTGGTAGCGTTGTAGTATATGGTAACCTTAGTGTTATGGGTACTTCAACTACAGTTAATTCAAACACTGTTACTGTTGATGATCCTGTATTTACTTTGGGTGGTGATACTGCTCCAAGTGCTGATGATAACAAAGATCGTGGTATTGAGTTTAGATGGCATAACGGTACAGGCGCAAAGGTTGGTTTCTTTGGTTACGACGATTCAGCATCTCGCTTTAAGTTTGTTGCTGATGCGACTAACACCTCTGAAGTATTTGCAGGAAGTGCTGGTGATGTAGAATTTGGTAACGCTCTTATCGATTCTATGACCTTGTCAAGTGGCAACTTTGGTGGCGGCAAATCCGTACCTTGGTTCAATACTTCAGGAGTTATGGGATTCTTAGTAGACGATGCTTCATCTGCATACGGAACTGAAGGTCAAACTCTTCAGACTACTTCAGACGGAACTCCTTTCTTTGGTCACATTGATTGCGGCACTTACTAAAATTATGGTAATCAGGACTCAGGATAAATAAGCCTGAGTCCTATAACAACTTGAGGTATATAATGGATCAAGAATTAATGAACGTCTATATCAATAAACAGAATAGACTAATTGGCGATTTGATTAATAAGAATTTGATGTTAGATTCACAATTAGAAATTGCAAACCAAAAGATTGCAAAGTTATCTGAAGATGTGGATAAGACAAAAGAAGATACACCATATAAGTAGGGTTTCCGATGGCAACAGTAATAAGACATAAGAATAGCAGTACGGGAGGTAGTGCACCAACTACAAGCAATCTCGCGCTCGGTGAATTTGCCATCAATACAACTGACGGTGATATTTACTTAAAGAAATCAGTTGGTGGCACTGAATCAATTGTAAAGTTTGCTGGTAGCGAAATAGGTGCTTCAGCAACTAGTATGACGGTCAATGCCTTTACCGGCAATGGATCAACAAGAGCTTATACTCTTGGTAGCATACCTGACAATGATCAATTAGTCTTTGCTACTATTAACGGTATAAACCAACATATAACTACGTACTCATTAAGTAGCAATGTTTTAACATTTACTACAGCTCCTGGAAATGGAGATGCAGTAGAAATACGAGTGCTCTCAAGCGATTCAACAGTCGTTAGCTTAAGGGATTATGCGAGTTATGTTTACACTATCTCAACAACCACCGGCTCTTTAAGCGGAGGAGATGATACTAGTGCAACGCTAGCTTATGATACTAATAAGTTGAACGTATACCAAAACGGTGTGCGACTTATCAATGGCTCTGACTATACTGCTACTAACGGAACTTCAGTCGCATTCACTACTTCATTAGAATCTGGTGACATCGTTGAAATCGAATCGTTTGGTAGAGCTTCAATTGCATCTCATGATGCTCTTCAACCAGGTGGTGCAGCGTTAAGTACTACTGCTACAAACCAAACAGTTGATACATTTACGAAAACTCAGTATCGAAGTGCAAAGTATTTAGTTCAAGCTGCTGCAGGTACTGCATATCATTGTTCTGAAGTGTTACTTATTCATGACGGTACAAACACACACATGACAGAATATGGAGTAATATATACAGGTAGTTCATTGTATACTGTAAGCTCTGATATTTCTGGTGCTACTGTGAGACTATTATGTAGTCCTGTTAATGCAAATACAACTATTAAACTTCAAAGACTTACGGTGGTCGCATAAATGTCA
>Ga0307488_10000700_pt1 | contig 27955 bp, 27 predicted proteins | sample SB02metaG_FD_202248 | JGI IMG/M metagenome (GOLD analysis project Ga0307488, IMG submission 202248) | Sea-ice brine microbial communities from Beaufort Sea near Barrow, Alaska, United States - SB 0.2 | ecosystem: Environmental > Aquatic > Marine > Coastal | place: USA: Alaska | collected...
GCCAAATATTGGTAACTATGTCTTCTCTCTATTGAAACGCAATAATTTGCAACCTGCTGGTCTAACTATTGAGCTGACAGAAAGCGTATTATCGACCAATATTAATATTGCTGACTCTCCTGCCAACCAAAGGACCAAGCAAGGGATTAAGTTGAGTATTGATAATTTTGGTACTGGTTATTCGTCTCTAGCTTATTAACATGCCATACCCGCCTTTGTTGTAAAAGTTGATAGGGAATTTTTAAATCAAACAGAAAATAACACTGTCACGCTAGAGTGCATTCAAACACTGTTGAATTCACTGAACATGAAAAGTTTGATTGAAGGCATCGAAACAAAAACTCAGGCATTATTGTTACACAATATTGGATTCACCTTACAACAAGGGTATTTACATGGCAGACCAAAACCACTGGATGATTATTTATCTGAGTCTTTTACTCAGTAACGCTTAAATGTCTCTGCGGCCATTAAAAGCGTGAGTGAGAGTATTGCCATCAATAAATTCTAACTCACCACCGACAGGGACTCCATGAGCTATACGGCTAGCTTTGATAGTTTGGGTCTTACACATTTGTGCGATGTAATGTGCGGTCGCTTCACCCTCAACCGTTGGATTGGTTGCTAAAATCACTTCTGTAATGTCGTCGTTTTCAAATATCTGCGATAACTGCTCTAAACCAATGTCCGCTGGACCAATCCCATCTATTGGCGATAAATGCCCCATCAATACAAAATAACGGCCTTTAAACTCTGATGTTTGCTCAACTGCCAACATATCTTGCGGCGATTCCACAATACATAAAGTTTGGTTTTCTTGACGCTTGGGGTTAGCGCAAATTTCACATAACTTGTTTTCACAAAAGGTACGGCATTGCTCACAATGTTTAACGTGCTCCATAGCATTGTGCAACACATGACTTAACTGCAGCGCCCCTTGACGATTTCGCTCTAACAGATGAAACGCCATACGTTGAGCACTTTTTGGCCCTACTCCTGGCAGTATCTTAAAGGCATCAATCAATTCTTTAATTAAGGGGCTAAACTGCATTCATCACCTACATTTCTGGTTTATTTATTATTTTTGTGGCTATTTAAGCTAGTAGAAAAGTCTTAAAAAGGCATCTTAAAGCCAGGAGGTAAAGGCATACCGCCAGTTACGTCGGCCATTTTTTCTTTGGTGGTTTCTTGCACACGTCTGACGCCGTCATTAAAAGCTGCGGCAACCAAATCTTCGATCATTTCTTTATCTTCTTCCATCAGAGTGGAATCGATATCAACTCTACGTACGGCATGACTACAAGTCATTGTAACTTTAACCAAACCCGCACCAGACTCACCGGTGACTTCTGTTTTGGCTAACTCTTCTTGATTTTTCTGCATGCGCTCTTGCATTTGTTGCGCCTGCTTCATCATGTTACCCATTCCACCTTTCATCATAATCTGTCTCTCTTTCTCTTTAAAAAATATTTAATTTTAGTAGGCTATCTTGCTTGAATACTTTGTTCGTCAACCTTGGCAGCGAACTGTTGTTGTAACAATTGGATGCCGAGATCACTCTTCACTACTTCCCTTGCGTATTCATGACGCACTTGGTTAACTTTTAGTTGCAAAGCATAGGGAGTGTTAATGGGTTGCCCTAGCTCAATTTCAAGCTCAATCGGACTATTAAGTGCTAAACACAGCGCCTCTTTAAGCTGTTGCTGTGCAGTGTCTGAAATAAGATGTACTTTAGTATCTAAAAGCGTCAACTTAACTGTGTTGCCTTGCTGATTAAAAGAAGAGTGCAAGGCCAATTGTTTCGTCAAAGCCGTTACTTGAATATCTTCAATTAATTGACTCCAGCCATCAATTTGTAACGCTTTTAAGACTTTTTGTTTATTCGGTAAAAAAGCAGAAATCTCTTGGGTGACTTCACCAACATTGTCTTCGTCTAAATGAACACTAGAATCGAAGTATTCTGCTTCCTGAAGCGTTTTCTCTACTGAGAAAGGGCTGCTGACCAAGGGTGAAGGCTCGGGTGTAAGCAGGGGTAAAAGCTCAGCTGAAGGCATCGGCGAAACTACCGCTGTAGATTGTGACTCATTTTCAACCGGCCATGGTGGTGAGTTATCTATTATGTGGTCTGCGCTAGAAGGTGTTACTTGCAGCTGAGGGACTGGAGCAAATGCTGTAGGTATATCCTGACTTTGCTTATCGTCATGAGTCGCTGCAGGTTGATTTGCAGCTTCTTGGTTTTGCTTACGGATCAAGGCTAAGTTAAAAGGCTCGGCGCTTTCAGACTTTTTTACTTGTTCAGCCCCTTCCCCCCCATCACGTTGACTTTGTTTAAGCTTATTGCGAAGTGCTATTAAATCAGCAGTCGAGGTAGTAGGTTTTGTATCGGTCGGCTGCTCAGTAGGCTGCGTATGCATCCTAGGATTTTCATTGTTGATTGGCTCATTCTCAACATCAAACGCTTGATGCGGGCGCTCGTCCAATGCAACAGGCTGGTATTGATCGTAATCTATCGGCTGATGATGACCAAAGTCTACTGCTTGCGCCATTATATCCTGCTGCTGAGCAAATAAGTCAGCGTCTGATGCTGTTGTTTGAACATCATCAGACACTTCAGTTTGTTGTTGTAGGGGTAAGGGCGAAATTTCGGGTGGAAGCTCGGTTGAAAGCTCAGGTAAAGAGTCAGCACTGACGTCTTGTTGCACAGGCGATTGATTTTCAGCTATCACCGCAGCTACAGAACTGTTTTGATCCAAACGCTCCTCAACAGGTTCAAATAAAGGCTGGTTTTGATGTGCCATATCATCAGCAAAATGCGCGGTAGGCTCAGTCACTACCGGGCCTGAGTTAACATGGTCGCTTGTTTGACTTATTTCCTGAATGGCCGCTTGTTGTGACCGCTCATCAACCTCTGGAGTTAAAGCAACAATATCTAGCGAATCCATTTTCAAATTATCAGGGCAGAAGGCCAGCATACGCAACAAGGTCATTTCTAGACCTGTTCTAGCATCGGCTGCATGGGGCAAATCTTTTTTACCAGTTAGAGCAATTTGGTATAGCAATTGAACTTGTTCGGCAGGTACAGATTTAGCCAATTGAAAAATAGCTCTGGCTGAAATTGTTTCTAACTTGCATGCGTCAGGTACAAATTGGGTTAAGGCAATTTGGTGTAACAAACTCATAATTTCAGCCAGCACCAAGCCATAGTCTGGTGCTTGATTAGCCATAAATTCGACTTGTTGCATAACCGCTGCACTGTCTTTTTGCACGATAGCGTGAACTAACTTAAGCACCTGATTTTTATCCATCAGGCCCAGCATATCCGTGACAATCTGCAAACTCACTACACCGTTGCCTTGCGCAATGGCTTGGTCGGTCAGACTTAACGCATCACGCATACTACCTTGAGCAGCTCTAGCTAATTGGTTAAGCGCTTCTTTATCAAACACAATGCCTTCTTCGCCAAGTACAAAATCTAATTGCTGGCTGATTTGTGTGCGAGACAGGGCTTTAAGATTAAATTGTAAACAGCGGGATAAAATCGTTACCGGTAGCTTTTGTGGGTCAGTCGTCGCCAATAAAAACTTCACATGAGGAGGTGGCTCCTCAAGGGTTTTCAACAAAGCATTAAAACTATGCTTTGACAACATGTGGACTTCATCAATCAAGTAAACTTTGTAGCGACCACGGCTGGGTTTGTATTGCACGTTGTCAAGCAACTCGCGAGTATCTTCCACCTTAGTCCGTGATGCGGCATCTATTTCAAGTAAATCAATAAAGTTGCCGTTTTCGATTTCTTTACAGGTACTACATTGACCACAAGGTTTAGCACTTAGACCTTGTTCACAATTTAAACTTTTTGAAAAAATACGGGCGATAGTAGTTTTGCCGACACCTCGCGTACCGGTAAATAAATAAGCATGATGCAATCTGTTGTTATCAAGCGCATTGGAAATGGCGGTAACAACATGTTCTTGCCCAACTAACTCGCCAAAACGGTTAGGTCGCCATTTTCTTGCTAAAACTTGATAACTCATTTACGTTTTTACTCGCCGTCGAATTCGCAAATAGAAAAACTGGTAACGCCACAATCGGTGAGCTTTTGCTCGCCACCGAGTGCTGGTAAGGAAATAACAAAACCAGCGTGTTCAACTACACCGCCTAGGCGCCGGATCAAATTAGCTGTGGCAACCATAGTACCGCCAGTTGCCAATAAATCATCTAACATCAATACTTTTTCACCAGGCTTAACGGCATCTCGGTGGATTTCTAAGCTATCTGTACCGTATTCAAGTTCGTAACTTTCGCTAATCACTTCCCGTGGCAGTTTGTTTGGCTTACGCACAGGAATAAACCCTATACCTAGCTCTATAGCCAGAGGTGCACCAAACAAAAATCCACGAGCTTCAGTACCCGCGACTTTATCAAAACCCATTGGTGCATAATGCTTCAATAAGAGTTCGATCGAGGCTGAGTAGGCTTTATGATCTTCTAAAACCGAGGTCACATCACGAAACATGATCCCTGGTTTTGGGTAATTAGGAACGGTTTTAATAACCGATTTTATATATTCGGCGGGCACGAATTTCCCCGTAATTTAATAAATTAGATGAGTAGAGTTGTTGCGGGCGTTAAAGGTAAAAAACGAACCAACCCACTATGACGAACATTAATGGCAACGCTAGCAGCACACCTAAAGCTACAATCAGGTAGCCCCAATTAAACGGGTCATGTGAACTGTTATCATCTTGCATTATTGCACTCCAGACTTGAAGGGTATGCACCCTTACTAAACAACTAAAATGAAGGCGCAGATGTTAATCCAAAGTTTAATAAATTGATAGCCCTAAAAAGCTAAACCAGTGATGTCTATTCCTCTGCAGGGAATAATATCTGTTGCATTAATAATTGTTGTAGTACTTGTTGCAGCGATTCAGTAATTTGCTTTACGTCTAATTGCGGCATGGCTTCAATCATAATTTTACTTAACGAATCAACTGTTACTACTCCTTGTTGCATAATGGTGTTTAGCAAGTGTGCGGATACCGCATTAAGCAAAGTAAAGTTCACTTCATCGGTGGCATCCCGGTAAATCACTAGATACACGACTTCGCTAGACTGCGAGGGAATAAAATCGACACCTATTTGATGAACAGGATATTGGTAACTGACTAAACTTGCTAAGTCAGACATTTGAACCTGCGTTATCTGTGAATGTCCATCCCATGCTGTAGCGCTTTGATTCGACTTACGCACGCTCACGTCCAACTCCAACCATTCGTAATGTGCTAATTCAGCCATAAATACTGGGTCAGACTCACAGAGTTGGTACTCGTTACTTAAGTATTCTACAAATTCTTTACTAATATCAATGAAGTAAGGAGAGCTGCATTCATGTTCAATAAAAAATTTTCGCGCCAAAAATTTCCATTGTTGTTCATCATACAGACTCTGCAATACAGGGAACCCAGAACTAAGGAAGCCCAAAATATTGTTAAAAAACAACTCTCGATAGATTTTTAAGCGTCTGTCTTCGATACCACAAGCAAACGGTTTAGCCTCAGAGTTTTTTATATGCTGAATAAAATCATGCTGGATAACTTGGAAAGACTTCATTAGGCTTTAAATTGTTTGTGTTGTTGGGCTGACATTTTCTGTTGTACACGCAACTGGATAGTTCTTATTTTTTCCATTTCTACTAACAATTCTGTTATTGGCGGTATATTAAAGTCTCTTTCTAACAAAGTCGGAAAAACACCGTGAATTTCATAAGCTTTTTGAAGTAATTGCCAGACAGGTTCAATAACATCGGCACCGTGAGTATCAATTTTTAAGTCCTCAGCTTCGTCGTAATGGCCTGCAATGTGCCCATAAACAATTTTACCAGTGGGCATCGCGGCCAAAAAATCCTCGGCATCGTAACCGTGATTAATAGAATTAACATAAATATTATTCACGTCTAACAACATCAAACAACCTGAGTCGTTGAGTACCGACAATGTGAATTCTTGTTCGGTCATCTCTTGTCCAGGTGCGGCGTAGTAAGATACATTTTCTAACAGCAATGGCCGTTCGATAATATCTTGCACTTGTTTAACCCGTTCAACTACATGTTTGACTGCTTCTTCGGTAAAGGGGATCGGCATAAGATCGTATAAATGACCTTGACCCGAACAGTAACTTAAATGCTCACTGTAATATAAAATATTATGTCTATCTAAAAACGCTTTGACGTTTTTTACAAAGTTGATATCAAGAGGATCAGGGCTACCTATCGACAAAGACAAGCCATGACTGACAAAGTTACAGGCAGAGGTAAATTGATTAAGGTTTTTCTGATATTTTCCGCCAAGAGGTATCCAATTTTCGGGGGCAACTTCCCAAAAATCGACAGAGCTGGGGATGTCAGGTAATAGCTGTTCGAGCATTTCTCGGCGAAGACCTAAGCCCACTCCTGAAAGATGTTTATTCATCATTAGATTGGTCACCCTGGACTTTTTCTAAAATAAAGGCCGACATTAGCCGGCCTTTATCATTTCACTAAGCTTTGGTTGGTTATTAAGCTTGGCCGCCGCATTTACCTTCGCCACATTTGCCTTCTTTCATGGCTTTAGCTGCTTTTTCAGCTTTATCACCGCCGCACTTACCTTCACCACATTTGCCTTCCTTCATGGTTTTGGCTGCTTTTTCGGCTTTATCTCCGCCGCATTTACCTTCACCACATTTGCCTTCTTTCATGGATTTGGCTGCTTTTTCGGCTTTATCTCCGCCGCATTTACCTTCACCACATTTACCTTCCTTCATGGTTTTGGCTGCTTTTTCGGCTTTATCTCCGCCGCATTTACCTTCACCACATTTCCCTTCCTTCATGGTTTTGGCTGCTTTTTCGGCTTTATCACCACCACATTTGCCTTCCTTCATGGTTTTGGCTGCTTTTTCGGCTTTATCACCACCGCATTTGCCTTCTGTGGCGCTTTGCATGTAGCCAGATTCTAAAGAATGAACGCTAAACGGGTTAGTGTTCGCTTGGACACTGATAGAAGCAAGTGAGCCGATAACAACTGCACCCAGTGCAGTAGCGATAGCTGTTTTTTTAATTTGTTGCATATTGAGTTTCCTTAGAAGTTATTAGTCAATCAAAAAACGATTATTAAGTATAGTTGTCTGGTTTCAATGCAGTAGACCTAGACGCACTAATTATTATTTCAGATATTTTCAAGAACAAATACTTTCTTGATGATCCACTCAGCTATACAATTGAAAAGTGAATCAAAATTAGGCGCGCTCTCGTATAAAACGGCTTACTACTATCAAACCGCGTCTTCATTTTCTTCACCTGTTCGGATTCTGATAACGCGCTCTACGTCATACACAAATATCTTTCCATCACCTATTTTTCCTGTTTGCGCTGTGTTCATAATAGCTTCAATACAACGCTCTACTTGTTCGTTTGCTACGATCAATTCAACTTTAACCTTAGGTAAAAAGTCAACATTGTACTCAGCGCCACGATATAATTCAGTATGACCTTTTTGCCGGCCAAAACCTTTGACCTCAGTGACAGTCATGCCACTTACGCCCACTTCTGACAATGCTTCACGCACATCGTCCATTTTAAATGGTTTAATTATCGCTTCAATTTTTTTCATTTCATGTCTCAATTAGTGTGGCTTATTAATTTAAAGAATGTCTAATCATATATGGTTGGAATAGGAACACGTTTATGTTGCGTCCTTTCAAAAATAGCGACCAGTTTTTCAGCAATCTCAACAGCGACTACCCTACCTTCTAAAAAGTCATCAATCTGGTCATAACTCATTCCTAAAGCCTGTTCATCCGATTTTTGTGGTGCTAATGTTTCTAAATCAGCTGTTGGCGCTTTATAGATTATATTTTGTGGCGCACCTAAAAATTCAGCTATTTGTCTTACTTGGCGCTTATTTAAACCAAACAGAGGTGCAAGATCACATGCTCCATCACCATACTTAGTATAAAAACCAGTGACATTTTCTGCAGAATGGTCCGTCCCTAAAACTAAAGCATCAAGTAAGCCGGCGACTTGATACTGTATCACCATGCGGGTGCGCGCCTTAACATTACCTTTGACAAAATCGCACTTACTTTCACTAGCCGTAAGCAACCCAGCAGTATCAAGCGCTAAACGAGTTTGTTGATCTATCGCATCTGCACCAGGTTGTATATTCACTGCAAGATTTTGACTTGGTTGAATAAAGTCGATTGAGGCTTGAGCGTCTGCCTCATCTGCTTGCACGTTATATGGCAATCTGACCGCAATAAACTGATAGTTTAGGGCGTATTCTTTATTTAATTGATTGACTGAAATTTGAGCCAACTTCCCTAAAGCACAAGAATCGACTCCTCCACTTATACCTAAAACTAAATTTGTCATCCCGCTATTAATAAGCTGAGATTTAATAAAATCAACTCTACGCTCAACTTCATAATTAACATCGATTTTAGGTAAAACCCGCATTTGTTCTATCACAGTACTCGTTTGCATTATTTACCTCGATAATGTTATGCCCGTCAAAAAATTAAGCTAGTGTGTTTTTTTCAGTCATGATTACTATCTAACGGTTATAACTTGAAAGGAAACTTCAGTCTAACATTAGCAACATGTGTATGTTAATCCTAACTCTTGATATTCATTTCATACTTTAAAAGTGCAAATATAGTTTATCTTATAGTTAAAAATCATTGGAGTAAAAAATCGTGAAACAACAAAAAGGTGTGACGCTGGTTGAGTTAATGATCACTGTCTCCAATGTTGCAATAATACTGACATTTGTTGGCCCAAGTATTCAAAGTATCTTGATAAAAAATCGGATCGTCGCAGAAATCAACGAAACCAGCTCGTTGATTCAGTATGCCAGGCACCATGCAATAGACGAACAAGCGCTGCTAGTAGTATGCCCATCTACAGATTATTCTGTATGCTCAAAAGACTGAAATAATCCTAAAATAGTATTTATAGATGAAGACGACAACGCTATTCGAAGCGCTACTCGTCACTTTAGGTGCGACGTCTACAACTAGTTTGATGACCAACACAACCGATATCATTAAGTTTGCCGGAACCGGTGAAGCAAATGAAACGACTGAAATATTACTTTGTCACAAGGATGGGAAAGCAGAATACGCGCGCTCTTTGTCTGTAACCTTGCAAGGAAGAGTTAAAATGAGTACTGACAGTGACAACAATGGCATCAACGAAAATTCATCAGGTACCGAGCTCTCTTGTTAATTGTCACTGCTAAGTTAAATATAATCATAGATTTGAATTATCTTTAACTATTTGCCTATAATCGCTTAAATCAAAACGTCTCGTCACGGCCAAAGAAACCAATAAACTGATTTTTTATGCAACCGAATAAACTAAACCTACTTTAAAGAAGCGATAATAAAACGCTTTAATTGGCATATTATGTTCTTATTATTGTTCTACTATGCTCAGATCCGTGATCAACGGTCGTCCAAAAATACTCCCTAGACCCAAAAAGGTATAAATATGCGATTACTACACACTATGTTGCGGGTCGGTAACCTTCAAACCTCAATTGATTTTTACACCAAACTGATGGGTATGAAACTGCTTAGGCAAGCTGACAACAAAGAGTACCAATATACGTTAGCCTTTATTGGATATGGTGAAGAGTCTGATACAACCGTGTTGGAACTCACCTATAACTGGGGTAAAGATCACTACAATATAGGTGAAGCCTATGGGCATATCGCTATCGGAGTTGATGATATCTATGCCTTATGTGAATTTATTCAGCAACAAGGTGGTGATGTTTACCGCAAACCAGGTCCCGTAAAAGGCGGCAAGTCAGTGATCGCATTTGTTCGTGATCCAGACGGTTATGCCATTGAATTAATTGAACGTAAATAAAGTGAATATTATGAAATACTACCTTTTAGGAATACTAATTTTGGTTTCTTCTTGTCAGATGATTCCCCCAAAACCTTTAGTTATTGCCGATAAACCTTTAATCATTGCTCACAGAGGTGCTCCCGGTTACTTACCAGAACATACACTTGAGTCGATTACCTTAGCCTATGCCCAAGGCGCTGACTTTATTGAGCAAGATTTGGTAGTGACCAAAGATTCTAAATTAATCGTTTTGCACGATATTCACCTTGAAACAGTGACGAATGTAGAGCAAAAATTTCCCAGCAGAAAGCGTGCAGATGGACGTTATTATGCTTTGGACTTTACTTTGGCTGAATTAAAAACGCTTAACGTCCATGAGCGTCAAGATGAAAACGGCAAACAAGTTTTTCCTAATCGCTATCAGGGCAAGAGTATGTTTCACATTGCCACTTTTGAAGAACAAATTGATTTGATCCAACAACTCAATCGTCAATTCAATAAAACTATCGGCTTCTATCCAGAAGTAAAATCCCCTGCTTGGCATAAGCAGCAAGGTGTGGATATAAGCCAACTGGTAATGGCCGTTTTGCGAAAGCATGAGCTAGATGATGAGGATAAAGCAATTTATGTGCAGTGTTTTGATTTTGCTGAAACTCAGCGGTTACGAAATGATCTTGGCGCGAAAGTAAAACTAATACAACTCATTGGCGAAAATGATTGGCAAGAGTCGCCTACCGATTATGACTTCTTAAAGACGCCAGCGGGATTAAAGGCAATAGCTAAAGTCGCCCAAGGGATCGGACCATGGATACCTCAACTTTTAGATCTAAAAACGATGCAGCCTACCGCATTTGTTGAACAGGCACATATTGCTGGCTTACAAGTCCATCCATATACTTTTCGAAAAGACGCACTGCCAGAAAATATAAATGCCCAACAAACACTACAATTATTATTTAAGGATTTAAAAGTGGATGGTTTGTTCACGGACTTTACGGATACTGTAGTGACTTATCTTGCGGAATAATTGATGTTTGTTAGAGGCTTTTGTTGAACAAAGAAACTCGCCTAGGTTATCTACATGACACTGACGCAGTTTCTGCTCAAACGCAGTTCGATGGCTTTGTTTCTGTCAAACAGAACAGACTATTCACTTAAGTCAAAGTCGCCAATCAACATCCATTTCCCATTAACAATCACTTCAACCTTGTGTGATCCTGCGAACAAAGTACGTGTGATCATAGGTTTTAATGACACTTTTTTGGAAAATTTAAGCGACGGATTAGCCCTTAGTTCAACAGCTTTAAGCTTAAATACTTTTGGATTAAATTTACCACTGGCCTTAATAAAGTGAATAGCAAAATCAACCATTAAGGCCACCGTTTTGTTGGCTTGATTAACCAGTTCAAAACTAACTTGAACGCTGTCGGTTCAGCCAAGTAGCCAGTGCACCATAAATTGTTTAGTGGTGACCTTGTAAGGTGTGCAATTTAGCCAAATAACGTTTTTCGTCTGCCAGCGTATAAGCTAAATCAGAAGCTTTTTCCATAGCCTTAGAAGCCTTATTATTATTTCCCAGTTGGAAATAAACTTTCGCCTGACCAAAATAATTTTCGTGTAGGTAGGGCGCCATATCGGCAGACTTTTTGTAAAGGTATAAGGCTTTCGAATACTTTTCTTTTTTATAGGCCTCATTAGCTAAATCATGCCAGCGATATGGGTTGTCATCTTCAATCTCCATATACATATCTTCATACACAGCAGCGACTTCATTTCGGTTCATTTTTTCAAGCAAAATGACATAATTACTTAAAACACTGACAGATCCTTCTGTCTGCTCAAGAATGTGTCTATATATAGATTCTGCTAAATCAAGCTTCCCAGCTTTTTTATGTAGAACGGCCAAAGTATTCAGTGTTACGATATTATTTGAGGATAACTGCAACGCTGCAGCTAATAGGGAATATGCCATATTAAAATCATTCGTCATCAGCGCTTTGGCAGCCAAATTTTGATAATACATGGACACAAAATCATCATCACTAACCACTCCACCAATAGCCCCCCTAGATGAAGGAAAATAATCTATGATGACTTTTGAAAAGAAAAAACTAAATTTGTTACTATTCATCTGAGGTGGTGCATGAATATGTGTTTGTACATGAGAAGAAAGACTTATAATGCCATTGTCACGGGAGTAAACAGGCGCAGAATTAACTTTACGAAACTCAACTTTAAGACCAACTAACGATGCATAAGCTTTGGTTAAAATGGCGAGAGAGAGGCAGTTACCTGCTTGCTCAGTAGAAGCCAAATCAGCATTGTAGGTATCACCTTTGTAAGAAAACCCGCCCATAAAATCATCTAAGTATTGAGACAATCGTTTATGTCCATCAACCGTTTGGTTTTCAAGATCATGGTAATACGATAAAAAATGATGTTTCCTGTCATCGTTGAGATAGAAAATATCATGTACTTGAGGGACGGCGATTAAAGTGTAAGCATCACTTTGCCATTTTACTTGAGGCAAAGGTAGGGTGTTTGCAGACACTAACTTTTCATTATGACCAGCACAACCCGTCACTAGCGATATCAAAAACAAAGTTGCGAATTGTTTGCTCCATTTCATTTTACTCATCCTTTCACTACACAAATTCAAATGCTAAGGAAAAAGATATCGGATTTAACGCAATCTATCTATACAAATAAATCACCGTATTTATTTCAGTTTAGCAATCGACACCTTTTTGATGTGCTTTCTTAATCAAATCCGCACAACGTTCTGCAATCATAATAGTGGGAGCGTTAGTATTTCCACCAACAAGAGTCGGCATCACAGAAGCATCTACCACTCTTAATCCTTTTATACCTTTTACTTTTAGGTCTGAGTCTACGACAGTCATAACATCGCTTATATCACCCATTTTACAAGTACCGACTGGATGATAAATGGTTTCAGATTTTTTGCGGATAAAGGCTAATATTTGCTCATCACTTTGGGCTTCTGGACCAGGTCCGACTTCCCAAGATTGATATTGCCTAAATGATGGTGCTCCCAAAATTTTTCTGGCACGGCGCACACCGTCAATCATCACTTTTTGGTCATCGGGATGCTCAAGGTAGTGAGGATCAATCATGGCAGGATCGTTGGGCTTATTCGAACGTAATGTAATTTCACCTCGGCTTTTGGGATACAGACCACAGACATGCACTCCATAGCCGTAACCAAACGCTGTTGCACGCCCATGATTCAGCAAAATCGCTGGTAAGAAGTGATATTGAATATCGGGAATATCGGCTGCACTTTGGGTTTTATCAAAACCACCCGCTTCAGCAACATTACTGGTGAAAATGCCTTTTCGATTAAACAAGTAGTTGAATGCGTTTTTGACATAACGTGGAATAAGAGCAAGTGAGATCGAATAACTATTTCGGTTTTTGCAGCGGTGTTGGACTATGGCGTCAAGGTGATCTTGTAAGTTTTGTCCTACCCCTGGTAAATCTGCTTTTAATTCAATACCTTTTTCAGTTAGATGCTCTTTTGGGCCAATACCAGACAACATGAGTACTTGTGGTGAGTTAATCGCACCAGCACATAGCAACACCTCTTTATTGGCAGTAAGTTCAATAGAATGGCCATCGAGTTTTAGTTTTACCCCTGTCGCCACGTCATCGTTGATTTGAATTTTCTCAACCAAAGCTTTAGTTAACACCGTTAAATTAGATCGTGTTAATGCCGGTGTTAAATAACCCTTTGCTGTAGAACAACGTTGACCATTTTCCTGAGTAACCTGATAAAAGCCCAATCCTTCTCGGTCAGCACTATTAAAGTCAGTGACTTTTGATAGGCCAATTTCTTCAGCTGCTTCAACAAAAGAGTCTGACAGAGGGTTAGTGTGACATAAGTCGCTGACACTAAGATAACCCTCTGCACCATGCAGTTCACTCTCACCGTGCTGTTGTTTTTCGGACTTTTTAAAATAAGGTAACACGGTTTCCCAGTCCCATCCTTTGGCCCCCATGTCACTCCATCGGTCATAGTCCTCAGGCACACCGCGGATATAACACATAGCATTGATTGAGCTTGAACCACCTAAGACTTTACCTCTAGGCCAAAAAAGCTTGCGATTATTCAATTGGGATTGTGGCTCGGTATCATACTCCCAACCTAAATTGGTCATCCTGGAAAGAAAGGCCAAACCGAATGGAATATGAATGAAAGGACTTTTATCTTCACCACCCGCTTCAATTAAACATACACTAAATTGATTGTTTTCAGTTAAGCGTGCAGCTAAGGTTGCGCCTGCCGAACCGGCGCCTATGATAATAAAGTCGAACTGTGTTTGAGAAAGTTTTTGCATAAAGTCGGTTACTTATTTGAACGAAATATATTAGGACTTGTTACTTAATAGTTAGCCGTTGAAACAGGAATGTCAGCGGCAACAACATAAAGCACACACATCTGATGTCATACCAGTGAGTGTATCAAGAAAGCTAACTTAGTGTTACTTTCTTGTAAACTTGAACATCATCCAACAGAATAACTTTATACAATAAAATTCAATTAGTTATAAAATGTAGGATATATATAGCGTTATCATAAATATCTATGGAGAAGCATTAGTTTGGGTTCACAATCTATCAAAACATCACTTCGCAGGCTTTTTGCTAAGTGTCTAATCCACTTTAAAAGATTGACCCACGTGGATTACTCAGTGAATGATATTAGTCAATTAATTCAGCCACACTTGCCGCTTTCATTTCCTATTTCTGTGCCTCGAGGTGAAGGACGTTTCACCCTCTCAAAAGTCAACATTTCAATGCCCATCAAGGCTAATTACATTCAAGCAGAAGTGATGGGCGGCATTGAAGTCACCTATCTTGCCAATCCCATTTACCGTGCTCATGTTATGTTAGTAGTGCAAGCCATGCCCTTATACGATCACATCACAAAAAACGTGTTACTTACTGCTATACGCATCACTGGTATTCATATGTTAAACGACGAATATTCAATTTTAAAAGATACCTCTAGCCTGATTAATCAATTTGTTCCAAGCCCAGTATTGTCTATGATGACGGGTACCATGAAAACCGCCTTTAATATTATGACAGGTACCACGACTTCTGAAGCCAATAGCTATTTGCAAATGTATCTAAGTGGAAGTAAACAAAAGGTATTGGATTACCACAAACCACAAATAGAAAACATTATCGTTGAACTAGCCGCTAGTGAAGAGATGCAATATAGCTTGGACATAGACGACTTTGAAGAAGGTTTATTTATCCAATATGGCAAAGAGGTGGTAGTTGAAGATAGTCATTTAAGATTTAAATTCTAAGACATCGTTTAGGTCCGGCTACTCCATAAATTCTGATTTCCCTGAACACAAAAGTATTCATGGGGCTCCCAAAAATAAGGAATAAGTGGTTTATTATTTTCAACCCTATAATTATGGGATAATTTTTCCATCACTTCAGCCAATCGTTTCGGATCAATTTTGGCTAGTTTTCTTCGTGCAGCTTGAAAATATAAGTTCTGCGATTGTTTAATGACACCCGTTTTGCCATAAGGTAAAAACATCATCTTTTTGGTTACAAGTCTACAAATAGCTTGAGTGGGCTCTGGAGGGTTTAACTTTGAGACTATTGCATATTCATAGAAGTCTAATTCATTTCCGCCCTGATCTTGGGCGATATATGTGATACCAAATCCTAGCGGAAACCGCCCTACTATACTCACAAACACATCAGACACCTTAGGGGTTATGGTCTTTTTAATTGCAAGTTGGGCGATGAGTATTGAAGCTGTAGGTAAATTTTTACGATGGTAATCACGCTTAGTAGAAAAAATGACTGAAGAGTAGATTTGCGGAATTTTTATAATTTCACTGGTGCCTCGTTTTGATGAATTAGCATCCACCACTAAGCCTAATTGAAACTTAAGTCGCTTTTGTTCTGCCTCATCAAACGCTGCAATTTCTTGCTCTTTTTCAGCACCAGCTTGCTGACAACCTAAACCATTTTTAAGGTAATCAAGCGTGTGTAGATAATTTAAAGATAACATTTCTTCACGTTCCTGATTTTCTAATAATCGAAACCTGTCTTTATTTCCTTCTTTGCCTTCTAACAGCTCAATTAATGATGGATGTTGCAGGCCAACATCTTGGAAAATCGCAGCCAGCATAATAGGTAAAATAACAGCTTGTGTATAACATTCGAAATTAGTTGTATCAGGCTCATAACGCTTATCGGCATCGTAATTCTTCATAATATAGGCGTTTTTTATGACCTCATCAGTCACCAACTTATCTAATACTCTTAAACCCAAAACAGCTTTATATGCAGGCTTTAAACGATGATGTAACTCAGCAAGTTTTTTGCCTTTCTCTGGGGAAAAAAGCACCAGTGTAGTCAGAAATTTTGCGCTTTTAAGTTGTGTACTTTCATAATTATCACCTTCACTCAAAGACAATATGTCTAGGCATACGTCAATGGCATTGTTCAACCTTATTATTCTCAAATCCTGCTGACTTAAATATTCCACCTGATACTTTTCATACAAATACTCCAACTGTTGCTCTAAAAACCTTGCCCTTTTGCCAGACTCAGTTTGTAGCAATAACTTTGCTTCGCTTATTTCAGCTTTTAATTGCGTTAATTTTTGTTTATTGAAAGGCTCACTTCTAAAATAATCAGCGGCTTGTTGGTAAAGAGAAGGCCTTTCAATATTTACACCCGATATGGCATTAACCAATATATCGACCGAAACGGTATAACTAGAATTGTTGTTTTTATCGAGCATGTTTATTCGTAATATAATTCAAAAAATTAATCATTTAATGGTATTAATGATTGAAAAGTTCATCATCCACAATTGATGTTTACTCTTCATTAATTTTTTCGCCTATATCATCAATATTAAGACTAGGATCATCGATACATTTTTCCAACATATCAAACGCTTCCAGACAATATTGCGCTAGGGGTTCTAGGCTATCAATATTATTATTACAGCAAACAAGACCGATGTTAGCCTGTCCATTATAAGTCACCATCGTAATGTTCACTCCGCCACCAGGGGTAATGGTTGAAATAGGATAACTAGCAAGCAGCTGGCTATCTTTGAAGTACATTGTTTCAGAGGGCCCAGGCATATTTGAGACCAAAATATTAGCGATGGGTTTAACCCAATTCGACAAGCCCAACATTTCGAACATGATAGCGTAAGCCTGAATTAATAAGGTGTAATAACTAAATGATGCCGGATGCGATGCCTTTGCAGCTTTTTTGACTTTCCGATGATTTTCAATAATCTCTCTAAGTCTGAGATAAGGATCAACATGCCCATGGGCTAACTGCACGGGTACTATGGCAATTTTATTACCATAGGTTGTCTCACCAGGTTTACGAAGGTTAATCGGCATATTAGTGAATAACGCTTTTTCAAACGTCTGTCCGTAGTCTTTGAGTTGCCTGTGCACGGCGATATCAAACACACATAACATGACCTCATTAGCTGACGCTCTTAATCGTTTACTAAGCGTTTTAACGCGATCAAAATCAATATCTAATGTTGACACCGCACGACCTTTTTTCACCTGCCCTGTGAGCACAGTTTTTGTGCCGGTAAAAGGTAACGGCATATAGTCTTTATTAATCCTTAACAGCTTGAGCAATAATCTAAACCAGATCCAAATTAAATCTTTTACGGCTATGACAAATCCACACAGTCCGCCAAATACTGCTTTGAACCATAGTGTTTTGTCACGTTTTCTTTGGGTTCGGTCCATTGACCAAACAGGTACAAACCCCTGTGTAATCGGGCTCTGACTATAACCAGCCTGAAACCAACGGATTAAGGTACTGCCATCGCCACACATATGGTGAATTTTGATATACAAAGCGAACTTCTGGGAATTGTTGTCTTTTATTAAATGGAATTGCCAAAGCGGCTTATCTCTATCTAGCCAAGGCTCATGCAGACTAGCCACAAATTTATGTAACGCAGTTTTATCATTCAAGTCAGCGATAGTATGCAGTTGCACATGGTAATGCATATCTATCTGCTCAACCGCTACAAACTTAAGCGGGTAACCCATCAAGGTACTTACTCGACAGTTGAAGGGTGCGCTAGCTTGTTCAGAAGCCCGCAATTCTGCTAATAACTTATCCACATAATCGCTTGAGGCATTATCTGGCATTTTCAGCAGTTGCAAACTTGCAACATGTTTTGGATTGTTCTCAGACTCAGTAATCCAAAAGGTCTTATCTAAAAATGTTAGTTTTTTACTCAAAACGTTATCCTTTTATGCTGATACACAACACGTTCTCGTTCATTATGCTTCGTTGGTGAATTCGTGATTGACTATCGCTTCTTGCAAATGATGTAACTCACCTGATTCTATGTTCATGTAAGGCAATAACGCGAACAAAATTGCTGACAAACTTTTATATAAATACTCATCACCATTGATATCATGACCTTTTAAAGCGTAATAATTTCCCGCCTGACTAAAGACTAATCCGATGATCTCGACCATTTGATTACACTGGCCAGCAGAAGCAGTAATAGTACCTTGAACCACAAACTGCGCCAAAAGCTCAGTAACGCAACGTTCTTGAGCGGCCATCAACCTAATAAATCCTTTGGCCACAATAGGGTACTTATCAGTTAAATCGGTAGGGTTTCGATATAAAAAACGAAACAAATGATTCTTTTCAATGATCAGGTAGAGATAATAAAAAAAATCTTCAATGCTCAGAGAAGTATCTCTTTGTTTGCTCGGAGCATCAATAATGCCGCGCAACTGATCTTGATAAAGATCAAACAAGGCACCCACTATGACTTCCTTACCTTTAAAATGATAATACAAATTGCCAGGACTTATATCTAATTCCATTGCAATCTCGACACTGCTAACGTTGTTTTCGCCTTTTTGATTAAAGATATCAAGGGAAGTTATTAATATACGTTCAGCCGTTTTCATTTTATTATTACCAATAAATGTGATGGAACATGTCAATCTTATGGATAGATTGACATACTGTTTACATAGAGTGCAAGTATTTGAAAATGAAGCTTTTGCTTCTTTAAGAGTATGACAAGATTAAAGTATTAACCGAGGTAGAAAATGATAAGAGTGTTGTTCAACAAAAAAGGGGGTGTGGGGAAGTCAAGTTTGGCAGTAAACCTTGCCGCTATTTCTGCTACTCAGGGATACCGAACCCTTCTCATTGATCTAGATACACAGTGCAATAGCACCGCCTATCTGAATGTTACTGACATGCCCAAAGAAAGCAGCATAGCTGATCTATTTGAACAAACCATTACCTTTCATCTGCATCGTCGCCCTGCTACTGATTTCTGCCATCCAACCCAAGTTAAGGGTCTAGATATTATTGCTGGTTCAGAACGTTTAACGGAGTTGGAGAGCGAGTTAGACAGCAGGCATAAAATTTATAAACTACGAGAAGCATTAGATTCACTGAAAGGCACCTATCAGCACATATTTATTGATACCGCACCAGCACTTAATTTTTACAGTATGTCAGCGTTAATTGCTGCACAACGATGTTTGATACCGATTGATTGCGACGACTTCGCTAGACAAGGGTTATATAGTCTGCAACGAAAAATTGCAGAAATAAAAGAGGATCATAACGAGAGTTTACAAATAGAAGGTATCATTGCCAATCAGTATATGAATAATGCAAACCTACCCAAACAAATTGTGAATGAATTAATATCAGAAGGGTTTCCGGTGTTATCAGAATACATCGGTCAGTCAGTTAAGATGCGCGAGTCACACCAAGCTAAAAAACCACTTATTTTGCTTGCTCCTAAACATAAACTAACTCAATCCCTGATAAGTATATTTAATTTGTTGGATAAAAGTGAGTGAATATTTACAGGCTTTCAAGTGCTGTTATTGGCCGATATTTTTTATTGCCAACTTAAATAGACCGGGCTGTTTATCCGCAAGCATAAAACCAATTTGTGTAACGTCGGAAAATAATAGAGCAGGAGCGCGGTTAACAAGGCGACCACGGAATTGAGCAACAAAATCCTCCTCTTTAAAAGTCAAAGTTTGCCATGAATCAACGGTACTAGAAAACGTTGCGACATATGCCACCCCATCAAACCCTTTGTCAGTTCTTAGACGCAACTGATAACTTCGCCCATCACCATTAACGTCTATCGAAATACGCGTATTGCCACTTGTGAGGGTAACTGGCCCGACGCGTCTTACCGAAGCAAACCCACCATTATTCTTTAAAGAAAGTACACCCTCAAAATAAGCGACGTTATCAACTACCCGTAAATTGGACTGTGATAACCCACCCATTACGCTATCGTTAACTCGATACCAGTAATTTAGTTCTTCAGCACTGGAAAAATCGACTTTCCACTGGGCCGATACATGGGCACATTTCATAATAAACAAGACAAGCAATATAATTTTCATAACAGCTATACGTCAAAAATAAAAAATTAGATTAACTTTTCAACGTTCACTTTGAATAATGAGACGATATGTTACATAAACACTAGGTACAACTGCATAAAACCTGCACCCATACCTAATAAGGCTCCCGTTATAATTAACTTCCATTCATCAGCTTCGTAAGCTGGGCGAAGCACACCTTCAAATTCTTCAGGCGATAAAGCCTCCATGCGCTGACACAAGTCATCACCAATTCGCAATGCTTTATTAGTATATTCGTAGGCATACGCCAAGTACTTTTCTGAGTCTTTAAAAATGCGCTGCGTAGCGAGTTCTTTCATTTTATAATAAGAATCTGAGCCAACCCCTAAAGCAAAGTAAGGCTGAGCGATGGCGACATAACGTTCAATAGCATCATTCACATGCAATTCAATCAACTCCAACAATTGCCCAGAGCCTGAACCATGTACCGCAATCTCCATGATGTTTTTTGACGTCATCAATTTAGACTCAATAATATCTGAGTAGACCCGTGACACTTCTTTCTGACGCTTTAAAAACATACCTTGAATGGTAAAACCCAAAAACTTGATCGGATGTTTGGGCTCAAAAATAATCTTCAGTGCTATCCAATTTGTGGCATAACCTACTATCAATCCACCCACTGGCAAAACCCACCAAGTAGGATAAAACATCCAAACTAGCATCGTGGGTAGACCAAATATAAATCCGAAATAAAAGCCTGACTTTTCTATAAATGGGAATTCTTTCTCACCAGATTTTAAGAAAATCTCGTTGATAAGTTCGGGAGCATTAACCAACTGCCCAACCACGAGTTCTTTTATATCGACTATTTCTTCAATATTGTACTTAAAGTCATTTACCATCTTAGTCACAACATTGGGAATATCAGCTTCGACTCGAGCGTACACAAGATTTTTACCATGTACCGGTAAGGATGCCCACAACTGAGGTGCAGACTCCTTCATCACATCGTTAATAATAGTTCGAATAGTTTGCTTAAGACGTCTTTCAATTGCTTTCGTTAGCTCGATGGGGTCGATACGGTCCGCTAGCTCTTTTACGCTGAGCAATTTCCCCAATACTAATTCAACTTCAATCTCAGCCATTTCTCGGCGCTTAGCGGGTATTAAACCTTGCCAACCTAAAAAAGGTTTGATGCCTATAAATTCAAGGGGATAAAACATCATTTTGACGGCTAAAAAGTTAGTAGACCATCCCACCATAGCACTAATGATCGGAATAGATAACAGAGGAAGATGAGTGATAATTTGATCAATTAATTGCATAAAAGCAGTGGCGCCTAGTCAATATTATTTTTTGGTATGTATTAATTTATATACTAACTCAGATTAGACTAACTATTGAAATTAGAATGATCAAACTAAATTACTATAAGTTGAAAATCATCTGTATAAAACTCTTGTTAAATACAACTAGTTAACCGACATTGCAAATATATGATAAAGGTTGTAATCGATTACCTCTAATTTTGGGTAGCATTTTCTAATTAATTAAGGCTATATCTGGTCAGATTAGTTAATTGAGTAACTTGTATGTCAAATAAAACTCTTTCTGAATTACAAGACATCATGACACAAGCCGCTTCTTATGAAGAGTATCTAGAAGCAGCAAAAGCTTATGACGAATTGTCTGGCGCTCAAGAATGGAAAGCCAAAGATACATGCAAGGACTATGACTACCGGCTCATTCGTAAACGAGTGCAACGTATTAAACAAGCCAGAGTTAGCGGTGACGCTGCAGGTTTAATGTACATTTTACACGAAGGCTTACATGGCAACTTAGGTAATATTGCTTCGTCGGCATTGAATCAATACGCCAAAATTGGCACTAAACACCTAATTGAAGAGTTTATTCTAGAAGTTTGCGGCGCTTTAGATTATATCTATCAAGCCGACGAAAATGAAATTGACTTCTACGAAAAACTATCCTTTTTTGAAGAAACGGCACAGGCATTTGGGCGTAGCTGCTTGATGTTAAGTGGTGGTGCGGGTCTTGGATTTTTTCATTGTGGGGTTATCAAATCATTAGTAGAGCATGATTTACTACCTAAAGTCATCTCAGGTGCCAGCGCAGGCGCAATCATTGCGGCATTAGTGGGTACGCGCACTAATGAAGAACTATTAGACGTTATGCAACCCCAGAGCATTCAACAAAAGTTCAAGCAATGGCGTTTATGGCGAGGCTTTGGCAAAGACAGCTTGCTGGATAGTAGTAACCTAGAAAATGCGTTAATTGAGCTGTTTGATCTCACCACTTTTGAAGAAGCGTTCAAAAAGACCGGTCGCCATATGACAATCACCGTATCTCCGGCCGATTTGCATCAACATTCACGCTTGTTAAATGCTAAAACCTCGCCTAATGCTATTATTACTCAGGCCGTCAGAGCTTCAACGGCTATTCCAATATTATTTAAGCCGGTGCAACTAAAAGCCAAAAACAGAGCGGGTGAGATAGTCCCTTATATTCCCAACCGTCGTTTTGCAGACGGCTCGATTATGGCAGACTTACCTTTTGAGCGTTTAGCCCGCCTATATGGTGTGAATCACAGTATTGTGAGTCAAACAAACTTGATTGCCGTTCCCTTCTTAGCCCGTGACAAAAGAGATACCACCGGCTTGATAGGATTGACATGGCGCTATGCTGCAAAAATTGCCAAAGTAAACAGCATCTTTGCTTTTGATATACTTGAAAACCTTATTAGCCACCGTGCTGCTAGATTAGGTATACATAAAGTGCGTTCTATTATTGATCAACAATATGTTGGGGATATCAATATATTGCCTAGCGCAACGTTTGCTAATTTTAAACATATCGCTTCAAACCCTAGTTTAGAAAATATCCAAGAGCTTATCCACAATGGTGAACGAGCCACTTGGCCACAGCTTGATTTAATTAGGCGAAATACCATGATTAGTAAAACGCTCAGAGGTTACCTAACCCAGTTAAAACAAAGAGAAGCGAGGTTACTTAGTCAGCACAATGGATTACGAGTAGTCAATAGTTAAGCGTAATGACGGATGCATACGCTGATTTCGAAAAATGCTTGAATAACTATGCCACTACTATTAACAGTCCTGGCAAAAAAGTCCTAGCCACCCATCACAGCAACCATACAGCTTAATAGAATGGTCTGCCGAGTTAAGTATTGTGTCTACATTAACTCGGTAACGCCGCAATTAGCTTGTTGTTTAATTCGGTTTGTCGGTCACCGCCCCCGTAGAAGCAGAACTGACTGTTCTGGCATATTTCGCTAGCAGCCCTCGGGTATATTTAGGTACAGGCTGTTGCCAGTTTTGCTTCCTTCTAGCCATTTCTTGAGCATCTATATTTAGCGTCATCAGGCGACTTTCTGCGTCAATGGTAATGCTATCACCATTTTCTACCAGCGCGATGGCCCCCCCCTCGAAAGCTTCAGGTGTGATATGCCCGACGACAAAACCTCTACTGCCACCTGAAAAGCGACCATCTGTGATCAGCGCCACGTCGTTGCCTAAACCTTTGCCCATGATGGCGGAGGTAGGACTTAACATCTCACGCATACCAGGCCCGCCTCTTGGGCCTTCATAACGAATGACAACCACATCACCAGCTACCACTTGACCATCTATAATAGCGGCAAAACCTTGCTCTTCCGAATCATACACTTTAGCTGTGCCAGTAAATCGTAATCCTTCTTTACCAGTAATTTTTGAAACTGCACCTTCAGGCGCTAAATTGCCATTCAAAATAACCAAATGGCTGTCTTTTTTAATGGGCTTATCAAAAGGTAAAATAATGTTCTGACCTTCAGGGTAATCAGCTACACTGGCTAAATTTTCAGCCATGGTTTTACCGGTGACGGTCATACAATCACCGTGCAACATGCCCGCATCTAATAAACGTTTCATCAGTGGTTGAATGCCACCAATTTCAATTAATTCAGACATCAGGTATTGACCACTTGGACGCAAGTCAGCAATCACAGGTGTTTTCTCACCAATGCGCACAAAATCATCCAGAGTCACTTCAACGCCAATGGCATCGGCCATCGCAATTAAATGCAGTACTGCATTGGTAGAGCCACCTAGGGTAATGGTCAGCGTAATCGCATTCTCGAAGGCTTTTTTAGTCATGATGTCGGACGGTTTAATATCATGTTCGAGCAGGTACACAATAGCTTTGCCGGCATCAATACAGTCTTGCTTTTTGTTATCTGAAACCGCATTTTGCGCAGAGCTATTTGGCATGCTCATGCCCAAAGCTTCAATCGCAGAGGCTAAGGTATTTGCTGTGTACATACCACCACAAGATCCGGCACCTGGGATCGCTGTTTTTTCAATGTGTTCCAATTGAGTGATGGGGATATCGCCCGCAGCATAGCTGCCTACAGCTTCAAATACCGACACAATATCAGTGTGATTTTCGCCAGGTAAAATCGTACCACCATAAACAAAAATTGCAGGACGATTCAAGCGTGCTAAACCCATCAAACAACCCGGCATGTTTTTATCACAGCCACCAATGGCAATAATGCCATCGTGCCCCATACCGGCTGATACTGCCTCGATAGAATCACAAATGACTTCCCGGGATACCAAAGAATACTTCATACCTTCAGTGCCCATAGAAATACCGTCAGATATGGTAATAGTGTTATAAATAACGCTTTTAGCACCTGCGCTATCTACACCTTTACCGACCTCTTCTGCTAAGGTGTTAATATGCATGTTGCAAGGCGTCACCATTGACCACGTTGAAGCAATGCCCACCTGCGATTTTTTGAAATCCTCGTCGCCAAACCCTACGGCTCTGAGCATTGAGCGACTGGGTGCCTGAGCGGGACCATCTACAATTTTTTGTGAATATTTGCGCGGTTTATCTGTATTCATTTCTTTATCTGCACTTTCAACATGAATGAGAGCACTATAGAATTGTATAAACAAATTGACAATCTAAGCGCATGAATTAATTGGTCTTATTTAGATTGTTTTTGTACAAGGATCGCCATCTGAGCATTTTTAAAATGCAAAGCCTAAAAAATCATCAAACCTGAGGGGCTAAGAGCCGATGCAGCATGCAATGGATGTTTTTTGCGCTTTATGAAATTCACCATCCTACAAAAGTGAATGAGTGTGATTCCCAAGGGAAACTGTTGATTTCATTAACGAGCGACGTTGTTGTCAATAGCATATCAGCCAGTTACGAAATCTGACAGTCAGCTCAGTGCCAAAGGACTAAACCGCTCACGCGGTAGGGTTTCCCCTTTGACCTCGTAAAACTCCCCATCATTTGTGACCCACTTCTATGCTGAGTAAAGGGCATTTTCGCCCTTAATTCACTTAGGAGTATTATGATGACTCAAGTTAATGAAACTGTCAGTCCATTACGTCAGCGCATGATAGACAATATGAACATGCGCAAACTCAGCACTAAAACCCAGATTGGTTATATTCGAGCAGTCGCAAAGCTTGCCAACTATCTCAAACACTCGCCTGCACAGGCTACATCAGAGGAGTTGCGGCAATTTCAGATAGCATTAGCCGAACAAGGTACGTCGAATATCACCATCAATGCCACGTTATCAGGATTGCAGTTTCTATACTGCAAAACCCTTAATCGGCCTGATGTTGTTGATAAATTAAGTACGGTTCCTACGCCGCGTAAATTACCGCAGATACTGAGTTTGGAGGAAGTGAAACGCTTGATTGGGGCGGCTTACAACCTAAAATATCGCACGGCCTTGTCAGTAGCCTACGGTGCGGGGTTGCGAGTGAGTGAAGTGGTGGCGTTGAAGGTCACGGATATCGACAGTAAACGTATGGTGTTACGTATTGAGCAAGGTAAAGGCAAAAAAGATCGGCTGGCGATGTTATCACCCGTCTTGTTAGGATATCTGCGAGATTGGTGGCATTACGCCCATGCTCAACATTTGATGCTAAATGGAGGGTGGTTGTTCCCAGGTCAGCAACCCATCAATCCTCTATCAACACGCCAGTTAAGTCGTGCCTGTAAAGCCGCAGCCAAAGATGCTGAGATTGAAAAACGAGTGTCCATGCATACTTTAAGGCACAGTTTCGCGACACACTTGCTGGAAGCCAAAGTCGATATTAGGGTCATACAGACCTTACTGGGACACAGTAAGTTGGAAACCACGGCCTTGTATGCGCAAGTGGCCACCAAGTTATTGCATGAGGTCGTCAGTCCGCTTGATGCCCTGAAGCTATCACATTGAGTGACATGACATGCCTCGCACCTCACTTGAGTTGGCAGATATCTTTCGTTCTTATGGTTCGCAGTACAAGACAGCACAACAAGGACATCTTAGCCTCAATCAACTCAAAGTCATGTCGGCCATCCAGCGCTGTCGAAGTGCACAGTTAGGTGGTCATCTATTACATTACCCACAATGTAATACGCAATTAATCGCTTATAACTCCTGTCGCAATCGACATTGTCCTAAGTGCCAATCATCCTCTGCTAAACGCTGGCTTGAGGCTAGGCAAACCCAATTATTGCCCACAGAGTATTACCATGTGGTGTTTACTTTGCCCGCAGCCATCAGTCAGTTAGCCTTTTACAATAAGTCTCAAATGTACCACTTGTTGTTCAAAGCCGCATCGCAAACGTTACTCACGATTGCCAAAGACCCTAAACACCTGGGTGCCCACATTGGCATGACCATGGTCTTACATACTTGGGGTTCAGCCATGTCCCATCACCCGCACGTTCACTGTATCGTGCCTGGCGGTGGGATAAGTGCAGACAAGCAACAGTGGCAGGCATTTAAAACGGGATTCTTTTTACCTGTTCGGGTGCTATCTCGTCTGTTTCGGCGCTTGTTTGTTGATGGCTTACGCCAATTGTTTGCTGACAAAGCATTGCTGTTTTACGGCGATTTGATAGAGCTCATCGAACCTAAAGACTTCAGTGACTGGTGCACCCAGCAGCAAAGTAGAGAATGGGTGGTGTATGCCAAGCGCCCCTTTGCTGGACCAGAATCGGTATTGGCGTACTTATCCCGATACACGCATCGCGTGGCAATAGCGAACAGTCGATTGCGCGAGATCAACGAGAAATACGTGACCTTTACCTACAAGGACTATCGACTTAAAGGACACACGAAACATAAAACCATGCAGTTAGAAACGAACGAGTTTATCCGACGGTTTATGCTGCATGTATTGCCATGTGGGTTGCATCGTATACGGCATTAAGGATTGCTTGCCAGTCAAACTAAACTGGCGCTCGCAAGAAGGTTATTAAATGTGCCAGCACCAGAGGTGACAGCCACATTAGAGCCTGTCGTTGATCAGTCAGTCCCGTTTCAGTGTCGTCAGTGCCATCAACCCATGGTGATAGTCGCGATAACGCTGCCAACCTATTTACCCAGAGCACCACCAACATGAAACGATAATGTATAAACAAGACATTAATATCTTCGTCAAAATACGATGACAGGGGGACTATGGCTGATAGCTTGAATATCATGATATTACGGCAATAAAAGACGATAAAAAGAGGATGGAATAGGCAATAAAGATGAATATTATTCGAACATCACATGCCCGAAAAAATACGTGGCACAAAGAGC
>Ga0307488_10000701_pt1 | contig 27952 bp, 24 predicted proteins | sample SB02metaG_FD_202248 | JGI IMG/M metagenome (GOLD analysis project Ga0307488, IMG submission 202248) | Sea-ice brine microbial communities from Beaufort Sea near Barrow, Alaska, United States - SB 0.2 | ecosystem: Environmental > Aquatic > Marine > Coastal | place: USA: Alaska | collected...
ATATGCGTAATCAAGGTCTTGTTCAATTGGATGGGCTAACGCGCCGTAATGCCGGCCTCAGCTTAGATGAAAAGGCGACGATACAAGTAGCTGCCTGTAAACGGGCGACGACCATTACCTTGATCCCAACGTCCATTAAACCATCGGCACGCGATTTAGAATATATCGGCAGCTTACTTGACGGATTGCCAGTACAAAAAGGTGATCTGGTCAGAGTAAGTTTGTTTGGTAGTCGCTTTACAGAGTTCAAAGTTGAAAGCACATCTCCAGTAGGCGCTGTTTTAATTAGTCCAACCACCACCCTGACCATGGCGCAAGGGCTGGATGAAAAAGGCATCACCTCCCAGCGCTTATCCTACGAAGATGTCGGTGGCCTTAAAGGACAGGTTAGACGTATAAGGGAAATGATTGAATTGCCCTTACGGTACCCAGAAATATTCGACCGCTTGGGTATTGATGCACCTAAAGGCGTGCTTTTAACCGGGCCACCTGGCTGCGGTAAGACGCTGATCGCTCGCATTATAGCCCAAGAAACAGACGCACAATTCTTCACTATCAGTGGGCCAGAGATTGTGCATAAGTTTTACGGGGAAAGTGAGGCGCATCTTCGCAAAATCTTCGATGAGGCAAGCAGTAAAGGCCCGAGCATTATCTTTCTTGATGAGATAGATTCCATTGCCCCCCGTCGTGATAAGGTAGTTGGCGATGTTGAAAAACGTATCGTGGCGCAGTTGTTGGCCCTGATGGATGGACTGAAAGGCCGTGGCAAAGTCATTGTGATTGCTGCTACCAATTTACCTAATGCCCTCGATCCAGCCTTACGTCGCCCGGGCCGCTTTGATCGGGAAATAAGCATACCGATTCCTGATAGGGAGGGACGCCAGGAAATAATTGAAATTCATAGTGCCGGTATGCCATTGGATACAGATGTCGAACTAAATCTGCTGGCCGATATCACCCACGGCTTCGTCGGTGCCGATTTAGAAGCCCTTTGCCGAGAGGCAGCAATGAGCGCACTTCGGCGCTTGTTGCCTGAAATCGATTTCAGCGCATCTGAATTACCCTACGATAAGCTTTCCGATTTAACGGTTACTATGAATGATTTCCGGGCTGCTCTATGCGAAGTATCGCCATCGGCCATTCGTGAGCTATTTGTCGATATCCCCGATGTTCGCTGGGAGGATGTCGGCGGATTAGATCATATTCGCCATCGTTTGGTGGAATCAATCGAGTGGCCAATTAAATACCCGGAGTTATTTGGGCAAGCGGGCATTAAACCCTCCAAAGGCTTATTACTGGTAGGACCACCAGGAGTCGGTAAAACATTGATCGCCAAAGCAGTTGCCAATGAAAGTGGCGTTAATGTTATTTCAGTTAAGGGACCAGCCCTAATGTCACGCTATGTCGGCGATTCAGAGCAGGGTGTGCGTGAGCTCTTTCTGAAGGCTCGACAAGCATCGCCTTGCATTATCTTCCTTGACGAAGTGGACTCAGTAGTGCCAGCCCGGGGTGAAGGTTCTACTGACTCTCATGTTGCCGAGCGGGTGTTAAGCCAGTTCTTGACCGAAATGGATGGTTTAGAAGAGCTTAATGGTGTTTTTGTGATGGGTGCGACCAACCGAGTTGATTTAATTGATCCTGCCATGCTTAGGCCTGGCCGCTTTGATGATGTCATTGAATTAGGATTACCGAATCATGATGCCAAATTGCAAATTTTGTCAGTGCATCTTCGCAATAAACCTTTGGCAGAAAACATTGATTTTGAAGCCATAGCCCAACGCTGCCTTAACGCCAGCGGCGCCGATCTTGCTGCCGTTTGCAATCGAGCTGCATTGGTCGCGTTACGACGCACAATCGCATCGGGAACTCTAGAAGATGGCCGAAAAATAAGTGTAAATGTATTGATTGAGAAGGATGACTTTGAAGAAGTCATGACTGAAATGTTCGGCAGTGTGAGCGACAAATGACTATTGAACCAGATTCCACACAAGCAATTTATCTCTACGGATTTGTTCCATTACATCGGTTTGCGCCAGCCATGCACGGGGTTGATAACACGCACTCCTTGGAACTGCATGGTTGCAGCGGATTAATCGCCGTCGTAAGTTTGGTGCAGCTGGTTGATTTTGAGAGTATTGATTCTGAAGACAATGCCCAATACCTCGCTTGGTTAACACCGCGTGCATGGCGGCATTCAGCGGTTATCGATAAAGTCATGGAACAAGGAGCCATTTATCCATTGTCATTTGGAACCTTGTTCTCCAGCGTTGATGCTCTGGAGCAGGTTATGACGCAACGCTCGAGAAACGTGTCCGCAACACTTGAGCATATCGCTGATTGCCAGGAATGGTCACTCGAGGTGACAGTGGATCGTAATCAAGCGGTCGACAATTTACTGGCAGAAGAATTGAGTAGTGGACGCGTAAGCCTACCGGAAGGCTCTGGTAGACGACATTTAGAAGAGCAGAAACTGCGTCGAAACCTGCATACTGGCTTGAGTGATTGGATTGAAAATGCTCTAGTCACTATCTATGAGAGCCTCCAGCCAATGACGCGCGACGCCTGCCAACGAAAACTCAGCGATCAAAAAGTGATGCATTGGGCTTTTTTAATTACTGACGATGCGGCAGCTTCGTTCTTGCCGCATATTGATCAAATTATTATCGATTATCAACCGTTTGGGTTTGATTTTCGGTTAACCGGCCCTTGGGCCGCCTACAGCTTTGCCCGGTAGCCAACAATGAGCATATTACTATTTGGAATTACCGCTGGCGAGTATTCGAGTTTGATTGACCCTGATCTTAGGACGATTCAGTCTGAGGGGTTAACCGCTTTGGTAAAAGTGAATGATGCGGAACTAAGCCGAGAATCATCTGCGGTGATAGCGTATGGAGACCAAATCATGCGAATACATCAGCAAACCACATTGGTTCCTGTGCGCTACGGCAGTTTACTCGCTGATGAACAAGAAGTGATCGAACACCTAAAAGATCACGCAGCCCACTATCATACCCTCTTGGCCAAGCTAGATGGCTGTGAGGAGATCGGTATCCGAATGACGCTGCAAGATAGTGACCATCAAGCGAATGTGCCTCAAACTAGCGGCCAGGCCTATTTACTCGCCCGAAAGAATATTTACTCGGTTCCAGAATTGGCCGTGCACCAAGAAACACAGATTAGCCAGAGATTGAGCGGCCTGTATCGAGAGCATCGAGCTGCACTCAGCGTATTTAATGGGCAACGCACCTACTTGCTCAGTTATTTGGTACCGCGGTCAACGCTATCGGAATTTAAAGTGGGGTTTTTCGAATTAGCGGCTGGCATGGACGCTAACGTATCGTTGAGTGGGCCTTGGCCCCCGTATAATTTTTCTGAATAACTTTTGAGGTAGCCTGTTTGTGTTAGCAAACCAAGATATTAAAACAACTAGCGACCACTTTGAATTACTGTATAAGACCTTGCTAGATGCAATTCCGTCATCGGTTCTGATGATCGATGATAAACTGAACGTGATTTCAGTGAACCAAAATTATTTAGTGAAAAGTCGGCGCAGTAAAGAGAACACCATTAATTGCCCTCTTTCAGATGTATTTCCAGCAGTTATTTTAGAAAATACTGGCTTTGATACCCATATACGTTCAGTGCTGCGCAGTCGCAAAGCGATTCGCGGTCAAAAAATGACATATCGCGGACCTGGAGTGCCAATACGAATCTATTACTATTCGATACTACCAGTTGTACCGGGACAAGTTATGTTGATCATGGAAGATGTCACTGAGCAGACAAATCTATCCGAAGAAGTCCGCCGAGTAGAGCGACATCTTGCCTCTGTCGTTGAAAGTGCGAGTGATATTGTGCTGTCCATAGACATGAACGGGCGTATCCTCACTTGGAATTCAGCTGCGGCAGAGTTGTCAGGCCTAAGCTCAGATGAGGTGCAATCACAATTATTTCATGAATATTGTGAATCAGGCAAAAAAACTATAATTGAAGATTCACTTTTGTATATTAGTGGCTTACGGAGTGTAAGCGATTCCTACACCATCGAGTTTTGTTTGTTAACGCCGACCATTAACAACAATACTGGCATCCTTATCTCTTGGGTATTTTCACCTATGAAGAATATCGATGGGGCAACGATTGGTGCTGTGATTGTCGGTCGAGATTTGGCAGAGCGACGCAAACTTGAGCTACAGTTACGTCAGTCTCAGAAACTGAGTGCCTTAGGAATTATGGCAGGAGGTATTGCTCATGAAATTCGTAATCCTTTAGCAGTATGTTCATCAGCTGCTCAATTTCTCCTATCAGACGGTGTGGACTTAGAATTTCGAAAACAATGTTCAATGAAAATCCAGGCCAACATTAACAAAGCTTCTACCATCATAGAAAACCTAATGGCTTTCGCCGGTTCATCGATGGATGTTAATATGACCGAAATTGACTTATCCAAGACTCTTGAAGATACCATTGCGTTAGTGGCCAATCAGGCCAAAGTTCAAAAAATTACAATCAAACTAATGCAAAGTACAAACATAGTTTTGGTGACTGGGGTGGTGGGGTTATTACAGCAAGTGTTTATGAATATCCTTCTCAATGCCTTTAAAGCTATGCCCTCTGGAGGTTCGGTGTCGGTCACAATAGAATGCCTATCTGACAGTGTGGAGGTACAATTTATAGATACTGGAATTGGTATTCCATTGGGGGATATTGATAAGATATTCGATCCGTTTCATACCTCGTCACCAACCGGCCAAGGAACAGGCCTAGGCTTATCGATTTGCTATAGGATTATTCAGCAACATCTTGGCTCTATTCGAGCAGAGAGTTCACCTGGAAAAGGAGCTTCGATTATCATCAACCTACCATTATTGCTCATCTAGCATGATAGATTCTATTCTGATCATCGATGATGAGGAAGATATGTGTTGGGCGATATCGCATATATTGAAATCACAAGGACAAGCCATTGTAACCGCATCGAGCGGTAAGGAAGCCTGTGAAAAGTTGTTAGAAGGGTGTTATTCCTTGGTGTTTCTGGATGCTAAGATGCCTGACATGGATGGTTTGGAAGTGGCCCGCTTTGCCAATAGGGTAGCTAATGGCACGCCCAAAATCATAATGATCTCCGGCTATCATTACGCCAATGACCCTATCATCTGCAATGCGCTTGAAGAAGGCTTAATTACCGGATTTTTGTCGAAGCCATTTACTAATGAAGAAATTTTATTGCATTACAATGCCCATCGTAATGCAATATGACTTGGTCTGCCTGTCTAGCACAACCCAATTTCCTTGCCTTTGGTAATTTACACGGCTCAGGTACAGGACGTGAACCGCACGGCAAAGGTTCAGGCGATGCTCAGATTACCCAGCACTTCCTGAGCGACCCGAGCGTCGTGCGCACCGCTAGGATGTTTTGCTGTGGCTACCATCGCACAAAGGCTGGGATGCGGTACCTTTACAGCCACAAAAATATACCGTCTTCGATTCAGTAGCCTCGTATTTCAATGGCGTAAAGTCACTGCCCTTGTGGGATCCGTCGCAGAAAGGTTGGCTTTGGCTATGGCCGCAAGCACACCAATAATAGGACTTCCCTGCCTCAACAGAAGTCGCAAAGGGTGTGTCTGATGCTCGTTTGAGATCGATCATGTTGGTCTCCTAGCTGGTTGCATTTAATATTATATGTTGCATCAGCGCCCCTACTGCTAGGTTCGTTAGGAAAACCAACGACCTCTAATGACTCCCAGGGCGACTGTTACATGGCCTAGATACTGGGCGCAATTTACTTAGGTGTCAAATTGAGCACCTTTGTGCGGTTGACCTTCATTGGCGGCCATGATGTTGATCAGTGTTAAGGTACGGGGCCTTACCGATCTATACATGGGTGTTCATCCCTGAAGATGTTATCACTGAGATTACTCAGGGGCGTCCGTTGGAACGTTCATTGCCTTGATATAGAAAGCCTCTAAAACGGGCGTGGCTGCCTTCATCATATGGACCGCACCCAAAAGGCTTATATCGACCTGATCACGTAGCTCTGCCTTGGGCAGGTCTTCATGGCCGCTGACCAATTCATAAGCCGTGTTGATGATCGACACATCAAGTCGACCCTGTTTTTTTTAACACTGCGCCCTGGTTTAAGGGATTCAACTCACCAACACTGGCCATGGTTTGAAACATGGATAGGAATGTTAACCCGACTGGGCTGTGGGGGCCCCTAAATGTGGCATCCGTAGGACGGGACAAATCATTGGGACTGCGACCGGTCAACACAAGTGGATCATGTTATCGGTAAAACAATCGAGATCCCTGCTCGCTGGTCGACCTAGGGCCCGTGTACTACACAGTAGAGACATCGGACAAATATCCACACTTTCTTACATGCTGGGCAATTTAGCAGCCATCAACGGCCAAGAACCAGCTGTTCTCGATTTGGCTGCAAAGGGATTTATCAGTGAGCAACTTGTCCATGCTCAACAGCTGCCGAGTGATTGGGGCCAGCCAATAGGCTTACATCTAACTTAAATATTGATTCCCAATGTATATTCAATTCGCGTGTACCAATTAGATTTGGGCATTTGTGGAGACGTTTGCCAAGATCAACTATGATGGTAAATATGAGTACATGTGCCCCCCTTTAATCGAAAAGGTTTTTGAAATTCATGTTAAGTGCAACGTCAAAGGCTTCGGTAAACAGCTTATTGAAATTATTCTGTGTCTTCTTTACTGTCTCACTCTTAGGCGCGCAGGAGAACGTTGAACCAGTAAAATCTGCAATTGAAAAAATTGATGCAAATATAGTTTTCATGCGCCATACAATTGCCCCGGGTTCTGGTGATCCAATAAACTTCAAGATTGGTGACTGCTCCACTCAACGCAACCTCGACCAAACTGGCCGATTGCAGGCGCAACGTATTGGTGAACACATGCTGACAATTGGCCTTGAGTTTGATGAGGTATTATCGAGCGAATGGTGCAGATGTCGTGAAACTGCTAGATTACTGAATGTAGGGGAATGGAAATCATTTTCGGGTCTGAACTCCTTTTTTCAAAGTTATGCTGATAAACAAGAAACGCTCACAAAACTGGAGAGCTATTTAGGCGACAGCAATCATGGCCTTAGCTTGTTAGTAACCCATCAAGTGGTCATAAGCGCCATTACCGGACACAGTGTCGGAAGTGGTGACTTGGTTGTTTACAACTCTAGCACGCGACAGGCAGTGCCTGTTAGGATGGACTATATCGGCAAATAAACTGGGAATGTCGGTATTATAGAATTCATTTTTTTATTATCCTTTAACCAGTGGAGGCAGGTAGGCAACAGACGTCACAAAGGGCGACAGGGCGCTGGGTAATTCTCGAGAGGGCACTCAGCACCGGCTGAACCGAGCAGACCCAGGCCCGGAATATTGGGAACATGTGGATTCATGCAATGTTCGTCAAGGATTCTCACCTCGGTGATTACTCATCAAGATTTTATATGGCTAAGTGACTCAAGCCACCTCAGGGGCATAATCCCTTGCCAACTGAGGTGAAATATATGGGTACCATTAGTCAGGCAGTAACGATAATAAAATATTCGCATCCCGCTTAGAATAATAGCTAGGATTATTTAATTGTTTTTCGAAGTAAAACTAAGTTATCCAATACCAGATTAGACGACCAAATAAATTCAGCATCAGCTCTTTTTGCGTCAAATACATCCAGAAAATTCATGTATGATTTTTTGTTTTTAACCCCAACGGTGTCATTAGTGAAGGTCTCAGCTGCAGGCCAAGCACTGTCATCAAAATTCGGCTTCATCCAGTCTTCCGCGACTGTCCAATGAGCCGCTGAGGTTTTTTTAGCATCAGTTACTTTCTGCTTATCACAAGCTGAACTATCGCGCAACGAGCTACTTACTACCAAACAACGTCTATTGACGATGGGGGAGGTATAAAAAGTTTGAGCCTTCCAAGTATCGTCTGTTATAGCTACAGTCTGGCCTTTTGCATCTTGAAAATGGGCCACTAAACCACCATCGCCAGCATGAAATTTAGTACCACGATTGCTCTCCATTCCTAAACCAAGCGTCTCTTCCCAGTCCACCATTTTTATAGCGATAGTTAACGGACGATCTGCTTTAAAACGTACAACAGTAGAATTAAATGGTGTAAAAACAACGGGGTCAACAGCAACTAGTATTCCGTTTACGTATAGCTCAAAGTAGTTATCGGGGAATAAATATACCGTAAACTCCTCTTCACCTCCCGCATCCATAACTGTCACATCGTTTAAGTTTAAGTCAGCGAGTGATTTCAATACCTTACCACCACATTCGTTAAACAGGTCTCCTGCTTTAGGAGCCATTTCATAGTTATTCTGTGCTGGTACAACCCACATCCTTCCATCTTCCGATGTGATTTCACCAACAGCACTAGGGCGAGATTTTCCACCACAATCAATCAAACCAGCATGCGTTTGAGTTGCAGGGCCCATAGTAAAAGTTGGCTGTTCTGCCACAACCGATGCTGCTAGAAATATCGAAGCAAAAATTAACGAATATTTTTTCATAATTTTTCCTTTACTAAAAATTTAAAATATTACTGTTTGAGTAGAGTATGCCAATTTCATGCTTATAAATAAACACCATTGGTTGTTCTGTAACTGATCAGACGTCAATACCAATTGGAATCTAGTTAATTTCCGCATCAGTTGGGGTGAATACGAAGAGCTGACTGGGGTATCAGTTATACCACTTTCGGGTACCGCGAGTATATCAACACGTTTTTGAGCTTTGGTTTTAACTTCTATACTTTTAGATGGCGGCCTGGCTAGCTGATCAAAGGCGCGCTTGTCGCTAGCGATTGGGCCACCGCACACCCATAGTTGGGTGAGCTGGATTCCTCGATACGCAAAAGACACTGCCAGCTAAATGAGAGATTATTAAAGCTGGCAGATCCATTCCTTGCTTAATATATCGACACAAAAGCAGTTCAACAATAGTATTCGAACGCTTCCAAAAAATGAGATAATTCCCGTATTTGGCTATAGAGTATTTTCGTATGCATCCATCGCTATCGCACACAGCAACGGCATGGCAGCTCACACAACGCCACAACCACACCCAGGGGGCATGGCCGGCCTTTGCAGCCTACAAACCCAAGTACCGCCGGGATACCTCTCCTTCATCGTTGGCACACTTGAAAACCTAAACCAGAATAGAATGCATTGGCAATGTGTCGACAAAGATCAACGCCCTGTGAAGGGCTCTCAAGAGATCATCAGTGGTGCTATAGAGGCAATTAACCCCCCCATTGGTGTCGAGCTGGGCGAGGGTGTTAGGCCTACTGGGATAAGCTCGTGAAAGCCAAGGCAGGCAGAGCTTGGAATAATCAGGAATTGTTGATGTTGGTGGAGTTATCGAGGAACCTGTTTCGTACTGAGCGGTTGTCGTTCCAAATGCTAACCGAAGATGATGGCGAACTACTGTAAAACCCTTTGCCCAAGCTTGATGGCTGACGGTGACTAATCCAATACAAGCGCAAAGTAGGCCGTCCGGCTAAAAAGCACTGGATTGTAAGATGGCTTTTTAAGGCGGTTTTATCGCAGGCACAAAAAAGCCCGCTTCATAGCAGGCTTCTAAATATTTGGTACCAGCGGCCGGACTCGAACCGGCACGCTTTTAAGGGCGCGGGATTTTGAATCCCGTGTGTCTACCATTTCACCACGCTGGCACTGTGGGGCGCTATTCTAGGGATTAATTCTTTTGTGTCAAGCACTTAGCTTAGGTTTTGGGGTCATTGGCTGACTTTCCCAGCTATGGCTGCGAATCCCCGCCATATACAGTCAACTTTGAGGAAATCGGTACCCGACAGGTGCAATTCGACCTAGGGGCCGAACTGGGTACCGGCTGACTGCTTATCGATCAATGAATGACCGCATTTACCCTACTGCGCACAACGGTCCATTAGTTTTGCAAGCGAGACTGTCAATATCGCCGCTAAGAATGACCCTGCACCATAGAGACGGGCCAACAAATCAGATAGAATGGGCGGCCTTTTTTGGTACCCTGATAAGCCCGCATGCACCTAAACGATTTTAACTTTGAATTACCCGATAATTTGATCGCCCGCCACCCGGCCAGCGAACGCACGGGCAGCCGTCTGCTGCATCTGGCCGGTGATACCGGTCAATGCCAACACCTGCGCTTTCCACAGTTTGAAGATCTGGTATCGCCGGGCGATCTCTTGGTCTTCAACGACACCCGGGTGATACCCGCCCGGCTGTTCGGCCAAAAGACCTCCGGCGGTAAGATCGAGGTGCTGATTGAGCGGATGACCTCCAGCCACACAGCCTTGGCGCATATTCGGGCCAACAAGAGCTCCAAGGTGGGTACCGAGCTGCTGATGGAAGGCGGCATCGAGTTGGTCGTGACCGGCCGCGATGACAATCTGTTTAAGATTGAGTGCCGCAACCCAGAGCCACTGGTCGATCTGCTCGACCAACACGGCCACATGCCATTGCCGCCCTATCTTGAACGGGCCGATGACAGCACCGACCGTGAGCGTTACCAAACCGTCTATGCCGACAAAAAAGGCGCCGTGGCTGCGCCGACGGCCGGGCTGCATTTTGATGAAGCCCTGATGGCTCGACTGGCCGACAAGGGTGTCAACACGGCCTTTGTTACCCTGCATGTCGGTGCAGGCACCTTTGCACCGGTTAAAACCGAGCAGTTGGCTGACCACATTATGCATGCGGAGTGGGTCGATGTGTCGCTCACCGTGGTTGAGCAGATTCGCGCCACTCAGGCCGCGGGTAAGCGGGTGATCGCGATCGGGACTACAAGTGTCCGTTCGTTAGAGAGTGCCTCGACCTCTGGCGCTATTGAGCCCTTCACCGGGGACACGCGCATCTTTATCTACCCGGGTTATCGCTTTAAGACCGTCGATGCCATGTTAACCAATTTTCACTTACCCAAATCGACCTTGATTATGCTGGTCAGCGCCTTTGCCGGGCAGGATGCGGTGATGGCCGCCTATGCCGAAGCCGTGCACGAGCAGTATCGTTTTTTCAGTTATGGCGATGCGATGTTTGTCACCCCCCATAACCTACCGCCCTTAGCTAGCGAGGCCACCGCATGAGCAGTTCCAGCTTTATGTCCTTCACCCTGCACAATACCGATGGCAAAGCGCGTCGGGGTACTTTGAGCTTTCCTCGGGGTGACGTGCAAACACCCGCGTTTATGCCGGTCGGCACCTATGGCACCGTTAAGGGCATGACGCCAAGAGATTTAGAAGACATCGGCGCGGAAATTATTCTCGGCAACACCTTTCATCTAATGTTGCGTCCGGGCACCCAGGTGATCAGCGACCACGGCGATCTGCACGACTTTGCCAATTGGTCCAAACCCATCCTAACCGACTCCGGCGGCTTTCAGGTGTTCTCCCTGGGTAAGATGCGCAAGATTACCGAAGATGGGGTGACCTTTCAGTCCCCGGTCAACGGCGACAAGGTGCATATGACGCCCGAGAGCAGCATGGCGGTTCAGAAGGCGCTCGGTTCCGATATCGTGATGATCTTTGATGAGTGCACGCCCTTCCCGGCGACCCATGCCGAAGTGAAAAAATCGATGGAATTGTCACTGCGTTGGGCCAAACGCTCCAAGGATGCCCACGGCGACAGCCCGTCGGCGCTATTTGGTATTATCCAGGGCGGTATGCTGCGCGATCTGCGTGAAGTCAGCCTGGCCGGTTTAACCCAGATCGGCTTCGACGGCTATGCCATCGGCGGCCTGAGCGTCGGCGAACCCAAGGAAGAGATGATGCAGGTACTCGATTACCTGCCCGCCCTGATGCCCGCCGACAAGCCTCGCTACCTTATGGGCGTGGGCAAACCGGAAGATCTGGTTGAAGGCGTGCGCCGCGGCGTGGATATGTTCGACTGTGTAATGCCGACGCGCAATGCCCGCAATGGTCATCTGTTTGTCACCGATGGCGTGGTCAAAATCCGCAATGCCAAGTATCGTCACGATACCAGTTCATTGGACGCCGACTGCGACTGCTATACCTGTCGCAATTTCACCAAGGCGTATCTCTATCATCTGGACAAATGTGGCGAAATGCTCGGTGCACAGCTCAATACCATCCATAACTTGCGATATTATCAGCGTTTAATGGCACAATTGCGCGGCGCAATAGAAGAAAATCGCCTCGATGCCTATGTCGAGGGCTTTTATCAGCTGCGTGGCTTGGAAACGCCGGCTTTGACACCATAAGACGACTATCCGATTTTTTGTCAACGGCCTGTATTGATTCTCGGAGCGGCACCTGCGTTCCGGCCCACCCGGTTCGGTTCGATGGACCGGGGATGAATTTTAAAAAAAACAAACCCATTACTTGGAGTACATCATGAAAAAGCTCGTCGCACTTGTATTAGCTTTAATCCCTGTTGCTGCCTTGGCCGCAGGCGAAACCGCAGCACAGCCCGCTTGGCAATTGCCAATTATGTTAGGTGTTTTCTTTGTGATCTTTTGGTTTATGGTTTGGCGTCCACAGTCCAAGCGTGCCAAAGAGCATAAAAACCTGCTCAGCGCGATTGGTAAGGGTGACGAAGTGGTCACAAATGCTGGTATCGCTGGTAAGGTCACCAAGGTAACCGACGACTATATCCAAGTTGAAGTGGCACCGAACGTAAGCCTAACGTTCCAAAAACACGCCATTAGCGCGACGTTGCCCAAGGGCACGCTCAAAGCTATCTAATATCGACAAACACCCAGCCACGCTGGGTGTTTTGCTTCATCGGCCAGGGAATCACCATGCTAAATAAATACCCGTTGTGGAAATATCTAATAATCGGCTTCATTTTGGTCATTGGCGTCTACTACAGCCTGCCCAACCTATATCCGAATGATCCAGCCGTACAAATACGTGCCACCAAGGCAAGCGTCATCGTCAATGACAACACCCTGGCACAGGCCACTGCGGCCCTAGATGCAGCGCAAGTCCAATATTTCGGTGCCGATGTGCAGGCTCAATCGCTGCTTATCCGTGTCAACAGCAATGAAGATCAACTGCTCGCCAAGGCCGCCTTGCAGGTTGGTCTGGGCAGTGACTATATTATCGCCCTGAACCTTGCCCCGACGACGCCCCATTGGCTCTCGGTGCTCGGCGGCAAACCGATGGCTTTAGGCCTAGATCTGTCCGGTGGTGTGCATTTCCTGATGGAAGTGGACATGGACAAGTACATCGGCAATCGCTTGGCGAACTTTGAAGCGGACATCAAGCGCAGCTTGCGTGAAGAGGGTATCCGCTATCGCGCCGTCAATGTGACCGGCAGTGACAGTCTCCAAGTGGTTCTGGTCGACAGCGACTTCCGCGATCAGGCCAAGACCTGGTTAAAGCGCAATGTCCCAGAGTTCCTCTATTCCGATACCGAGGTCCGGGAGTTACCCTCGCTCAACCTGGTCTTGACCGAAACGGCCATCAGCGCCATGGAAGACTATGCGATTAAGCAAAACCAAACCACGCTGAGCAACCGAGTCAATGAGATTGGCGTTGCCGAGCCGCTGGTACAGCGTCAAGGTCGCAACCGGATCGTGGTCGAATTACCCGGTGTGCAAGATACCGCCAGCGCCAAAACCATTTTGGGCAAGTCGGCCAACTTGGAATACCGTCTGCAATCCAAAGACGGCAATGGCGACCTCTTTACTTTTAAAGACAGCAGCCGCACGGTCATGCTTGAAAAAGACATAATTGTGACCGGCGACAGCGTCACCAACGCCTCGACCACATTCGACGAGAATGGTACCGCGGCCGTTTCAGTCACGCTTAACAGCGCCGGCGGCGCGCGCATGGGCGAGACCACCAAGAACAACCTCAAGCAACCGATGGGCGTGGTCTTTATCGAACAGAAGTCCGAGCTCTTAGGCTATGAGACCATAAACGGTGAGCAGGTTCCGCAATACCGTAATTTCGAAGTACGCGAAATCATCTCGCTGGCAACCATTCAGGGCATCTTCTCATCCAACTTCCAGGTCACCGGCCTCGATAGTCCGGAAGAAGCCTCGGAACTGGCGCTGCTGTTGCGCGCCGGCGCCTTAGCCGCACCGATGACCTTTGTTGAGGAACGCACAGTGGGCCCGAGCCTGGGTGCTGAAAACATCGCTAAGGGTTTAGAGAGTGTGGTGATCGGCTTTGGCTTGGTCATACTCTTTATGATTGGTTTCTATAAGGTCTTTGGCGTCTTTGCCAGCGTCGCGCTCTCGGTTAACCTGATCTTGGTGACCGCGGTTATGTCGATTCTCGGTGCCACCCTGACCCTACCCGGCATTGCCGGCATCGTCTTAACAGTCGGTATGGCGGTTGACGCCAACGTGTTGATCTTCTCGCGCATTAAAGAGGAACTCGCCCTCGGCCGACCGATCCAGACCGCCATCGACGCCGGTTACAACCGTGCCTTTGTGACCATTCTGGATGCCAACATCACCACCCTGATCGTTGCCGTGATCCTCTACGCCATCGGCACCGGTTCGGTTAAAGGCTTCGCCGTGACCCTCTCGGTCGGTATTATTACCTCGATGTTTACCGCCATTATGCTAACCCGCGGCCTGACCAACCTGGTCTACGGCGGCCGAGTGGTCACCAAGTTACCCATTTAAGGAGAACAGTATGTCTGAAGTGAAAGTGCTCGACTTTATGGGTAAACGCAACATAGCCCTGTTTCTTTCCGCCGTGCTATTGCTGGTCTCGGTGCTATCCCTGGCGACCCGCGGCCTCAATTTTGGCCTCGATTTCACCGGTGGCGCGCAGATTGAATTGGGCTTTGAACGCAGTGTGGATGTTGAACTGATCCGCTCTACCCTGGTCGACGCCGGCTACAAAGATGTTGCGGCGCAGTATTTCGGCAATAACACCGATGTGCTCATCCGCATGCAGGAAGACAACAACCCAGCGCTGGGTGAAGAAGTTCTCACCCTGGTGCAGGCCATGCGCGACGACGTCAGCTTGCGCCGCAACGAATTTGTCGGCCCTCAGGTCGGTGAAGAACTGGCCAACCAGGGCGGCATCGGCATGCTGGTCGCCTTGGGCTTGGTGATGCTCTATATCGCCTTTCGTTTCCAGTTTAAGTTTGCCATTGGCGCCGTCGTCGCCTTGGTACACGATGTGCTGATTGTGCTCGGGTTTTTCTCCCTGACCCAGATGGCGTTTGACCTCACGGTGCTCGCCGCCGTGCTGGCCGTGATCGGTTACTCGTTGAACGATACCATTGTGGTTTCTGACCGGATCCGGGAAAGCTTTCAGACTTTGCGCAGTAACGATATCTCGTACCTGATCAATATTTCGCTGACGCAAACGCTGGGCCGAACCATTATTACCTCCTTCACCACGGTCTTGGTGCTACTCGCCTTGGCGATACTCGGCGGTGAGATGATCTTTGCTTTCGCCATCGCCTTAATCGTCGGGGTGGCGATCGGTACCTACTCGTCAATCTATGTCGCCGCCAATATTCTGATGCTAATGAACATCTCGAAAGAGGACCTGATCCCGCAAGAGCGTGAGCAAGTCGATCAGGATGAGGTGCCCAGCTGGCTCAAAGATGAAGGCAACGAAGGCAAAGAAGCCGACGAAAAACCTTAGTCAGGCGCGCCACTGCAGAGCCGAAGGCCGGTCTTAGACCGGCCTTTTTTATTGTTTCCGCCAGTTGCCCGGCACTTGTCGCTTATAGTACAGTGCTGGGCATAGGCCTTACTGATTAGACGAAACCAACATGACAACAACACGTGTATTAACGGGCATTACCGCTACCGGCAACCCCCACCTGGGTAACTATGCCGGCGCCATACGCCCTGCTATCTTGGCCAGCCAAAGCGCCAATGCCGAATCCTTTCTCTTTTTAGCCGACTACCACGCCCTGATTAAAAGCCATGAACCGGCGCTGATCCGTGAGTCCGCTCGCTCGATTGCGGCCACCTGGTTGGCCACCGGTCTGGACCCGAATCGGGTGACCTTTTACCGCCAAAGCGATGTCCCCGAAATACTCGAGTTATGCTGGATTCTGACCACCATCACCGCCAAGGGCCTGATGAATCGAGCCCATGCCTATAAGGCCGCTGTGCAGGATAATTTGTCGGGCAGCGAAGCTGATGCCGACAAGGGTATCGAGATGGGTCTGTTCAGTTACCCGATCCTGATGACGGCCGACATCCTTATGTTCAATGGCCAGAAAATACCGGTCGGCAAAGACCAGGGCCAGCACATCGAAATGGCGCGTGATATTGCCCAGCGCTTTAATCATCTCTACGGCGAGACCTTCAGCCTGCCCGAGGCGGTGATCGATGAAACGGCAATGATTATTCCTGGCCTAGATGGGCGCAAGATGTCCAAAAGCTATGGCAATACCATCCCGCTATTCGAAGAAGAAAAGAAATTCCGTAAGTTGATCAACAAGGTGCAAACCAACAGCCTGATGCCCGGTGAGCCAAAAGATCCGAATGGTTGCACTCTGTTTGCCATCTACTCGGCCTTCACTGGCCCGGCCGAGCAAGCGGCCTTGCGTCAACGCTATGCCGATGGCATCGGTTGGGGCGAGATGAAGCAGTTCTTGTTTGAGTTTTTAAACGAGGAGCTCAAGGACAAGCGCCAGGAATACAACCGACTGATGGCCGACCCGGTCCAACTCGATCGATTGTTGCAGACCGGTGCCGATAAGGCCCGTCTCTATGCCAGCCCATTCCTGCGTGAGATCCGCAGCAAGGTCGGCATCGGTCCTTTGGCCTAATCAACATCGGTCCTAATCAACATCGGTCCTAATCAACACCTGTCTTGATCAAAACCTTGTCTGATCAAGCCAATAGCCAGCCAATAAAAAATCCCGCCGCAGCGGGATTTTTTTTGTCTCATGATCGCCCCTTGAACTTACAGGGTCTTCTGCCAAAACTCGGCATGGCCTATGCTGGGGTCGAGGGCATAGCCTTCATAACCAAACTTAAGGTAAGCATTTTTGGCCACCTGATTACCGCTCAATACCTCCAAGGTGACCTTGCAGCAGCCGCGTTCACGCGCGATGGCTTCGACTTCGGCGAGCAACAGCTGACTCAATCCCAAGCCACGGAAAGCGCTGCCCACGGTCATATCGTGAACATTCACCAGGGGTTTACATTTAAAGGTCGAAAAGCCGGTAAAGCAATTGGTCAGGCCCGCCGCCACGCCATCGACATAGCAGAGGATGCTGAAGGCGCCCGGAAAGTCCTGCAGCGCGTCCACCAGGTGACTTTGGCTGTGAGCCGGTAAGTCTTCAGCGCCCCCCATAGGATCGCAGGCATAGTCGTTGAGCAGCCTGATTAGATCGCTCGCCTGTGCGCTGTTGTGGTAATCCACTCGAACTAATTCCGTGCTCATCTCGTTCTCCTCGTCGATGGTAATACAGATATAGGCTACCAACTGCCCCGCAGAGGGCGGACCAACAGCGCCAAAAATTGGCTCTAAAATCTAACAATACAACTTACCCTGGCATCAGAGCCCTAGCCCAGCAACAGAGCCTCATCGATGGCGATAAAACGGTTGGCGGCATCCATAAGGGCCTTGGCAGTGAGCTTGGGCACGCCATAGACCTCAACCGTTTTACCATGGCCCTGGCGGATCTTGTCGACCAGAATGGCAAAGTCGCCATCACCGGATACCAGCACCACGATGTCGGCCTGTGCCGCCGCCTCGAGCGCGTCGATGGTAATACCGACATCCCAGTCGCCCTTGGCCGAACCATCGGCCCGTTGAATAAAGGGCTTGAGCTTTACCTCAAAACCGATGGCGCGCAAGATATTTTGAAACTGGCGTTGTTTCTCGTCGCCCCGATCGACGGCATAGGCATAGGCCCCGACTATCTGACGATTGGTCGTGGCGGCGGCCCAGAAGCCGTTGTAATCAAAGTTTTTCCGATAGGCGCTGCGCGTGGTGTAATAGACGTTTTGCACGTCGACTAAAATTGCGACCGTTTCCATAGAGCTCTACAGCAAAAGAAGCCAGTGTACCTTGAGAGCGAGCCGCGAACAAAAAAAGCACCTTGAGAGCGGGCGGCGGACAAAAAAAAGGCCGCTTACGCGGCCAAAGGGATTCGAGGGAATCCGGAATCAGCTGAGCTGAGCCTTAAAAAAATCGACCGTGCGTTGCCAGGCCAATTCGGCCTCAGCTTCGGCATAACGGCCGGTTGAATCGTTATGGAAACCATGGTTCACGCCGTCGTATATATACGCGTTGTAGTCGACACCATTGGCTTTCAAAGCCTCTTCATAAGCAGGCCAAGAGCCATTAACTCTATTGTCTAGGGCCGCAAAATGCAGACTCAACGGGGCCTTTACGCGACTGCGCAGCGCCTCGGCCGGTGGTGTGCCATAGAAGGGCGCGCCGGCATTCAAATCGTCAGGCAGTGCTGCGGCCAACATATTGACCACATAGCCGCCGTAGCAGAAGCCCACTGCACCGAGCTTGCCATTACTGAGCTCATGATTTTTGAGGAACAGGGCCGCAGCAATAAAGTCTTCTTCCAACTTGGCTTTATCGAGTGAGCCTTGCATCGCACGGCCCTCGTCATCGTTGCCTGGATAGCCGCCCAGTGGATAGAGGGCATCTGGTGCGAAAGCGATAAAACCGAGCATGGCCAAGCGGCGGGCGACATCCTTTATATAAGGATTCAGACCACGGTTTTCATGTATCACCAAGACCACTGGCGCCGTGCCGTTAAGCTCTTTCGGCGTAACCAAATAACCCTGGCACTCGCCATAACCCTTCGGTGAGGCGTACTTGGCGTAGGTTGCCTTGATACTGGCGTCATTAAACGAAACCTGTTCGGCCGCGGCGTAGTTCGGCATCAGTGCCGCAGTCAGCACGCTCATGCTGAAGCCAAGTGCCGTAAGGCCCGCCAGCCGTGCCATAAAGGTGCGCCGATCGATCAGACCATGAGCGTATTCGTCATACCAGTTGAAGGCTTCTTGCGGGATGGGCCGGGCCAATGGGTTGTCACTGGTGGTTACCGGGATAGGTTGCAGGGGTCGTGTTAGGGTCATTTTTCTAACTCCGTTTCAGGGAACAGGGTTTAATCGAGTTTAGGCAGGGAAACAACCGGTGAGCGCGACGCTGTCTGCTCACTTCCGTGCTTAAGTTAATTTTACGAACAGGCCTGAGAGGCAGATCAAAATCTAGTCAGAATATTCTTTTTAGTCAAATCTTGGCCCGAGACCCTGTTCCCGGAGCTCGCTTTGGCTATACTGCCCAACCGATCGCGAGCAAAGGTTTACCGCATGACCCAAAGCCTAACCCTGGTTGCCCTAACCAACCCCAAAAGCCCTACCAATGTCGGCTCGGTGTTGCGCGCAGCAGGCTGTTTCGCTGTCGACGAGGTGCTCTACAGTGGCACCCGCTACGATATGGCCAAGAAGTTCCAGACCGACACCAAGGGCGTGCACAATAGGATCCCATTGACCCATGTCGAGGATTTTTTTTCCGCACCCAGCGCGCCGCTCACCCGAGTCTGTGTCGATCTGATTGAAGGCGCCACGGCCTTGGGGGATTTTGTGCACCCGGAGCGGGCACTCTATATCTTTGGACCGGAAGATGGCTCGCTCAGCCAAGCCGTAATCGACCAGGCCGATGCAGTCGTCTATATCCCGACCATTGGCTGCCTGAATTTAGCCGCGACGGTGAATATTGTGCTTTATGACCGGGCCGCTAAGTTAAACTTAGTACCTGGCGGTAATAGTCTGATACAAGGAAGCCGTGACACCAACAACAAGACTCGCCGCGGTGGCGCATAGTCTGACCAATGCGCCAATAAAACCAACCTCAGCTGGCAATTCCGTTCATAAACAAATCAACATTTGCTGCGCACCAGTGGGTTCTGTAGGCCTTGTCGTTTTCTATATCAAGGCCGTGGTTCTTCTTAATCCAGGGCAAAAACTGCACCTGATTGTGGATTCTATCCAGCATAAAACCAAGAACCATTTCCGCGTCAAGCTCCTTGCGAGCAAATCCCAACTGCTTGGCCTGCTCGATAAAGTCCTTGAACGCTATGCTGAATTCGATCAATGAATCGAGCTTCGGTTGTTCTCTATCCACCAATACCAGGATCGCCTTATTTGCCAAATAGGCATCTAAGGTGGTTTCAAACAACCATTCGATTCTGGCTTGAAAATCCTCTTTAGAACGTGGTGATTTATCCAGCAACTTTATGGGCATGGCGAATAACTGGGTGTCGAAATGATCCACAATCGCCTCATAGAGGCCTTCCTTGCTGCCAAAATAATGGTGGATCATATTCATGCTGGTGTGTGCATGCTTGCATATTTCCCTAACCGACACCTGGCTATAACCCTTTTCGCCAAAAAGCAGAGATCCGGAACTTAACAACCGTTCTTTAGTAGATTTTTCTTTAGGACTGTCCATTGGCGGCCAATTTTAATTTTGCGGTGGCCTTCACCTTGCGAGGATGAGGTTGACCCTGTTCAACGAAATGTTTCAACTCTTCGATAATTTGACCCACCAAAATTCCCAAGCCAAATTTAATGAGGGGGTAAATTATATAGGCATGTGGTTTTAACTTTGAGGTGACGGTCCAGGTAACCTCGGAGCGATTTGCGCCAACATCTTGTATCTCAAAGTCCAATATATTTCCCAGTATTGGCATTACCGCGGGCGTATTCAACAGGGTAACGTCTACAGTGCAGGTCTTGTTGATTTCATCATAGGCGAGAAATTCTTCAGTGGCTTTAATGCCATTGGGGTTACCGTTTAATTCACAGACCCTGCCTTCGGATTTATTACCTTCGAACGCTTTACTTGTCGATTCACCATATGAATTCGGGATAGAAGCCATCCATTCACTGGCGCTATCAAAATCGTGAGCAAAAATGCCCCAAACCTTATCTGCTGTAGCTTCAATCTGTATTTTTTTGATAATTTTCATGGTCGTTCCTCGAGGCAATTTCATTTGTATATCTACTGTTACACCAATTGTAACGCTTGTTACATGGTCAGTGCAAGCCTCAATTTTTCTCAACGACCAACGCTCACCCAGCCATCCACCATCCACCATCCATCATCCACATCGTCGGTCGAGCCAATCGTCCCGACAAAGTCAGGCCGCGAAATACTCTTGAACCAAAGACTTAGCCGGCGCCGGCGCATGGCGCAACCAAGGGAGGGAGGGAGGCTTTAGTCCTGGGCGTATTCGGATGCCAGCAACGAATAGATGGCGTGATCGACATAGTGCGTGTAGAGCCACTCGCACTGGCGCAGACTGCCCTCGTATTGAAAGCCCAGACGCTCCGGAATTGCCCGGCTTTTGATATTGTGTACCGCACAGTGAATTTCAATCTTATTGAGCTTCAGCTCACTAAAACCGATGCGCAATAGCTCCCGCACCGCAGTGCTGACCACTCCCTGCCCGCTGCTGCCTTGCGCCAGCCAATAGCCGATCGAGCCCGAGCCATGCATTTTTTTCACCGCATGAAAACCGGCGACACCGCACAGTTTGCCGTGATGAAACAAGGCAACGTTCGGCACGCCGTCGCGGGTGCTTTGTTGGGCCACCGATTGAACGAAGGCGGCAGTATCTTGCAGGGATTGAATATGATCCAACCATGGCAGCCATTGACGCAGATGCGCGCGATTGGCCTCGGTCAAATCATAGAGCCGTTGGCTATGCGCCGCGCTGAGCGGTTCTAGGGCAACATTATTGGCGAGTTCAATTCTCATCGCGGCCATCCTAACTGTTGATTAATGCGCCCCGAGCCTACTCCCTGGGGCGCCAAATTCAACCCGAAAATAGGCCCAACTCTGACTCCGTCAGGTCACGCCACTGGCCTTCGGCGAGATCCGTTGCCAGCGGACTGGTCCGGTCAACGTCCGGGCCGCCGTTCAGATAGAGCCCCCCGATGCGGAACCGATGCAGGCTCAGCACAGGGTTGCGCATGCGGCCAAACATCCGTTTAATTTGATGGTACTTGCCCTCGGTCAGCACCAGATCGGCGACGCGATCGGAGACAATGGTTAGGGTCACCGGGGCTGTGGTGCTGTCTTCGAATTCAAAGTACATACCGGCGGCAAAGGCCTGAATATAGTCCGGCGTGATCGGATGGGTCACCCCGACCCGATAGTGCTTGGCGACCTTGGTCTTGGGCGCGCTGAGCCGCTTCGACCAGTGACCGTCGTTGGTCAACAACATCAAACCGGTGGAGTTCAGGTCGAGGCGACCGGCCAGGTGCAGGCCGGGGATGGCTGGGCCGTCGATCAAATCCAGAACCGTGCGGTGAATCAGATCCTCGGTGGCACTGACCACGCCGACCGGCTTATGCAGCATCCGATAGACTCGCTGCCGCTCTTGCAACAGCTGTCCCTGACAACTGATAGTAGAGAAACTATCGATCTGCAGCGCGGCATCGGATACCCACTGACCGTCGACACAAATCTGCCGTTGGGCCAGCAATGGCTTGACTTGGCGCAGACTGATTTGACAGGCCTTGCTAATAAACCGATCGAGCCGGCCACGTTTAGCGACCATTCAAAAGACACCCACTGGCATGCAAAAGACGCCCATCGATCATAAAACCCCCACTACAGCAATCCGGCTGCCCAGTGGCGACGGCTCTATATCGATGCGCAGTTGCATCTGTTCGCGCATCTCGCTGACGTGTGAAATCACCCCGATGGTGCGGCCGGTTTTACGCAGGTCGATCAGGGTTTGCACAGCCAGTTCGAGCGATTCCATATCCAGCGAGCCAAAGCCCTCGTCGATAAACAACGTCTCCAGGCGAATGCCACCGGAATAGCTCTGCACCACGTCGGATAAGCCCAGCGCCAAAGCCAGTGCCGCCATAAAGGACTCACCCCCGGACAGGGTATTGGCCGGCCGAGTGGCGCTGGAGTAAGCGTCTTCAATCTCCAGTTCCAGACCCGAGGTCTTGTTGCCCTTGCTGCGCTCCAGTTTGCGTTTGAGAATATAGCGGCCCTTGCTCATCAGCTGCAAGCGCTGGCTGGCCTCGCGCAGAACATCGTCCAGCAAGACCCCAAGCACAAAGCGTTGCAGGCTAATACGATTGCCGCTCTGACCACTGGCGACATCCGACAGGGTGCCGTAAATGCGGTAATCGGCCTCAACTTGCGCCAAGTCCCCTTGGTTTTTCTGCAACAACTTACTGACCCGCAGCAGTGAGTCGCGCTCGCTGGTGGTCGCGCTCAAACCTTGGCGAGCCAGCTTCTTCTGCGCGTCGGCGACCTCGAGTGCCTGGGCTAGCGTCGGCAGATCGGGTAGGCTGTGCTGCGCCAGTTCGCCTTCGCTTTGGGCCATGCGGCCGGTCAGTTCGGCGACGCGCTGATGATAGGCCTTGAGCTCGGCCACCAATGCCGAGAGCGGGCCGGCCTCGAGCAGAGCGGCCTGAAACAAGGCCACGCTGGCGAAGCCGGCCTGGCTCAGCTGTGCAGCCCAGGTCAGTTGGCGTTGCTCGATATCGGTGGTTAAGGTTGCGATACGGCTCAGTCGATCGGCCTGCAAAGACTGCTGACTGACCAACTGTTGCTGCACGCCCTGCAATGCTTGTTGACTGCTTAGATAGCGACTGTCGATCTGTGCAATCAACTGCACCAGACGATTCAGTTGGTCGGCTACTCGACCCGGCTCGCGGTCCGCCTCGGGGATTTGCTGTTCCAGTTGCTGCACCGCGGCACGGTATTCAGCCTCGACCTGCACACATTGATCACGGCTTAGGGTAGCCCGACTCAGGGCGGCATCGAGTTCGAGCCGCTCGCTGTCGCCCGCTTCGATCTGCGCCAGTTCGCTCTGCTGCTTGTGCTGCACCACCAGCAACTGTTGGATCTGTTGGTTGAGGCTGTGCCATTGCGCCCGAAACCAATCGATCGACTGCTCGGCCTGCGCGCCGATCTCGGCCCACAGTTCATCGGCCCGCTGCTGTTGTTGCGTCAGGGCAAAGGCCTGCTGTTGCACCCGAACCTGCACCGCCGCGACGCTCTGCTGGGCTTGGCCGGCTAGGGCGCGCACTCGATCCAGCTCGGTCTTGGTGGTGGCCGCCGCTCCGGCGGCCAGGTGGGCCGGGTTGGGATGCGTCAGGCTGCCACAGACCAGGCAGGCTTGATCATCATTGAGCTGACGCGCCAATTCCGCGGCCTGACCCTGATGCCAGGCCAGCTCGGTCTGTTTGGCGCTGAGTTCGGCCTGCTCTGCCGCGCGCTCGGCCTGGCCGAGCAGCAGTTGGTCTTGGCTGAGTTGCTCCTGGCCCTCGCTCAGGCTGGTTTGCAGATCGTGCCACTGCTTCTTCAATAGCCCCTGGCGTTTGCAGTGTTCCAGGTCGACCTTAAGCTGCGGCAGTTGCTGCAGTTGACGGCCCTGCTCGTGCTGCAATGCATCCAGTTGCGCGCGCTGTTCCTGCAGGAGCCGTTGCCGATCGGTTATCTGACCTACTGCCTGAACGGCCTGGGCGCTATTGGCTTGAGCGCGCTGCATCTGGGTCAGCTGTTCGGTCAAGGCTTGCAGGCCTTGCTGTTTCGCCTGCCAGGCCGACAGTTCGGCCTTATGGGCGTCGAGTTGTTGCCAGTCTTGCTCGGCCGCGCTGAATCGACTCTGCGCCAGCGTTTGGTCTGTACGAAGCTGTACGATTTGAGCGCCGAGCTGCTGCTGTGCTGCTTGTTCCTGCAGCAATCGATCCTGTTGGTCAATCAGTGTCCGCTGATAGGGCGCAATGGCGCGTGCCGCCTCGCCCTGCTGCAGACGAACGGCCTGCTCTTGCATGCCGGGGGCCTGGGCCATCAGCCCGGCCTGCTCGAGCTGCAAACGCTCGTATTGGGCAAACTTATCGGTCAGGCTATTGGCCTGCGCCACAGCCTGTGCGGCTGCGGCCGCCACGACCTCGGCCTGCTGAAACGCCGCCTGTTCGGCGAGGAAACGCGGTTCGAGTTCGGCCAGCTGCAAGACCAGGCTCTCGCCATCGCTCAGATGCACCGAGGCCAAGAGCCCCTCGGCGTGATCGCGCAGGCTTTTGCGTTCGCTGCGCAGCTGGGCCGACTCGCTCTTAAGCCGGTCTTCAATCTGTTTGAAAATTTGCGTCTGAAACAGCTGACTGAAGATCTGCTCGCGCTCGTCCGAGTCGGCCAAGAGCAACTTGCGAAATTGCCCCTGGGGCAACACCATCACCTGGCGAAACTGCTCGGCACTCAGACCGGTGGTGGTTTTGACCCATTCATTGATCTCCTTGATGCCCTTGAGCGCCAGGAGGCTGGCTTGGCTTTCATCGAACGGCGCGACAAAATCGGCCGCGGCGATACGATAGACCGAGCCACTGGGCGCGCGCAGCGTGGTGCCCGCGCCGACCTTCTTGGCCACTTCCTGCTGTGGCCGGCGGTAAATGCGATAGACCTGGTCGGCCAGACTGAAGTCGAACACCACCTCGGTGTCCAAGTCGGGGGCGGACAGATCGCAGCGCATAAAGACGGCTTCGCGTTCATTCCCAGTACTCTGGCCATAGAGGGCAAAACAGATGGCATCGAGCACGGTGCTCTTGCCGGCGCCGGTTGGGCCGTTAATCAGAAACAGCGGATTAACACCGAGTGCCTGGAAGTTGATCCGCTCGGTCCCGGCAAAGGGACCAAAGGCCTGGATCGACAGATGAATAGGTTTCATGACGGCGCTCCTTGGCTCGCGCTTGCGCCGCCCGGTTCAACCGGCGCACTCGTCCGGGATTCGCTCTGATGCAGAGCGCCAATCACCCGCGCCAAGGCCTCGCTTTGGGCCGGTAGCATGGCCTCGCCCAGCGTTTGTTCAAAGAAGTCAGCAAAGAGCTCGAATTCACTGCGCTTGAGCTGTTCTTTCGACAGCGACCCGAGCGGGTTGTCGACCATCACGCCGGGCTTTTCCAGATGCAGCAGGTTCGGGTAGAGGCCACGTAACTTGCCCATGGCATCGAGAATAGCGGTCTTGTCGGTCAGGCGAATCAGCAGGTAGTCGTCGGACTGCGGGTCGTCAAAGGCTGCGGCCACTATGGTGTCAAACGTCCCTTCGATGATGCGCATGCCGCGTAGCGCGACCAAGGCTTCGGTGCGGATCTGGGCGGGTTGGCCCGGAAGCAGATCAATAATAACCACGCCCTTGTCCTGGCTCACTTCGGAGAAGCTGTATTTGAGCAGCGAACCGCAATAGCGGATCTGCTCCTGACCGCGAAACTGCGGTGCGTGCAGATGGCCGAGCGCGACATAGTCGAAATCGGTCATCGGCTGCCAACTCACCGTATCGGCGCCGCCGATCGACAGCGGCCGCTCCGACTCGCTGACCAGCGCACCGCCGACAAAGCAATGACTGAGCAATACATTTATCGTGCCCTGCGCGTCTTGCGCAAGGTGCTGGCGAATTTCATCCACCAGATAGCTATGGGCCGCATCGAAGCTGTGCACCGGCACCTGAAACTGGTGCCGGACCCGCTCCGGGGTACAGAAGGGTATGGCATAGAAGTGCACGCTCTGACCGGCCCGCTCAATCACCACCGGCCGAGTGATATGGTCCAGATCGCTGATAATATGCAAGCCCGCAGACTGCAGTAGATCAGCGCCAAAGCCCAAGCGCTCGGCCCCATCGTGGTTACCACTGATCATCACCACCGCAACCCCCATCTCCAAGCACAGAGTCGACAGCGTCTCATTCAACAGCGCGACCGCTTCGGCCGGCGGCACCGACCGGTCATAGACATCGCCGGCGATCAACACCACGTCACAGGCCTCGACGCGCACGCGCTCAATCAGCTGGTGCAAGACATGGCGCTGATCCTCGAGCAGGCTGACATTGTGGAATTGTCGGCCGAGATGCCAGTCGGAGGTGTGCAGCACGCGCATAGGAGGTTCCAATGGGGTAAGAGCGGCTACTATAGGCAGGCTATGAGTTTCACGCAATAATTCGCTCGAATGCTGGTCAGCAATGCGACCTAGGGTGCACAGGGTGCCCGGTAGCAGATTTGGCCTGAAGTGGGCCGGACCGGAGAGAAGCTAAAAGCAATAATTAGGGGATCGATCTAGGTGGGTAAGCACCCAGATCGATGCCCCGCGCCGCAAATCTTGCCGGCACGGGGTGGGCTGGACTTACGCTAGATCGAAGCGATCCGCGTTCATCACCTTGGTCCAGACGGCAACAAAGTCCTGAACGAACTTTTCTTGATTATCATCCTGGGCATAGACCTCAGCATAGGCCCGCAGAATTGAGTTGGACCCGAACACCAGATCGACCCGGGTCGCCGTCCACTTGACGGTGTCCGTTGCCCGCTCGCGGATTTCATAGAGATTATCTCCGGTTGGCGCCCAGCTATAATTCATATCCGTTAGGTTAACGAAAAAATCGTTGGTCAACGCGCCTTCACGATCTGTCAACACACCGTGTTTGCTGCCGCCATGATTGGTACCCAGAACGCGCATACCGCCCACCAGCACGGTCATCTCGTGCGCCGTTAGACCCATCAGTTGGGTGCGTTCGAGCAGTAATTCTTCCGCGCTCACGGCGTAGTCCTGTTCAAGCCAGTTACGGTAACCATCAAAGATGGGTTCCAAGACCTCAAACGAGTCGACATCGGTCAGCGCCTGGGTAGCGTCGCCGCGCCCGGGTGAAAACGGCACCTGGGTTGGGAAGCCGGCGGCCTTGGCGGCCTGTTCAACACCAACGTTACCGGCGAGCACGATAACATCCGCCACGCTGGCACCGCTCTGGGCAGCTATCTGCTCAAGTACGGCCAGCACCTTGGTCAATCGTGCCGGTTCGTTGCCTGGCCAGTCTTTCTGGGGCGCTAAACGGATGCGAGCCCCGTTGGCACCGCCACGCATGTCCGAACCGCGATAGGTCCGTGCGCTGTCCCAGGCGGTGGACACCAGTTCGCCGATACTCAGGCCGCTGGCCACGATTTTGGCCTGCACGGCCTGGACATCGAAGTCGACTCGAC
>Ga0307488_10000702_pt1 | contig 27928 bp, 23 predicted proteins | sample SB02metaG_FD_202248 | JGI IMG/M metagenome (GOLD analysis project Ga0307488, IMG submission 202248) | Sea-ice brine microbial communities from Beaufort Sea near Barrow, Alaska, United States - SB 0.2 | ecosystem: Environmental > Aquatic > Marine > Coastal | place: USA: Alaska | collected...
CATGCTCTTCACTGACACGAAGACCTTGAGTTAAAATCCCAACAAGCTTTAGTAACAGATAAGTCATCAGTGCGGTATAAGCCAATGTTGATATTATACCAACAAGCTGAACGCTTACTTGCTCGGTAATTGATGTTAATCCCTCAGCAAAACCAAAACCACTAAAAACACCTAAAGACGTTGCTGAAAATATACCCACTAAAAGTGTCCCTAATATACCGCCAATACCGTGTACAGGAAATACATCGAGTGAGTCATCAATTTTCAGCTGTTGTTTAATATAAACTGTTGCATAAAAACACACAAAACCTGCTGAAACACCAATAATTAATGCCCCTCCTGGACCAACAAAGCCTGAGGCTGGTGTAATAGTACCTAGACCTGCAACCATGCCTGTAACTGCACCCAACACACTCGCTTTACCAAACTTACGCCATTCAATTGCTGCCCAAGTTAATGTGCCAGCAGCCGCTGAAAGGTGAGTCACTAACATTGCCATGGCTGCATCACCATTTGCAGCTAATGCACTTCCGCCATTAAAACCAAACCAACCCACCCATAACATACCTGCACCGGTTACTGTCATGGTTAGATTATGGGGTAGCATCGGTGTTTTTGGAAATCCTCTTCTTGGCCCTATTACCATAGCCGCAACTAATGCAGCTGTTCCTGCAGTAATATGAACGACTACACCACCAGCAAAATCATAAAGGCCCATTTGACTTAACCAACCGCCTCCCCAGACCCAATGAGCAACCGGTGCATAAACAGCTAATAGCCATAAGGCACTAAACAGTAATACAGCAGAAAACTTCATACGTTCAGCAAAACCACCAATAATAAGTGCTGGGGTTATAATGGCAAAGGTCATTTGAAAGAGCATAAATAAGCTTTCAGGGATGTCCCCAGCTAAAGTTTCTTGGGTAATACCCATCATCATCACTTTTGAAAAATCACCGATAAAGCCATTACCTTCACCAAAGGCAAGGCTATAGCCGACAACAAACCATAAAACTGAAGAAATTGAACCGATAGCGAAACATTGCATTAAGATAGATAAAACGTTTTTCTTTCTAACTAACCCACCATAAAAAAGGGCTAAGCCCGGTAACGTCATTAAAAGCACTAATGCCGTCGACGTTAAAATCCAGCCAGTATTTGCACCATTAAGTTGCTCTGCTTCCGCAAAAGCAGCAAATGGTATCAATAAAAAGAGTGTTAAGAGTATTCGAAACATAATTTTCCCAAGTTTAGTGCAGTTATTATTTTTAAGAACGGCAATTCAAGCATAAAATAAGCCAATAAATTTATATCTTAAATATCAACAAGATAACAACAAGTGCTAAGTAGGAATAGTCTTTACGCACCATTCAAGGGAAAAAAAATTATCGGATGCACAGTTATAATGCAAATATTTATTTTACAAAACCATAATAAAATTTAAAATAGAGCCCTATTAAATTTTTAGTCATAAAGAAAAAACAATGATCATTAAAGTTAAGTTAATGAAGTGGGAATATGGTTAATAATCCCTAATCCAATAGAAATAATGTAACAGACGAATCAGTTGTAACGAGGATCATTAATATTAGATACTTTCCATCTACTATCTTATTAAACGTCGAAGGGGAGTATTTAATAACTTGAGAGTTGTATTTATAATCTCTTTGGTTATATTACTAATTTAAAGTAGAATATTGCCGTTAAGAAAGTCATTCATCTTTTAGGTCTACCATGTCATTAAGCAACCCAAGTCAAATTTTATTACGTAATAGCGAGTTATTTGAGGCGGATAAGCCACTGCTAATTAATATGTCTGCTGATGATTTCATTTCAAAATATTTAACTTTATACCCCTCTGCAGAGCTAACGTCTTTAAATACTAATTTCGAAGAACATCAAAATTTAAAACAACGTTATCAACAACAAGTAAACTGTATTTTTACGAGTCACTATCAAACAAACACTAAACATGATTTAGTAATCATTACCTTTCCAAAAAGTAAGGCCGAGTTAAGCTTCACCCTTTCAATGATCACCCCTTTGCTAGCGCTAGACGCTCAAGTACTATTGGTTGGTGAAAATAAGTCAGGTATAAGATCTAGCCAAAAATTAACAACTAGCCTGTTAAGTTATTGTAATAAAGTAGATTCGGCAAAGCATTGCACTTTATTTTCTGGCAAATTCAACAATAAATATCGAGTATTTAATTTTGATGACTGGTTTAATTATTATCAAATAACCATTGAAGAGGTCAGTTTAACCGTTGCTTCGTTACCCGGTGTATTTAGTCAAGATGGTTTAGATATTGGCACGCGAGTTTTATTAAGTAACTTACCTGAGAATCTTAGTGATAAGGTACTAGACTTTGGTTGTGGTGCAGGCATTATTAGCTGTTTTATTGGTAAGCGTTATCCTGACATTAATTTGTCGTTATTAGATGTCAGTGCTTTAGCCTTAAGCTCTGCACAGAAAACATTAACACTAAATGGTTTGACTGGGTTGGTTTTTCCATCAAACAGCTTGTCTGAGGTGACAGAAAGATATCAGCATATTGTATCTAATCCTCCTTTTCATCAGGGAATCAAAACAAATTATTTGGCAACAGAGGTTTTCTTAAAAAACATCAAAAAATACACTAAAAAAAATGGTTCTATTACTATAGTTGCCAACAGTTTTTTACGCTATCAAGAAATTATGGATAAAGCTATTAGCAAAAGTAGCACTCTTGCCAAAGAGAAGGGCTTCACAATTTATCAATGCTTGGTTAAATAAACATAATAAAAGTGAATAAAATATAGTTTTTCAATACTTAACCAAGATAACCTTACATGTTAAGGCGTCATTCCTCGTCAGGGTCAATCAAACCTTAAGACGATAACTTTAACCTCGAGCGGATACATTCTCACCAGTAAACCTATTATAGAAGCTTTAAATTAAGTCTACATCTAGTCTATGAACTCACGATAAGATCTGTTGGTAAAATATTTAACTAGATTTATAAACAAAACGGGAGTGGTAGTTAAAATAATATTTCCTTGAGATAACAAGAGTTTACTATTTGATTATGACTAAACTATACTTTAACTATAAAAAATTTAGCAATACTGAGTTAGTCCATTGTTTTTTAAAATTAGTTTATATATTATAAGGGGATAAATTAATGACTATTAACTTATCCCCTTATAAAACGCAATAAGAATAAAAACACGACATAATGGTGGAAATATCATATGCAAAAAACTCATATCCTTATAGTGGAAGATGAAGATGTAACCCGATTTAACCTCAGGCATTTATTTGAAGCAGAAGGTTATCTGGTATATGAGGCGACAGATGGCGAAAGCATGGACCAGAAATTACGTGATAATGCTATTAGCTTAATTATAATGGATATTAATTTACCAGGAAAAAATGGTTTATTACTTGCCCGAGAGTTAACACAAAGCCCAGAGATAGGCCTAATATTTTTAACTGGCCGTGACAGTGATATCGATAAGGTTTTAGGTTTAGAAATTGGCGCTGATGATTATCTAACAAAACCATTTAACCCACGTGAGTTGGTCATTAGAGCAAGAAATGTTTTATCCAGAATTGGCCAACCGAAATTTGATAATAAAAATGCTATTATCAAATTTAGTCAATGGACTCTTGATGGCAACTCCAGACAAATGCAATCTCCTAACGGTGAAATAATTGCCATTCCTCGTGGTGAATACCGTGCACTAAAATTGTTAATTAAAAATTATGGTCAAATCGTGACTCGCCAACAATTAATCAAAGAGATGACCGGCCGTGATTTACGACCTAATGATAGAACAGTCGATGTTACGATTAGACGCCTGCGCAAACATTTTGAGTCAATTAAAGATTCGTCCGAACTTATCAACACGATTCATGGTGAAGGTTACCGTTTTGTCGGTTCTGTTGAATAATTTTAAAAATATAAAGTCTAAACAGCATTTAGCCAAAATATAAATGCTGCTACCCCTGAATCATTCTGCTCTCTCAATTTTATTATCATTGGCAATTTATCTTCCCTCGGGGCATCTGACTTTTCAATGGTCACTAGATAGCTGTGTAAAGCTTTTAAGCCAACACTGCCAGCAGCACCCTTCATTTTATGACAATGCTCTTGCCATAAAGAACTCGACTTTTCAATGACCGCTTGGTTAATGTCATCAAGATAAATTTTTGACTGTTGCTGATATAGATCAATCATTTGTTTTATAAAATTTTTTCCTAGATGACTCATATAACTTAACAACAACTCTTCATCTAATAATAAATGACTCATAGAGACTAACCTTAACTTAAATCTGATTTATTCATTATAATAAAACAAAGCCAATTAAAGACAATAGCTAATAATTGAATAGCTATAACTAATAGCTATCTCGAATATATCACTGCAGCGCCCAATTTTATTGCTTTTACTAACGTTTTCATTCAAAATATACACCCTTTTTAGTGGGTTTTTTAATTAAAACGTAAATAATATTAATTATCTTTATTAAAAATACGATAGAATATGCGCCCTTGAATTTAGATATTATTTTTTATCTAACAGAACTAGATAATGTACAAAGCGGAGTAAAAATGCCAACATCAATGCCTGATATTGCCCATCAAACAACAGCTCAAACTGAAGGTAAACTTGATTGGGTTGGTATGAGTAATATTGAAATGCCTATAATGGTTGCCTCTCAAGGTGAACAGCGCATGGTTTCAGCTCATATAGATGCTTTTGTTAATTTAAAAGAGCCACAAGCTAAAGGCATCCACATGTCCAGGCTTTATCTACAACTCGATGAATTATCGACTGGCGATATATTAACTTATCAATCACTAGTCACTTTATTAGATGGTTTTATTAGCTCACATCAAGACTTGAGTGATAATGCGAAAGTTAAATTTATTTTTGAATATCATTTGCGACGCCAATCACTGGTGAGTGGCAAACAGGGTTGGAAAGCTTACCCTGTCACTATCACAGGTCGACTTAATCAAGGTAAATTTGATGTCGAATTAGCTGTTGATGTTCCTTACTCATCAACCTGTCCTTGCTCAGCGGCACTGGCTCGTCAGTTAATTCAACAAGCATTTCAGGATAAATTCTCTACTGAACAACCAACAAATTTAAACGCTATTCATGATTGGCTAGGCACAACAGAAGGTATTGTTGCTACTCCACACAGCCAACGTTCGGTTGCTGAAATAAAAGTAAAATTGGGTGATGGCGTTAAAGATTTTCCCATTACCACTCTAGTGAATGCTATTGAAGAATCATTACAAACACCTGTGCAGGCTGCGGTAAAAAGAGCCGATGAACAGGAATTTGCTCGCTTAAATGGCCAAAACTTAATGTTTTGTGAAGATGCAGCTCGTCGATTACAGCATACCATGAACTTATCAGAGCAATATGATGATTTTTGGTTAAAAATCAATCACCTTGAATCACTTCATGCTCATGATGCAGTCTCAATAACTACTAAAGGTATTGTTGGCGGATACCAACCTTAGCATCTAGTGATTTACTAATAATTATTCACCAATAAAGGCTGCATTATCGCAGCCTTTATTGGTTCTTCCGCTTACTAAAACCTTCGTCTTTTATCAAAAAGACTATACTAATGATTATAAAATCAATAGCGCCTTTTTTTAGCTAACAGCGCTATATGTAATAAAATTACATATAATATTTTTTTTGGAAATTTACAGTATTAACAATAAAGCCATACAGAGTATAAGAATCAAGCAATGCAATTAAATTAGTGTAATACAATGCGATAATTCATGCTTAACATGATGTAAATAAACAACGAGTAAATACTCTATTTTGATTGACCTTTAGTGAACAAGCGTTTAATGTTAAAGGATACTCTTGGGCTAATACTGGGTTATTATGGATTTTTGTAACTTTATTTTTTATTATCCTCAGTCCAAGTTGATATTTTATTAGGAGATCTTATATGCAGCTTTATGATCACAGCGTCCAAAAAGATAATTGTGGTTTTGGCTTAATCGCTCATCAACATGGTGAGACGAGCCATAAATTAATAAAAACCTCAATTTCAGCACTTGATCGTATGCAGCATCGAGGTGGCATTGCCGCTGACGGAATTACTGGTGATGGTTGTGGTTTATTATTACAAAAACCTGATAGTTTTTTTCGTTCAATTGCTGAAGAAAATAATTGGCAACTAGGTAAAAAATATGCGGTCGGTATGGTTTTTTTAAATCCAGACCCCGTTGCTGCAGCCTTGTCGAAAAAAATATTTGAAGAAGAGTTATCTCGTGAAACGTTAACGATTGTTGGTTGGAGAGAAGTTCCAACTGACAAATCAGTTTTAGGACCTATTGCCTTGGGCAACCTTCCTTCTATTGAACAAATATTTGTTGACGCCCCTGCAGGATGGCGAAACCGCGATTTAGAGCGTCGCTTATATATGGCTCGTCGCCGTGCCGAAAAACGTATTACAGATACTGTATTTTATGTTGCGAGTCTGTCTTGTTTGGTTACCATCTACAAAGGCTTAGTAATGCCAGTAGACTTACCTCACTTTTATTTAGATCTTGCTGATATTCGTATGCAAAGCGCAATTTGCGTTTTTCATCAGCGTTTTTCAACTAATACCTCTCCTCAGTGGCATCTTGCCCAACCTTTCCGTTACTTAGCCCACAATGGTGAAATTAATACGATTAAAGGAAATCGACAGTGGAGCCGTGCTCGCACTTATAGATTCCAATCGCCATTACTCCCTGACTTACAAGACGCTGCACCTTTTGTTAATGAAAATGGTTCAGATTCATCATCTTTAGATAACATGCTTGAACTGTTCTTCGCCGGTGGTATGGATTTATATCGTGCGATGCGATTGTTGATGCCACCCGCATGGGAAAACAGCCCACGGATGGATGACGATTTAAAAGCATTTTATGAATTTAATTCAATGCACATGGAGCCTTGGGATGGTCCTGCAGGAGTGGTAATGACAAATGGCCGTCACGTTGCCTGTAACTTAGACAGAAACGGTCTTCGCCCTGCGCGTTATGTTATCACTCGTGATGGCTTTATTACCCTTGCCTCAGAAGTAGGTATTTGGGATTACGGTGAAGACGAAGTCATTGAAAAAGGCCGTGTTGGCCCTGGCGAAATGTTAGCCATTGACACTTACACTGGTAAAATTTTTAAATCAACTGATATTGATAAAGAGCTTAAAGTTCGACATCCATATCGTGAGTGGCTAGATAAAAATATTCGAAGCTTAGTACCCTTTACCAAATTAGACGCTTCATTGATCGGCAAACGTGTATTTAACGATCATCAAATGTCTCAATATCATAAAATGTTCAACTACAGTTATGAAGAAATTCAACAAGTAGTAAAAACATTAGCTGAAAATGGTCAAGAAGCCACAGGCTCTATGGGTGACGATACCCCAATGGCAGTACTTTCTAGCCAACCTCGAACGCTATTTGATTATTTTCGCCAGCAGTTTGCTCAAGTAACTAACCCACCTATTGATCCTTTAAGGGAAAAATATGTTATGTCGTTAGGTACTTGTATTGGCCGTGAGCATAACGTTTTTAATGAAACGACCGGACATGCCGATCGTATTTCATTTGCGACACCTATACTAATGTATACTGGATTAAAACAGCTACGTGAACTTGACCCTGAGCATTACCGCAGTGATACATTAACATTAAATTATGAACAAAAAGAAGGTTTAGCAATCGCGATCAGTCGTATTTGCGATGAGGCCGAAGATCTTGTTCGTAATAAAAACACTGTTATCTTGGTACTGTCAGACAGACAAATACAGCCTGGATTTTTACCTATCCCTTCAGCCATGGCTGTTGGAGCAGTCCAAAAGCGTCTAGTTGAGCAACAACTTCGTTGTGATTCAAATATTATTGTTGAAACAGCTTCAGCAAGAGACTCACATCAATTTGCAGTATTACTAGGTTTGGGTGCAACGGCAATTTACCCCTATTTAGCGTTAGAAACTGTTGAACAGTTAGTCGATCAAGGGCAAATTAACTTAACAGCTCGTGATGCGGTGATTAATTACCGTGACGGTATCAATAAAGGGCTATTAAAAATATTGTCAAAAATGGGTATTTCTACCATCGCCAGTTACCGCTGTGCCGGTTTATATGAAATTATCGGTTTAGGTGAGGACATTATGACGGTGTGCTTTCCTGAAATTCCGAGTCGTTTAAAAGGTGCTGATTTTAGTGATATTGAGCAAGACACTATCAACCTTGCCCGTAAAGCGTTCTTACCTCATCAAAAAGTTAACCATGGCGGTTTATTAAAGTATGTTCATGGCGGTGAATATCACGCCTATAACCCAGAAGTAGTGACTAATTTACAAACAGCCGTTAAAAGCGGTGAATACAGTGATTATCTAAAATTCGCTGAAGAAGTCAATAATCGTCCAGTATCCACGTTACGTGATTTATTAGCCCTTAAAACTGATAACAAATCGATTGATCTTAAGGATGTTGAACCTGACAGTGAAATGTTCAAACGCTTTGACAGTGCCGCCATGTCTATCGGTGCATTAAGTCCTGAAGCCCATGAAGCACTAGCTATTGCGATGAACCGCTTAGGTGGCTTTTCAAACTCTGGTGAGGGTGGTGAAGACCAACGTCGTTTTGGTACGGTAAAAAATTCGCGTATCAAACAAATTGCTTCAGGTCGTTTTGGTGTAACACCTCACTATTTAGTTAATGCCGATGTCTTACAAATTAAAATAGCGCAAGGAGCAAAACCTGGTGAGGGCGGCCAACTGCCAGGTGATAAAGTATCACCATTGATTGCTAAATTACGCTATTCAGTCCCTGGAGTGACGTTAATATCGCCACCACCGCATCATGATATTTATTCAATAGAAGACTTGGCTCAACTTATTTTTGATTTAAAACAAGTTAACCCGCAGGCGGTAGTTTCAGTGAAACTAGTCTCTGGTCCCGGTGTCGGAACAATCGCTTCGGGTGTTGCTAAAGCATATGCCGACTTTATCACCATTTCTGGTTATGACGGCGGAACGGCAGCAAGCCCAATAACATCAGTCAAATATGCTGGTTGTCCTTGGGAAATAGGTTTAGCTGAAGCGCACCAATCATTAGTTGAGAATGGTTTACGCCATAAGGTTCGTTTGCAAGTGGATGGCGGTTTAAAAACCGGACTAGATATTGTCAAAGCAGCAATACTTGGTGCGGAAAGTTTTGGCTTTGGAACCGCACCTATGGTGACTTTGGGTTGTAAATTCCTACGTATTTGTCATTTAAACAATTGTGCTACCGGTGTGGCAACACAAGATGAAGTGCTACGTGAAAAGTTCTTCAAAGGGTTACCCGATCAAGTAATGACTTATTTTAAGTTTATTGCCCATGAAGTACGTGAAATTTTAGCGCAGCTTGGTGTTGAAAACTTAACAGCACTGATTGGTCGTACTGATTTGTTGGTGCCACTTAAAGGCATAAGTTCAAAACAGCAGAAATTAGACTTATCACCAATCATTGCACCCGTTATCGCAGGTGACAACACTTCACTTTATAAAACTGAAGCAAATAATCCTTATGATAAAGGCTTATTAAATAAAGAAATGTTAGAGGTAATAATTGATGCTGTCACTCATAGTAGTGGTGGTGACTTTAGATTTGCTGTTCAAAATACTGACCGGTCAGTAGGTGCGTCATTATCTGGCGCAATTGCCCGTCACCATGGTGATCAAGGTATGACGACAGCGCCAATCACGATTCATTTAACAGGCACTGCTGGCCAAAGTTTTGGTGTGTGGAACGCTGGTGGATTAAATATCATTCTGACGGGTGATGCCAATGACTATGTTGGAAAAGGCATGGCCGGTGGCAAATTAACAATTAAGCCACCAAAAGGTGTCGCCTATCGCAGTCATGACGCAATGATTATGGGTAATACTTGTTTATATGGGGCTACTGGCGGAAAATTATTTGCAAGTGGCCGTGCTGGCGAACGTTTTGCTGTGCGTAACTCAGGGTGTCATGCAGTCGTTGAAGGTACTGGCGATCACACCTGTGAATATATGACAGGTGGTATTGTTACGGTGCTTGGTGATGTTGGTATCAACTTTGGTGCAGGTATGACCGGTGGTTTTGCTTACGTACTAGATGAAGCGGATGACTTAGACTCTCGTTTAAATAAAGAGTCTATTGAATTATTAGACATTGAAGATTTAATGATTCATCAAGAACACTTACGTGGCATTATCAATCATCATTTTGAAGAGACCGGCAGTTGCCGAGCACAAGAAATTTTACAAAATTTTGATAAATTCGCACCACTATTTAAATTAGTCAAGCCAATAGCAACTGACGTTAAAACATTATTAGGCCATCGCAGCCGTTCATCTGCTGAACTGCGTGTACAAGCACAATAGCAGTGTTTGCTTTTAAAAATCAAACAAATGAACATCAGCTGTTCAGCTGAAATGTTAGTAACAAATTGAATGAGTAAAAAAAAGATGAGTAAAAATGTTTATCAATTTATTGATGTAAAACGTATTGACCCGGCTAAAAAAGCGATCACACAGCGTAAAATTGATTTTGTTGAAATTTATCAACCGTTAAGTGAAGATCAAAGTGAAGGCCAAGCAGATCGCTGTTTAGATTGTGGTAATCCTTATTGTGAATGGAAATGTCCAGTACACAATTACATTCCACAATGGTTAGAGCTTGTTACTGAAGGTAAAATATTTGAAGCGGCTGAATTATGTCATGCTACCAATAGCTTACCTGAGATGTGTGGCCGTGTTTGCCCTCAAGACAGACTATGTGAGTCAGCCTGTACCTTAAATGACGATTTTGGCGCAGTGACTATAGGTAATATTGAAAAATATATTACGGATACAGCGTTTGATCAAGGTTGGACACCCGACTTATCACACGTCGTCAAAACCGGTAAACGTGTCGCTGTCATTGGAGCAGGCCCTGCTGGCCTATCCTGTGCCGATGTACTTACCCGTAATGGTATTGATGCGGTGGTTTTTGACAAACATGCTGAAATTGGTGGCCTATTAACCTTTGGTATTCCTGCATTTAAGTTAGAGAAAGACGTTATTGTTCGTCGACGTAAAATATTTGAAGGCATGGGTATAGAGTTCAAACTAAACATAAATGTTGGCCAAGATATTAGCTTCGAAAAGCTGAGCGATGAATACGACGCTGTATTCTTAGCCTTAGGTACTTATACCGATATGAAAGGTGACTTTGAACATGAAAACGCACCTGGAGTGTATAACGCACTAGACTTCTTAATTGGTAATACTCAAAATTTAATGGGTATTACTAACAAAGAAGGCGAAAAAGAGTCAGATAGTGTTAAGCCTTATATAAGTTTTAAAAACAAAAAGGTTATTGTGCTTGGTGGTGGTGATACCGCTATGGATTGTGTGCGCTCGTCAATCCGCCAAGGAGCTACAGATGTCACTTGTGCTTATCGACGTGATGAAGCCAATATGCCAGGATCACCTCGAGAAGTACAAAATGCTAAAGAAGAGGGCGTTAACTTTAAATTTAATATTCAGCCCCTAGATATTGCTGTAGACAATAATGGCAAAACCATGGGTATTAAGTTTGTTAGAACTCAATTGGGCCCAGCGGATGCTAATGGACGCCAAAGTCCAGAACCTATTGAAGGTAGTCAATTTCTAATGGAGGCTGATGCCGTAGTTATTGCCTTTGGCTTTTTACCTAGTCCACCTCAGTGGATGATCGATGCGGGTGTTAAACTTGATAGCCGTGGTAGAGTAATCGCCGTCGATAATTCTCAATTTGCACTACAAACCAGTAACGATAATATTTTTGCTGGCGGCGATATGGTGCTTGGTTCAGATTTAGTTGTTACTGCCGTTGACCAAGGCCGAAAAGCCGCTATCGGTATTTTGGATTATGTTTTTGAAGAATTATACGTTTCGGCTTGATAGCTATTTTATTCCATTAACATCAACCTCTCGATTAAAAGCAGCTTAGGCTGCTTTTTTGATCTGACTAAAACCAATAAAAACACTATTTCTTAATATTCTGCATTAGTTAAAAGCTCAGTTACCTTTAACTTACCCAAAGATGTAATTGCATATACAAGGTTGCTTAAAATACTCTTAAGTCTTAGAACATAATTTTAACAGTTTTGTTAATTGTTCGATTCTAGAAAAGTGCATCTGCCGATCGGTTTTATACTTTAATTATTAGATAATTTATTCATTGTTCTTTAAAGATAATGCCAGTTCATACAAGGTATTCTTCTTAACACCATAAATTTGAGCAGCAATGGCACACGCTTTTTTTGGTGGCAACTCATCGACAAGTAATTTTAAAGTCGCTGCCACTTGTGATGGTATATCATCGGTTAACGACTTATGTCCTTCAATAATGAGAACCATTTCGCCTTTTAGCTGATTTGGATCTTGTGATAACCAAGTCAGCAAATTTTCAGCACTATCGGAATGAATGGTTTCAAATGTTTTAGTTAACTCTCTAGCAATTACCACATAACGCTTACTACCAAGAGTTTTAACAATATCACTTATCGTATCAATTGCGCGTCTAGGTGCGTCATAAAACACCATAGTACGAGTCTCTTCACAAAGTTCATTTAGCTTAGCCTGTCGTGCTCCAGACTTAGAGGGTAAAAAACCTTCAAATGTAAATCTATCAGTAGGCAGCCCTGCACTCGATAGGGCCGCAATAGCAGCGCAAGCACCAGGAATAGGACTAACCGATAAACCTAGCTGCCGGCAATGTCGAACTAAATGAAAGCCAGGGTCACTAATTAAAGGGGTTCCCGCATCAGAAACCAATGCAATACTTTTACCCTCTTGCAACATCAATGCAATTTGATCTTGGCGTTGACGCTCATTATGATCATGCAGTGATAAGGTTTTATTTTTAATCGCAAAGGCCGTTAATAACCGCTGAGTATGTCGTGTATCTTCACATGCAATAACATCTACTTGAGACAAAATATCAATAGCTCTTTGGCTAATATCACCTAAATTACCAATTGGGGTGGCAACTATGTATAAAGTACCTGAATTTACCTGAGTTTCTGTCATTTTAGCTTACTTTTGTTGTGACCTTAGTTAATGCCGTCTATTATAAACATATACTCAACTTTAAATGCATGGATTTCTTCCCTTATATGCTAACTAATTTAAAATTTTCATTCAAATCTCTAGTTTTCACTATAATCATAGTCAGCTTAATCACTAGCTGTACATCGACAAAAATAGAGAAACAAATAGAAAAAAAAACTATAGCTGGCCAATCTGATGACCTTACACGCATAACATCAAAGGATTATCTTAACCGAGCAAAGTCATTACCTTCAAGTGAATCTATACCTATGTTAGTCTCCGCAAGTGAGCAACTATTGTTTGAAGGTAAGTTCCACCAAGCAATTTGGTTGGCTAATCAAACTTGCGTACTAATAACAGCCGAATTTACGCAAAATATTAACCAAAAGTTTTGCGTAGCGCATAACCAAGCATCAGCAATCAATAATATTATAGATAATGCAAAACTCGCACTCTTATATCGGATAATATCTGTTAAAGCGGGAGCTTTAGGCAAATTAGGCTATTATTCATTAGCCAAAAAACAACTAATAGTAATTGAGTCCATTCATGACGATTATGCTATGGCACACCCAATCGCCTATTATCAACTCATCAAATTAATAGCTGCCGAACAATCTTTAACACTTAAAGTTATTAATGCTCAGTTAAGAATTTTATCTGTAGAATCAAATATTACCGACGACCATGTCTTTATGTTATGGCAATCCCTCAGTCAACTGTCATCTTGGCAAATTAAACGACTAACAATAATGAACCCACCAAATTTTAAGGGTTGGCGAACATTATTATCAGTAGCTCATAGGCTAGGAAATCAGACACAGCAGTTCAATCAAGCACTCGACCGATGGCAGCAACTCAATAATACTCATTTAGCTAATATCATTATCCCTACTCTCAGAAGCAGCTCAAAAACTGCGGTATCCACTATAGGTAATATCGCTGTTCTTTTACCTCTGTCTGGCAATCAAAAAATAGCAGGTCTTACCGCACAAGAGGGAATACTCGCGGCATATACAGAAAATACCGATCGAAAACTTCATTTTATTGATGAAAACAACGTAGAGATGGACTCGCTCAATAAAGCATTTGCTGAAAATAATATTGACTTTGTCATCGGTCCTTTACTTAAAAATCATGTCGATGACTACCTTAAGCAACAAGAGCTAATGATACCGACATTACTACTTAATCTTCCTGAGAGTGCCGTTCTAAGACCTCATCAAGTTGCACTTTCAATGCGTAGAGAAGATGAAGCAATGCAAGCGGCAGCTAATTTGAGCCAAAAAAATTATAAACATCCACTAGTTATAGCTTCAAAAAATAATATTAGCCGTCGAATAGCTGAGTCTTTCACCACACAGTGGCAAAAAATAAAGGGTGATGTTCCAGAAATCATTTATGTTGAAGCAGGCGCCAAGATGCAGGTTGACTTAAAATCAAGTTTAGAAGTCACTAATTCGGCACAAAGAATAAATAATCTCAAAAGGCACTTTAACCAGAAAGTTAAGTCAGAATTACGTAATCGAAGAGATATTGATATGATTTATTTGGTAGCAAACCCTGCACAAACCAAATTACTTAAACCTTATATTGATGTAAATACCAGTCCATTTTCTTCCATTATTCCAGTATTTGCCAGTTCATTGAGTCATAGCATTAATGATGACAAAAGTGATAATCGTGATTTAACTGGAATGATCTTTACTGAAATCCCTTGGCTTTTACTTTCAAAGCAACAAAATAAATCCCTTGCACATTTGAGTAATGATTTATGGCCACAACGTACCGACAGCTTAGAACGGATATTTGCTATGGGGTATGACAGTTTATTATTAGTTAATAAGATCCCTTTAATGCAGCAATCAAGCTATATCAGACACTATGGTCAAACTGGTGTATTAAAGCTCGATAACGATAATATTTTAACTCGCAGCTTGATTTGGGGGCAGTATCGTAAAAACCAGGTTAAACAAGTAAAAATGGATTAGCTTTACACTCGACCATTCTATCAAGGACGATTAACAATGACGAATAAACTATTAACTACTTACCAAATTGGCCAGCTCAATGAAAAAATCTCTAGTCAATACTTAAGACGTCAGGGATTGAGATTTATCACTAAAAACTTTCATAGCCGACAAGGAGAAATCGACTTGATTATGCAAGATAATGATACGTTAGTTTTTATCGAGGTAAAATATCGCAGAAATAATAACTTTGGTGGCGCTATAGCTGCCATTTCACACATAAAAAAACAAAAAATACGGCAAACAGCTAAATTTTACCTGCAACAACATGGCTTAAATGCATATAATACGCCTTGTCGATTTGATGTCGTTACCTTACAAGGTGATAACAATACTCACTCGACACCACAGATAACTTGGCTTAAGAACACCTTTTAATGGAGTCTAACTTTTTATGTTAGAAAAGATCAAAAGTAATTTTACTGAAAGTATACAGAATCAAATAGCCGCAAGTGACTTACTCGCTAGTTCAATAGAACATGCGGGTATGATTATTGTACAGTGTTTATTATCAGGTAATAAGATACTCTCTTGTGGTAATGGCGGTTCGGCAAGTAATTCACAACACTTTTCCTCTTTGTTGTTAAACCGGTATGAAACCGAACGACCTAGTCTGCCCGCGTTATCATTAACTACTGATACTTCAACTCTCTCATCCATCGCTAATGACTATCAATTTGATGATGTATTTTCTAAGCAATTACGTGCGCTGGGTAACAGTGGTGACGTTTTACTCGCTATTTCAACCAGTGGTAACGCTAAAAACGTTATTAAAGCGATTGAATCAGCAGTCTCTCGTGATATGCCTATTATCGCTTTAACAGGTAAAGATGGTGGCGACATAGCTGGTTTACTTGGTGAGAATGATGTTGAAATACGTGTTCCTTCATCACGTACTTCGCGTATACATGAAGTACATCTATTAATTACACATACTTTATGCGAAATCATCGACACCACTTTATTTCCACAAGATAATTAGACAAAGCGTATTAAATTTATGATGATAAAACAATTCTCAATGACATTTTTTGCTATGATTATTTGTAGTCTACTTCAAGGCTGTATTGGTATTGCGACAGATCACCGCACTATTAAAAAACAATTTACCGATCAAAAAATTGAATATAGCGTCAATAGAAAACTCATTAAAAATCAAGCGTTAGAACAACAAACCAATCTGCATTTTGTTTCCATCAATGGTGCACTATTAATTATTGGTCAGGCTCCGACAAGCTATTTGAGAGATATGGCAGTAAAGGAGGCGACTACTATTGAAGGCGTGGTTAAGGTACATAATCAGATCAGAATTGGCAATCCAACGTCGCTACTAACTAGGAGTAATGATGTATGGCTGACTTCAAAAGTTAAAACCGCACTTCTGGGTAGTGATAAATTGACGCCAACAAATATTAAAGTTGTCACTGAAAATAGTGAGGTTTTTTTGATGGGTTTAGTTAACCATAAAGAAGCAGATGAAGCAGTCGCAATAGCACGAAATATTAATGGTGTAAACCGGGTGTTCTTAGCGTTTGAATATAGAGCTAACCCCACAAAATAACCACGTTATTTAAGTGCAATTAGCTCTAATATGATGAGAGCAAGTGTCAGATTATTTAATAATTTTCAAACTTGCTTTGCTTTTATTCTTGCCCGACGCTTTAACTCGCTCTTGCTCAGTTTTTTTATTACCTGAAGATACCGAAGTAACGCTAGTTAATTTAGTTGACTTAACCAGCTTAGCTGATTCAACCTCATTATTCGTTTTAACTTCAATAGGATGTTCAATAGGCAAAGAAGTGCCTGCACCATTTTCTTTAGCATATATCGCAGCGATTGCTCCGTAGGGAACAGTCATATGCTCAAGTTTACCACCAAACCTAGCACTAAACTCTATCGCCTGCTCTCCCATCAAAAAATCACCTGAGGCAGAGGAAGCAATATTTAAAGTAATTTGTCCATCATTAACATACGCCATGGGCACTAATACCCCATAAACACTTACATCAACAACAATGTGAGGAGTTAATTCATTATCAGATATCCAATCATAAAAAGCACCAACAAGATAGGGCTTATTAGATGTCATTTCAATGGTCATTACGCTGTATAATTCATGCGTAATTCACGTTCTTCTTCGGTCAGTGACGCTTGAAATGAATCACGTTCAAACAACCGTAACATGTAAGTTTTAAGCTCTTTTGATCCCTGGCCAGTAAGTTCAATACCAAAGGCTGGTAAACGCCATAGAAGTGGCGCAAGGTAACAGTCAACTAAACTAAACTCTTCACTCATGAAATAAGGCGCTTCATTTAAGATAGGAGCAACGCTTAACAGGCTTTCTTTAAGCTCTTGACGCGCTTTTTCCGCTTCTTCCGTACTACCCGTTAAGATTACTTTAGCTAAACTATACCAATCATTTTCAACACGAAACATCATTAATCGGCTTCGACCACGTGATACCGGGTAAACAGGCATTAATGGCGGATGAGGAAAACGCTCATCTAAATATTCAATAATAATGCTGGCTTCATATAACGCTAATTCACGATCAATTAATGTTGGGATTGTGCCATATGGGTTTAAATCTAATAAGTCTTCTGGCAAGTTTGCCAAGTCAACTAAGTGTATATCAACACCAACACCTTTTTCTGCTAATACAATGCGTGTTTGATGACTATACATATCATCTGCATGCGAATATAAATTCATCACAGAACGTTTGTTTGCTGCTACGGCCATATTACCTCCAATTAAAACTTTTAAAATCTAATAAACTGATAAAGGGACTATTCACGACTAGTGTAATACCTAGTAATAAATAATCCCCAAAATTATATGTAAATCAAAATATTCCTAATGAACATCTCGCCAATATTCTTTCTTAAGTAAATAGGAAAGAATAAATAAAACACATAAGAAACCAATGACCCAGTAACCCAAACTTTCACGTTCAAGCTTATTTGGCTCACCAACATACTCGAAGAAGTTGGTTAAATCACGGGCAAAAGCATCATACTCTTCAGCCGTCATTGTACCACCAGTTGCTGGTGTTAGGTTGCCATTTTCATCCAAAGTACGAACACCTTGGAGTGTTTGTAAAACATGAGGCATACCTGCATCAGGAAAAACGGTATTATTAACACCAAAAGGACGACCGTTATCGACGTAAAATGAACGTAAATAAGAATAAATCCAATCAGGTGACTTCAAGCGAGCCTCTAAAGTAAGATCTGGTGGTGCAGCGCCAAACCATTTAGCCGCTTCTTTAGCTGGCATGGCATTTTTGATATGATCGCCTGGTTTTTGACCATTCAATAAATACTTAGCAGACCCCTCTTCTAAATCAATACCTAAATCTTCAAAAGTGCGGTTATAACGTTGATATTGAAGCTGATGACAACCCAAACAATAATTAACATACGAGTCAAAACCACGTTTTAGTGATTCTTTATCCGCTAGATCATTGTTGGCATGATCAAGATGAACACCACCACTTGAAGCAAAAGCCAAAGCAGGAACAACAGTAAATAAAGCAATTAATAATCTTTTCATTAGTCTGTAATCCTCTCTGGAACAGGTTTGCACTTCTCATTTTTACTGTAGAACCACAGTGCGATGAAGAAACCAAAATAACCAAAACTCGCCAAAATACCTATCATGTTGTAAACAGGTGTTGCCGGTAAAGTACCTAGAGCCCCTAAAACAACAAAACTAATAGAAAATTGAGTTAAGTTCACTAAATGCCATTTGCTACGGTATCTTACTGACTTAACAATGCCGCGATCAAACCATGGTAATAAGAACAGCATAACAATAGCGCCGAACATCGCAATAGCACCTAATAATTTATCAGGAACAATACGTAAAATAGTATAGAAAGGACCAAAGTACCAAACAGGGGCAATATGCTCAGGTGTTTTAAGACCATTTGCAGGTTCAAAGTTTGGCGCTTCCATAAAGTAACCGCCGCCTTCTGGGGCAAAAAACATTACCCAACAAAAAAGAATTAAGAAACCAACAACACCCATGATATCTTTTACAGAATAGTAAGGGTGGAAAGGAACAGCATCAACAATATCGTATTTATCAGAATACTGTTTATGGAAAGTAAATTTGCTTAACTCTTCAGGTTTAACGCTGCCTTTAGGTTTTTTAATATCATTACCTTCAGGGTTGTTAGAGCCTACTTCATGGAGCGCTAAAATGTGTAAAAACACTAAAACCACTAATACCAACGGTAAGGCAATGACATGCAAAGCAAAGAAACGGTTTAATGTCGCGCCAGATATAACATAATCACCACGGATCCACAGCGTTAAATCATCACCAATAATTGGAATTGCGCCGAACAAGGAGATAATAACCTGCGCCCCCCAATAGGACATATTACCCCAAGGTAATAAATAGCCCATAAAAGCTTCAGCCATAAGGACTAAAAAGATCAACATACCGAAGATCCACAGTAGCTCACGAGGTTTTTGGTAAGAGCCATACATCAATCCGCGCATCATGTGAAGGTATACCACGATGAAAAATGCCGAAGCACCCGTTGAATGCATGTAACGTAATAACCAGCCAAAATCGACATCACGCATGATGTATTCAATTGAGGCAAATGCACCATCACCTGAAGGTTCATAGTTCATGGTTAACCATATACCCGTAACAATTTGGTTCACTAAAACTAGCATAGCTAATGAGCCGAAAAAGTACCAAAAATTAAAGTTTTTTGGTGCCGGATATTGCGCTAAATGTTTGTTCCAAGCATCGGTAACTGGTAAACGTTTATCTAACCAGCCCATAAAAGAAGTAAATAAATTCATCAACATTATACTTCTCCTTGGCCGACACCAATTAATAAGGTGCCTTCAGTTGGGAAAGAATGCTCAGGAATCACTAAGTTTAGTGGTGCCGGAACACTTTGAAATACACGACCAGCCATATCAAATTTAGAACCATGACATGGGCAATAAAATCCATCAGTTACACCTTCAACTTTTTCTTCAAAGTCACCTTTATGGTATGTTGGTGCACAACCTAAGTGCGTACAAACACCTAATGCCACCAAAAATTCAGGAGAAATGGAACGATGTATATTAGTTGCATAACTGGGTTGTTGAGGTTCGTCAGACTGAGGGTCTTTAAGTTGACTGTCATGCTTAGCCAAATCACTGATCGTTTTGTCTGAACGACGTACCACATAAACAGGTTTACCACGCCATTCGGCACGGATAAGTTGACCTGGTTCGATCTTACTTATATTAACTTCTACTGGAGCACCTGCAGCTTTCGCTCGGGCACTTGGATTCCAGGAAGCAATAAAAGGCACAGCCACACCGGCAACACCAACACCACCAACTACTGCAGTTGCAGCGGTTAAAAAGCGTCGACAACCGTTAACAACGGGTGCATTGCTCATTCATAATCTCCAATTAAAAATTAAAACTAAACTGGCTATTTTTATCAGTGTATTCCTTAAAAAAAAAAGAATTGATGAATTAATTAGTGTTTAGTTAAACTAGCGACAAAAATTTTTATGATCATAAAGAAATGCCTTATTTTTTACAAGGTAAATCGCTATTTGAAGGTGATGAATGTTAAAAAAAGTATGAAAAAATGACGAAGATGATTTTTTAATGCTAGTGATTATCATTTGATGCTTGTTTTGACAATAATCTTAAGATACTACCGTCTATAATGACGTTAATATTTTTCATTACCTTCCTTGATATTACTCAACATATAAATCTAGCTATAAAAAAAACCGGCATAAGCCGGCTTTTGAATTTGATATAAGAATAAATCTTAACGTTTTGAGAATTGTGGTTTCTTACGTGCTTTGTGTAAGCCAACTTTCTTACGTTCAACTTTACGAGCATCACGAGTTACGAAACCAGCTTTACGTAAATCGCTACGTAAAGTTTCATCGAACTCCATTAATGCACGAGTGATACCGTGACGAATTGCGCCAGCTTGACCAGAAATACCACCACCAACGACAGAGATATTAAAGTCAAATTTTTCTATCATTTCAACTAACTCTAATGGTTGACGAACAACCATACGTGCAGTTTCGCGACCGAAGTACACAGAAATGTCACGTTTGTTAATTGTGATAGCGCCATTACCAGCCTTCATAAACACACGAGCTGTAGAGCTCTTGCGACGACCAGTACCGTAATATTGATTATCAGCCATTGTCTATAACTCCAAAGGTTGTGGTTGTTGAGCCGTATGAGCATGCTCAGGGCCGGCAAATACTTTAAGTTTGCGGAACATATCACGACCTAAAGGACCTTTAGGTAACATGCCTTTTACTGCAAATTCAAGTACACGCTCTGGTGCTTTTTCAATTAACTTTTCAAAGCTAATTTGCTTAAGTCCACCAGGGAATTCAGTATGCGAGTAGTAAATTTTACCCTTCGCTTTATTACCGGTTACTTTTACTTTCTCAGCATTGATAACAACGATATAATCGCCAGTATCAACGTGAGGAGTGTATTCTGCTTTATGCTTACCGCGTAAGCGGCTTGCAATCTCAGTAGCGATACGACCTAAAGTTTTATCTTCGGCGTCCACTAAGAACCATTCGCGTTCAACGCTTTCTGGTTTTGCTACAAAAGTTTTCATTTAAAACCCAAATTTTAAAATGTTACACCAATAACAAATTATTAAATTCACAAAAATGTAAAATCAACAAGTTGTCGGTTAATTTAGACTACGCAATTACCCCTTCGAGTATCGAGCCCTGCCTGCGCTTTTCATTAACGTAAAATCAAAACTACAGACGTTTGTAACGTAGGGAGCGCGGATTATACAGAAGTTAATCCTAAAGATCACCTGTATTCTTTAATCAAATACTAATTAATACGAATAAATCACAGAATATTTAGTACTTGACGAGTCAAATCAAGGTAAGTGTCCAGAGGCTAAATAATCATGTGATTGCATTTCTTGCAAACGTGACAAACAACGCTTAAATTCAAATGTTAATCTCCCACCAGTATATAATTGCTCTAGCGCGACTTCAGCAGATATAATCAATTTTACATTTCGCTCATAAAACTCATCAACAAGAGCGATAAAACGTCGAGTAGAATCATCTGTTTCACTATTCATTTGAGTAACGTTTGCCAATAATACCGTGTGATATAAACGACTAATTTCCATATAATCACTTTGGCTTCGTGCAGTTTCACATAACAGACTAAAGTTAAAATGAACAACTCCATCGGAGACTTCTACTGTTGGAAGTTGGCGACTATTTATCTCAATTTTACTATTTTTGTGTCCTACCTCTGTCGATAAACGGCCAAAATAGTCTTTCAAATTTTCATCTGCTTTATCATCTAAAGGATAATGATAAATTTCAGCCTGTTCTAGTGTCCTTAAACGGTAATCAACCCCGCTATCGACATTAACAATTTCAGTATGTTCGTTGATTAATTTTATCGCAGGCAAAAAACGCTCTCGCTGCAAACCATTTCTATATAATTCATTGGGAATAATATTAGACGTCGCAACTAAGATAACATTAAGCGAAAAAAGCTCTTCAAATAAAGTGCCTAAGATCATTGCATCAGTGATATCAGAAACAAAAAACTCGTCAAAACAAATAATACAGCTCTCTTGTGCAAATCGTTTAGCAATAATTTTAAGCGGATCTGACTGGCCTGTTAAACTTTTTAACTCTTGATGTACTCGGTGCATAAATCGGTGAAAATGAACTCGAGATTTATTTTCAAATGGCAAACAATCAAAAAATGTATCAACAAGATAAGTTTTACCACGTCCTACCCCTCCCCAAAAGTAAATGCCTTTGATCGTTTTTATTTCAGGTTTGGCGTAAACTTTTTTCCAGCGGCTTAATACTTTTTTAAAACCTGAAACTGCTACAGGTTTATTCTGTAAATCTTGATAAAGTCTTTGAAGTTCTTTAACCGCAGTTTCTTGTGCAGCGTCATAATAAAAATCATCACCTTTTAAATCTAGGGTGTATTGCTGAAGTGGAGAAAGTTTAATCATTTAATAACCATTTTATTACAAAAAATTTTAAAATTGACATTTTTTATCAATATGTAATGGATAGTTTTGTATAAAATACCCAAGGCGCGCTATATTATAACAATCGATTGTATTAATGTGCACTTATCAAAAAAAAGCACAATAAAATTCGATTGTAGTTTCGTCAAAATGGTCTGTAAATAAAGGATATTAAAATATGAGTATAGTAATTGGAATAATTGTTTTTATCGTCGGTAATTTAACGGGTTTTTTCGCTAATCGTTATTTATCTTCGTCTAATCAACAGCAACAAAAACTGGCTAAGCAAGCAACTCAAAGTGAGTCAGCATTAGTTCAATATAAATTAGATGTTGCCCAACATTTAGACAGTTCAACCAAGTTACTTGATCAAATGAACACCACTTGTAAAACAGCAATACAACAGATGGAACAAAGTACCAAGTTATTGCAGCAAGCAACACCACCCGCTGACAGCATACCTTTTTTCTCAAGTGAAACCCAAGAGCAGTTGGCCGAAACCGTTAACCTTCGCCATAGTAAACGGGACAAAAAGTCAACAGAGGTCATTAGCGAAGCACCTCTTGATTATTCAGGCAATCCCAGTGGTTTATTTGATGATTCGAAACAAAGTGTTACAAATGCCAGCTAACATTGGGTGAACGAACAGACTCAGGCTGAGTCTGATAACGTGTAATACTTTTTTTAAGGAATCCTACCAAGTATGAACAAGTTATCTTTTTTAATTAGTGCAGCATTAATATCAAGTTGTGTCACCGTTGCCAGCTTACCCAGTTATGCTGCTATTCCTTTGTCCATAGATGGGACAATACTACCCAGCTTAGCCCCTATGCTTGAAAAATCCACGCCAGCAGTTGTACTGATTTCAGTCAAAGGAACTCATGAAATCAAGCAACAAGTACCGGATTCATTTAAGTTCTTCTTTGGTGATCCTCGTCGAAAACCACCGCAAGAGCGGCAATTTAGAGGTTTAGGCTCAGGTGTAATCATCAACGCTAAAGAAGGTTATTTGGTCACCAATAATCATGTTATCGCCGAAGCAGACGAAATATTAATCACACTCAAAGATGGGCGACAATTAACAGCCAAAAAGATTGGTGCTGATAAAGCTAGTGATATTGCTTTACTGCAAATTGAAGCTGAAAATTTAAATGAAATGAAATTTGCTGATTCTGACAACTTACGTGTGGGTGATTTTGCTATAGCAATTGGTAGTCCGTTTGGACTCGGACAAACGGTTACTTCCGGCATAGTAAGTGCTTTAGGTCGAAGCGGTCTTAATATCGAAAATTATGAAGATTTCATACAAACTGATGCGGCGATCAATAGTGGAAATTCTGGTGGAGCTTTAGTTAACTTACGCGGGGAGTTAATTGGTATTAATACCGCCATCGTAGGGCCAAACGGGGGTAATGTCGGTATTGGCTTTGCTATACCAAGTAATATGGTTGAAAATTTGGTCACCCAGATTATAGAGTTTGGTGAAGTTCGCCGAGGCGAATTAGGCGTATCCGGCAGAAGTGTCAATAGTGAAATTGCTGATGCGATGGAGTTAAACACAGTACAAGGTGGGTTTATTGAGCAAGTAACACCTGACTCTGCTGCAAGTGAGGCCGGCATAAAAGCTGGAGATGTTATCACTCAAGTCAATGGTAAAAGGATACGTTCTTTTAGTGAATTACGTGGCAAAATTGGGTCAATTGGATCAGGAAAAATAGTTAAGCTCACTATAGTTAGAGGTAATGACAAGCCAACTATTTATTCCGTAAAGCTAAAGCGTGCTGACAATAGCAACATTATTGCCGCTAACATTCATCCTATGTTGCAAGGCAGCGAGCTTGAAAATAACAACCAAGGCGAAGGTGTAATGGTATCGAGTGTTGTGCCTAATAGCCCAGCATTACTCATTGGATTAAAGCCTAACGATATAATCGTTGCCATTAATCGCCAAAAAATTAAAAATTTAGCCGAATTAAGGAAAGCATTAAAAGAACAAAAGGGTGTTTTCGCTTTAAATATTGTGCGCGGCAATCGTAATTTATATCTGATGGTTCGTTAATAATTCGCCTCGATTAAAAGGCTCTTTGAGCCTTTTTTATTTTCAATGTGAGCAAAACTATATTTTGTGTTAGGCTTGAACAATATAAATAATAATTAAATGACTAAATACCTTGCTATCTATCCCAGTTAAATCATCCCTAAAATCTCTCATTTCACTATTTAAATATATTATCACCGCCATTAGCTACGGTGTAATATTTGCTATCGTCTTATTATTGATCGTTCCTGAGATTAATAACAATCAATCCTTGTTCTCTTTATTACAATCAACACCACAGCAGCAACCCATTTCATATGCAAAAGCGGTTAGTATTGCTGGGCCTGCTGTTGTTAATATTTACTCAACTGAATTACAACGCCCTCCTATCTATGGTCGAAAAGCAGTTAAATCAGCACGACTAGGCTCTGGGGTTATTATGGACTCCCTTGGCTATATCGTTACTAATTATCACGTTGTCCATAACACTGACTTGATTAAGGTAGTATTACAAAGTGGTAAAATTTACTCCGCCGAATTAATTGGCTTTGATATTTATACCGATCTTGCCGTATTAAAAGTTGATGCGATCAACTTACCGGTAATCCCTCAACGCACTAATCTAACGTCGTTAGCCGGAGATGTCGTACTAGCGATTGGCAATCCATTAAATTTGGGCCAAACTGTCACTCAAGGCATAATAAGTGCAACCGGTCGTACCGGGTTAAGTAATACAAGTTATTTAGATTTTCTTCAAATGGATGCTGCCATTAACGATGGTAATTCTGGTGGTGCTTTAATTAATACTCATGGTGAGTTAGTCGGTATTAACTCTAGACAAGTAACCGACGACAAATTAAATATTCAAGGGATATTTTTAGCTGTTCCTTATCAATTAGCTGCAAAGATCATGCAAAAAATAATTGCCAATGGACGTGTTGTTAGAGGTTGGTTAGGGATCGAAGCAGATACACAACATGCTGGTATAAAAGGTTTTATCATAAACTCAATTGCCCCTGATAGTCCGGCAAAAAAAGCAGGGCTATTAAAAGGTGATATTATTTATCAGATTGGCGAACAGACAATAGTTAGCATTAGACAAGCGTTAGATCTAGTAGCAGAGACAGTACCCAATACTACTCTAGTTTTTAAAATATACCGTAAGAAAGAGTCACTTGATATCCCAGTAACAATTGTTGAAATGAAGAAGTAATCTATCTAACGATATTGTCTTTTTTGTCAATCACCGATTCCAACTGTCTTTGATCAATTTTCTAATAGATAAAGAACCATTTAACAAGGCGAACACTGAAGTGTTCACCTAATTTCTAGTGGTTAGTATCACATTTTAATCCTAGTGATATTAGCACCAAGTGCTTGAAGCTTATCCTCAATATGTAAATAGCCCCGATCAATATGATAAATTCGATCAACTTGTGTTGCCGTTGTTGCCACTAAACCAGCAATCACTAAACTTGCTGATGCACGTAAATCTGTCGCCATGACTTGAGCACCATTTAATCCATCAACCCCCTTAATTATCGCCGTATTCCCCTCTAATGAGATATTTGCACCCATACGTTGTAATTCAGGCACATGCATAAAGCGGTTTTCAAAGATAGTTTCAGTGACCGTTGCCGTTCCTTCTGCTAGCACATTTAAAGTGACAAATTGTGCCTGCATATCAGTAGGAAATCCAGGATGAGGTTCGGTATAAATATTCACTGATTTTACCGGTTGCCTCATTTTCAGCTCAATCCAATCATCTCCAGTAGTAATATCAGCGCCAGCCTCTTGCAATTTAGTCAACACTGTGACCAATGCAAAGGGATCAGTATTCAAGCACTTTATATGGCCTTGAGTGACGGCGGCTGCAACTAAAAATGTACCTGTTTCAATACGATCAGGCATAACCCGGTAAGATGAACCACGTAGACTTTTTACACCTTCAATGGTCAGTGTATCGGTACCTGCGCCTAATATTTTAGCGCCCATAGAGATAAGACAATTTGCAAGATCAACAATTTCTGGTTCACGGGCAGCATTTTCAATAATGGTTGTACCTTGCGCCAATGCTGCAGCCATGAGTAAATTTTCAGTGCCCGTCACACTGACCATGTCCATTGAGATAGTAGCACCCGATAAACGCCCGTTGTTCTTGGCATTTATATAGCCGTGTTCAACATCGACATCCGCGCCCATTAATTTTAAGCCATGAATATGCAAGTTCACCGGTCTAGCACCAATTGCACAGCCACCTGGCAATGAGACTTCTGCGTGACCAAATCTAGCAAGCAATGGACCTAAAACTAATATAGAAGCACGCATGGTTTTTACTAGATCGTAAGAAGCTTTACAGTGCTCAATCACACTAGCATCTATCCGTAGACTATCCACTGACAACCACTTAACTTTAGCGCCCAGCTGAGTCAACAATTTAACTGTCGTTAAAATATCATTGAGTCGAGGGACATTATGAAATACCACTGGAGTTTCAGATAATAAAGCAGACATTAAAATTGGCAGTGCCGCATTTTTAGCCCCAGAAATAGTGACTTCTCCGTGTAGTGGATTACCACCAATTATTTTAAATGCATCCAAAATAAATTACTTATAGGTTGATTTGAAAACTGAAATAAAAACTTACGGTTTTTATAAAGGAAGGTTAAACATTTTGTCGCGTTGCC
>Ga0307488_10000703_pt1 | contig 27888 bp, 43 predicted proteins | sample SB02metaG_FD_202248 | JGI IMG/M metagenome (GOLD analysis project Ga0307488, IMG submission 202248) | Sea-ice brine microbial communities from Beaufort Sea near Barrow, Alaska, United States - SB 0.2 | ecosystem: Environmental > Aquatic > Marine > Coastal | place: USA: Alaska | collected...
CTAATTCCTTTTTTTAAGAAAAAAGACCACCATCTATTACCATCATCCTCAAAGACAACATAAAGTTTAGTAGGTATTTTAGAAGACATTAACTTTTATCTTTGCAGTATGAGTCTTATCAAACCCACCAGCGCGAGCTAATGCAGAACGACCCTCTCCTTCTCCCTGTAAAGCGTACTCTAGTGCTTCTACTGGGTGAGAGTATTCATTCTTATCTGGTTCATCAGTGTATCTCTCGCCTGTAGTCTGTACACGACGATAACAAAAGCCACCCTGTAGACCCTTTCTAATCATAGAGGCTTTAGGCAGGACAATAAATCTAGGCTTACCGTCCATACACATTTCTTTCATAGGCACTTCTAGCGCGGCCCTACGCTTCATAGGATCGTTAGACACTGTAGGTTGACAAGGGATGCCAGCGGCTCGCATAATCTGGAACGGAGTCTCAGAGTTAGATTGGTTCTTGTTGTTACCAGACGGATCACCCCATCCTTTAAACGTGTGGTTAGGGTACATCTCTTCAATGTATCGTTTAAGACTAGGAGCAAAGTCAACAGCACCAGAGTCCGTTAATACAACCTCGTCAAAGCATACCCAACGTCCAATCGATGTTCGTTGTAAGAAAGCACACGCAGGGGTACGTCCAAAGTCAAAGCCCAAAACAATAGGAGTATCTTTATCAGGCTTAAATTCCAAGTGTTGACAGTGGACAGAATCGGTATACATAGGATGGACAGGTTTACCGTTAGACACAAAGCCGTATTCATTGGCTAGATTAACCTTAATCCAATCATCAGTCTTTCCTTGTAGGCCCCTACGGTAATAACCTTCAGGTAGATTAAAAAGATTCTCTGCTTTTTCGTTGACTAACCAGTTCTCACCGTCTTTAATCACACCACCAGCTTGACGATAGAAAGCCCAATCTTCAGGACGCTCTATCTCAGCTAGTTTAAAGTACCAATGGTCTTCATCAGGAGCGTTACTATCTCCTATTATGCCATGGTGTGTAGGACGCGCACCTTCCTTGTTAGAGGGATAACGACCATGACGTAGATCAAGCATATCAAGGACAGCTTTAGAATGTTCTTTAGTCTCGTTTAACCATACCCATGTAGTTTGGATACCCCTAGCTTTCTTAACGTGTTCAGGACGGTCAAAAGCAATGAATACAATGTCACACTCTACCCTAGTGCCATCTTCTAGCTTAAAGCGGATAAAGTGAGTAGGAGGCTCTTTGTTACCTTGTTTGAAGTCACCTAACTCACCGTGTATCTCTAGCCAATCCTTAATCGTAGTAGAGAACAGTTCGGAATAAGTATTACGTGCGGCAATGATACGAGATAAGCGAACACCATAGTTCTTATGTTGCTTATCCTTAACAGGCTCTTGCTCACACATTAGGTCAAATAATTTTAGAATACACTGAACAGTCTTACCAGAACCTAGAGGTCCCATGATGAAAGAGTTTCTTTCTCGACAATCGTTAAAATCTTGCAGAACTTGGCCTTGAGCCATTAAGTTATATTCAATCTTCATTATTTTAACAAAGAATTATCTGGTTTTTGGGCTAACGGCCCTTGAGTAGCGCCACCTGCATTTGAACGCATTATAGCCGCATCTGTAGCTTCTTGATAAGCCCCAGCACCATAACGCGGAAACTGTTTGCCTGTTTCTTTTTCGTATTCTATAGAAAGCTGAATGGCTTTTTTTAATTGGGTTTTGTTATTAGGGTCAAATAAAGTAGGTTTTCCTTTAGCGTCCCACCAAATAGTTGGAATATTCATAACTCCACCTTCTGGTGAATCTACAGTGCTTATGTACTCAGTAGATGGCCCACCTAAACCTACATCTTGAGGCTTATGTTTTTTAGGATCAAAAGGTTCTAATTGTTTATTAAGCAGTGGCATAATTTTTCCTAATTAGTAGACTTAATGTAACTCTTACCAGTGTACGACCAATCAATAGCATCGTAATTAGACTTGTATACTGTTCTACTTTCTACTGTAGACTTTCTAGCATGACTACCCTTACCACCATTAGACTCAGGAAAATGTCTATTACGAGTCTCTTTGTCTAACTTATGAATCAAATTCTTACCATTTGCCACAAATACAATCCTCTTCTAAGCAGGAACACTCTACAGACATCTTTTCGTTAACAAGATATAAGACCTCATTCATCGAATAAGAATCCTTATCAATTAAAGCTAAACAAAAGGCTTCTATTAATTCGTAATCCGAATCACTCACAACTTCATCTGTATTTAAACTAATCATTCCCCATCTTCTCCTAACCAATCTCTCATTACAAGTGTTTTTGCCAATTCTAAGTAAAACACCTCCTGTTCGCTTGTAAGGGTACTTCCTATCTCTACCCCTACATCGGCTACCGAAATAAGAATAAAGTCCTTAGAACGGCTTATATGAGCTTCTACGGCATCTCTCAGTGTGTCTTTAGGGTTGGGTAACTGTAAAATCATAATTTTTTTTCGCGGGGGACATATATACATACATAACACGCGCTCTCGGAGGGGGGGGTGCCTACTCAGCTACATCATTAGCCGATCCGTCGTATTTCTTGCGCTGTATGCTCACTGTCAGTCCGTTGTCACCTGTACTGATCTCTGTGGCCTTTAGTTTAGGTGTGACGAACTCTGCGATCTTACCCCATGCGTGGATAGATTCCTTCTGGTTGGTGACGCTAGGGTCTTCTAGTGCCAGTTGATCCAGTGTTGCGGCCTGCTCCGCCATCCTCATGACCGGATCGAAGTCTTTGCCGTACATATCTTTGAGCCTATTCAATAAAAAGGCCTTGTTTTTACCTAATGCTCCCTTGGGACGTGCCATATCGTGTAATCCTCTAGTTTTTTAATTCATACCCCATTGATTCAATTGATCATTTTTTAACCAACATGCTCATTATTTGACCAATTATACATCATTTACCCCCTTTATATGCCATTTAGTTCTATTAATCTAAGTTTAAATAAACATTCAGTATTGACACAACGTAAAGTATGTATAGAATAGATAGCACACACACAGAGAGAGAATAATAAAATGACTATACAAATACACGGACTAGAGTACTTCACTTACTGCGAAACAATGGGCCTATCCAAATGTTTTAAGGCATTGGCTAAAATTGCGGATAAATGTGTAATGGATGATTGCATCGGCTTTAATGCTAACAGCGGTTATGTATACATTGCATTAGAGGACGGTATTACCATCGCCAGTATGTTAGGGCGTGACGTTGAGTACATAGTTACCGATTATAACGACGGTGAGGAATTTTTCTTTGATACATACAAGGAAGCCGAAGCAAAGCTTGAAGAAATGAGCGGTGAAGAAGAAGAAGAAGAAGAAGCAACACCCGAAAAGTTCGAGACTGTACTACTTGAAGGTGCAGAGCTTGAAGCATATATTGCAACACGTTTTAATAATGAGGTGACAGCATGAACAAACGAGCATTAATGAGCGTACAGGTAATAGATTTTTATCTTGATTGGTTCAATAACTACCTTACAGTGGATAAAATAGCTGAACATCACGGGCTTGATGTGGATGATGCAAAAGCACTGATTAGCATGGGGCGATATATGCACCATAGGCACGTTGAAATGATGAATAGAGAGGTGACAGCATGAGCAACCAAATAGGTAAGCAATACAAAACGCGTGGTAAGCATCCTAGACTATGTACAGTGATCGACGTACATACAACATACAACCAAGCAGGCGACATAGTAAAGATTCGCCATGTATCAGAGCATGACTTTCTAGGTCAAAAAGTGATCGACAGAGACGTATCTATAACAACTATTTTAATGAATGAGGTTACAGCATGAAACTTACAGACAACAGAATAGCGGCTCAAAATAGGGCCGCTCGATACCTAGCACAAAAGCAGTTTGAACAAGATCAGAAGCAACACCGCGACATGGATAGATTCATGGCGTTCGTATGTGGAATATCTGTCTGCGTTATTGTTCACTTTTTGGGGGCGTTGTAATGAGCCAGAAGCAGAGAATACTTGATTACTTAGAGCGTGGGTATACATTAACACGCCTCAACTCTTGGGAGCTGTTAGGGGTGTTAGAATGTCCTGCTAGGATATGCGAGCTTAAACAGGACGGCTACGACATAAAGACGGAACGGATGACAATCAAAAACAAATTTGGCGAGAAAGTATCAATCGCTAAATGGAGGCTATAATGACTAAGATAAATAATTACATTGTAAAATGCACCGCTGTAATCACTGAAACAAGAGAATATATAGTTCAAGCAACTAACGAAAAAGAAGCCGTTGATATTGTTTTAGCGGATGGAAAGCAAGACAAAACAAGAATGTCAGCCAGTGCTCTATGGTATGCAACAGAGGAGAATTTGTATCATTGCCATGCTAGCGTTACTGGTGAAACAACTCCAGAACACGCTAAAGGACATCTAGGGGAATATTACCAACAATAACCATATCCCTGCCATTTGCCCCAGTAATTGGGGCTTTTTTATGCCTGTTACTTTCCTTGATACTTCTTTCTGAGATAATTCATTGATATCGGCAATTCATCAAAGCCACCGTTACCCACCTCGTGTAGCATCCACACACCACGCCATGACCCATTAGTCTGAGCGTTTAGATACTCTTCGTCATGTTGGTAGAAAATACCAGAGAACAAGCCAGTGAGATTAACCCCATCGGCTCGCCTAGCGTAAGAAATAGACCTATCCTGTACATGACCCATCACTGCGGACATGTGACGCTTAGACAGCAAAGCGTTGGCACTAGCCACTGGTCTACCCATGACACCAGAGGTAAAATAATGAGAGTATGCGATTTGGTCAATCACTACCACTTCAAGAAAGTCGTAAACCTCAAACCCTGCCTCTTCTAATTTTAAATCCTTGTATCCGATCAATCCCTCTAGCTTGGGGTCGCTTTCTATGGCACGTTCAATACGGTTTTCATGGTTTCCAATGGTATAGACCATGCGTGGATTCCATCGCTTGTCCTTGTTTCGTATGAGCCGTTGTTGTTCCTGTCTGATAGGTGCTAGGAATACGTCCATTGCAGAGATTCCTGCCTCGATATCATCCTTGTATCTGCGACCTTCAAAGGATTTCTTCCCGACATCCCATGATGACAGACTAGGCATATCAAAATGATCGCCAATATGCACAATGACTTCGGGTTTTTTCTCTGCGGCATAGAGTCCGGCCCATCTAAGATGGTCAGTAGGTGAATTAGGTTTGACTTGAGTATCTGGGATTACTAAATGTTTCATAGAATCTCACTTTAATATTAAATCATCCTTTGCAATGGCGACTAGTCCGCACACTACAACTATTATGCAATAAGTTATCATTTGAGCCTCGTTATGTTATGAAGCGCGATTATACTTACTGCCCATTCCTATTGGTAATGACTTCTGACTATAAGCGATATGCCAAAAGGTTATTTACTCCACGTTTGCAGTCGTTCTATCTCAGCATCTATGTAAAACTTGATCTTCTTTGCATCTCTCAACTGGTCGCTATGTGATGCCGAACCGTAACGGTAGCATGATCGGAATATCTCCCCCATCTGCGCGTTCATATTTTTATAAGAGATCAGGTGTTGTAGTTCAGTGGCGTTATTAGGCAATTCATAATAACTTGCTGTACTGCCATCGCTTACACTTAGCTTTAAACTTAGGTCAGTTACAATCGCAGGGTGTTCTTCTTTTAATCTTGCCCATTCTTCTTCAGTAACTTTATTTTCCATTGCTTTTCTCCTTATTAATTAGCTCGTTTTTTGGCATCAGTGAGCCACGCTGACCAGATTGTTCCGCCTATCACATCGCTAAATATGATTCTTTTAAAACGGTATGTCTTCGTCTATAACAGTTTTGCTTTGTGGTGCAGATTGTGGTGCAGATTGTGCGCCATCGGTGAAAAACACCTTAACATTTCCTAGAATTGGAGTCTGTACACCCTGCTCGCGCTCTTCTTTGTCTACGCTTTGGCTGATAAAACCGTTGTTTTCGTATTGATCTTGCTGATCTGTGTCTACAAACGTAGTTAGATCAAGGTAAGTACCCTTTGCCCCTGCATACAGGCGAGCTTTGTCGATCTTTGTAACGTCAATTCGTACTGATAAACCTATTTTCATGCTAATTTCTCCGTTTCGTTAATAATAATTGTAACAGCTTTGTCTATTTCAGCCGCTAATTTTTCAATATACTCGTCGTCCCTCTCCACCCTGATAAGTAGGTGAGGCAAAGTCTCAGAGTACGCCATTAAATCCCACCACTTAGCACCAGTAATCATCATACAGCCCATGATTTGTTGCTTATACTTGGTGACAAATGTTTTGTTGTTGCGATGATAGCCTATCATTGTCGAGTCAGCTGGACATTTTATCTCTAATCCGCCATTTTTGTCCACTAGACCATCAGGTGAGCATCCAAACTCTTCAGAAGCATCCAAGATAAACCCATATTCGGTTACTTTTTGCTCAGTTATAAACTCGTAATGCTCTCTGGCTTCTGGTTCGAGCCTTGTTCCACGCTCCATATGCTCATTGACGTAGATAGGGACGCGAATGCCATTCAACCTTTCAGCTATTAGCTCGTTTATGTAGGTATCAGCACTAGCACTGGGCTTTCCTGCCGACGTTATGAGCTTGTTAAACATGGAAGCGGATGGTCTGCCTAATCTACTGGCAAACCACTCGTCACTTCCCTGCTCATGGTCTAAGATAATCACTTGTTAGCCTTTGCCTTCAGCGCACTAACAGCCTTAGAGTAATGTACAGCTAACATTTCATCGACTGAGCTAGTTTTGAAGTGTTGTAAAAATACTTTAACATCCACACTATGCTCCGCTAATAGTCCCTTGATCTCTGCGGCTTGATCTTCTGACACTACAGCAGTTTGTACGGCTTGCGGTAAGTCTTCCCCTGCATAGATGTAAGCTCCTAGACCATGCATGGCGATAGCTTTCACCAAACACCGCATACGAGCGTCTGAAATGTCCCTAGAGCTAGGGTTAACAATAGATTTGTTGCGATTATCCATTACTGGTAGCCACATAGAATGCGTTTTACCCTCTACCGTGACAGAAACATTCACCTCACAAGTGCCATTTTCTAAAAACGATGGTGGACAGTAAGTGTAACTCGACTCAGGGTAATGCTCGTTCAGTGTTGACCACGCCCATGCCCATGATAGATAGGATAGGTTGCCTTTTTTCTCAATGTTCTTTGATACGTCTATTGCTGATAATGTTTTCCAAGTATTCATTACTTACTCCCTGCTGATTGGTTCTGCTCTAGCACATATCGTGCGCCATAGCCTATATAGTATGCGTCTGACTCGTCCTCTCTGACAGTTTCGCCACGTTGACAGTCATAGTTGCCACGGTCAAGGTCATTTAAAAACTCAATATCGGTTCTGTTATTCATTTTTTACCCCACATTGTGTCCCAACGGTTTAGAATTGCTTGCACTTGCTGTTCTTTTTTATCGTAAGCTAATTTATCTTCCATCGTAAACTCTGATTCGCGATTAGCCGGTGGCATTTCATACGACGCTAAATCACTAGTGTTTTTGCCAGTTATCTTACTTATAAAGTTAGTGAAATAATCTTCTGGATGCTGTATCGGGTGATCTTTCATTTTATTATCCTCTGTTGTTGTAGGTTTATTCTATAACTATTATTAATGCCTTGTCAAACACTTGTTGACTATCTAACTAAATTAAATTAAAGTTCACTCTCACTTACAAGGAAATCACTATGGACATTAAAAGATCAATCGAACATTTCATGTATGAACTACGCTTGAACCAGAATCAGCTTGCTATTAAAGCAGGAATGGACGTTTCTACTCTCAGCCTTATTAGAAATCAGCGCAGATCACCTAACCTAGACTCATTAAATAAGATCGCTACTGCTTGCGAAGTTAAAGTTAGCGAATTTATCGCGGCTGGTGAGTAATGAATAAAGGATACTATGCAATTATTCCTGCCGATGTACGTTATGACGTACGTTTAACGCCTAATGCCAAACTTTTGTATGGTGAGATCACTGCTTTATGCAATGAGAAAGGGTTTTGCTGGGCAATGAATGAGTATTTTGCAGATTTATACTCAGTTAGCAAGGTATCAGTCAGTAAATGGGTTGGTAATTTGAGGGATTGCGGCTACATAGAGGTGCAAATGCAGTACAAAGAAGGCACTAAACAGATATCTAATCGCTACATACGACTGTCTACCCCCCTTAAAGAAAACTTTAATACCCTCACAAAGAAATCTTTAATACCCTCACAAAGAAAAGTTAAAGACCCTATTAAAGAAAAGTTTAAAGATAATACTACAGTTAATAATACATTTAATAATACAGTGGGGGAAACAAGTTCCCCAGAGTTATCAAAGAAGAAAGTTGTCAGATTTAAAGAGCCTACACAAGAAGAGGTTTCTGATTACTGTAGAGAGAGAAACAATACCATTGACGCGCAGAATTTTATTGATTTCTACACTAGCAAAGGTTGGAAGGTGGGGAATACTAAAATGAAAGATTGGAAAGCAAGCGTTAGAACGTGGGAAAACAACGACAAGAAGAGGAATACCCAAAATGCAAATAAACAAAATGCTAAAAGCGAATATGCAAGCCTTAACAGCGACTACAACAAGTCAACCGGCCTCGTTTGATGATAGCGAGAAGGATTCTATTGCTTACTTCTTTATGCGATTACAGAACACCTATGGCGTGGCTCGTATGCAATCACAATGGCCTGATGCTGACTCACTAAGGTTAGCTAGAAGAGAGTACGGCAAGAGGATTGCTAAGTTTAGTCGTGAAGAGATTAACAAGGCGTTTGATCTGACTCACGTAGAGAAGGAGTCGCAAAATAAACGGTTTGAGTTCCCAGATGTTGACGCTATCTTGGGATTACTGACTAACTCAGGCGTGTTTACTGGATCAGGTGGCACTCTATCGCACCGATTGTATAAGCCAGAAGAGTTGTTGCAGTATGGAACAAAGGAAGAGAGAAAAGAAATAGCTTTAAACGAGTTAGCAAAATTAAAAGATATGTTTAAATAGCAGGAGAGTAAAATGATAAGCGATAGAAGAACAATATTAATTGAGTACAGAGGTGATAACCCTAAGTTAGTTTCTGGGCATATTTATAATAGACATGACATAGCAAAAGCGTTCGGCATATCACGATCAACGGTTGCTACTAAGCTCAAAGGAAAAACAATAATGGTTGACGATGACTTGATTTTGTTAAAGCCTCAACAATCTCATAAAACGTTTGAAGAAAAACGCATGACCTATATGGGAAAAAATATAAATGGGTTTGAAAACGGCAAAAAATACACTTACAAAGAAATATCTCAGCGAACAGGACTAGGTGCGAACGCTTTAAACAAAAGAATAGGTAAATCACTTGTATTTAATGAGCATCACGCCCGACCAAAATCTAATAAAGAGCCTATCATTTCAAACAAAGAGTTTAGTATTCAGTTTGAAAACTATCCTCACATGGTTAGCGCAAAATGGTTAAGGAGGAAATTCTAATGCCTGAAGGTTATACAGTAAACAGTGACTCGTCCTTGGAAAACTATGTAAAGTTTGCAACTGAGCTATACGAGAAAAAGAAATACGTTACGTTCAATTACAAGCTAGGTAAACCAAGAACCATAAAACAAAACGATGCTATCTGGGCTTTCTGTAAAGACATAGCAGACAAGTGCAACAATGCAGGGTTTGAAATGCAAACTACTAGCCCACTGTTAAAGAATCCAATAGAAACTCCTTGGACTTCTCGCAGTGTCATGGATAAATTGTGGATGGCAGTACAAAAAGCAATGTATCCTAACAAACCAGAAAGCAGTAGCGAGTTAGATACTTGGGAAGTAGCACCTGTAGCAGAAACTTTAACAAGACATTTAGGTGAGACTCATGGCATTGGTGTATTGTTTGCCAAGCAAGCTATGGACAAGGGGGTCTAGGATGCTGTTTAAAGGCATTCTAAGGGCTATTTCAGAGCGTTTAACGAAAATTATGATATACCCTACATGGTATGTTAAAGTGAGACGATCTAGGCAACTGCAAAGCAATAAAATGGCTAAAACTTTACGCGCACAATGCTTGATAAAAGCACAGAAGTTGGCACGAATATCAGCCGCAGATGAGTATGGCATGGTTGAATGTGTTTCATGCGATAAGAGAATGGGTTGGAAGGAATGCGATGGTGGTCACTACATAGCCAAAGGTAATTCGTCGTACTGGTCGCTTGAGATGGAGAATATCCACCCCCAGTGCAAAGGATGTAACGGTTTCGGTATGAAGCATGGCAGTGCAGAAGGTCAGTACACGCTATGGATGATTGATATGTACGGTGAAGACTTTGTTAGAGAAATGCATAGAGACAAGCGCAAGATCAAAAAGTTATACACTGCTGACTACAGAGAAATGCTAAAAGAGTTCAATGACTTAATTAAATACCATGAGGAGAGACTACAATGACTGGATATTTACAAGAGCTAAGAGCAAGAGCAATTAAATTTGAAATGAGTGAAATCCCTGCCAAGATGGATTCTATTGTTGAGGCAGTCATTTACGGACACGCACTCCCTGCATACGCTAGAGAAGAATTAGATTTAATCTGGCTAGAGGTAGAGGCAGAAGAAGAGGCTTGGTTAGAACCACCAACAGAAGAAGAATTAAAGTTGCTTCATCCTAACTTTGATGTATAATAACCTTGTGTTGACTGTCTTGGTTTTCAGTTTATTGTTAAGGGTTGTGCAACCAACCGCTCGACAGGAGTTGCGTCAACAACTTCTATCAAACTAAAAGTTTAAATCGTTATTCTGTATTACCTCTGTTGTTTTGCCCTTTCGGGGGCTTTTTTTGTTATAATACAGCTATGGAAAAGAAGAGCTTATTAAAACGAATTGGTGTCTCTGGTTACAATAAACCTAAACGCACACCTAGCCATCCAACAAAATCTCACGTTGTTGTTGCCAAGTCTGGCGATCAAGTTAAAACTATCCGGTATGGTCAACAAGGCGTATCTGGTGCAGGGTCTAATCCTACTACTGAAAAGCAGAAAGCTAGACGCAAATCATTCAAAGCTCGTCACGCTAAAAACATTGCCAAAGGTAAGATGTCTGCGGCATACTGGGCTAACAAATCAAAATGGTAGGAGAATAGAATGCCAGAAGGTAAGGGTACATACGGTAGTAAAGTAGGGCGACCACCGGCAAAGAAGAAACCAGTAGCTAAACGCGCACGTTCTATGCCTTTGACTGACAAGCAAGCCAAGGCCGCTATACAGGCTTTGCGAGATGACGCTGGCAGAAAGAAGTACCGCAAGAAAAAATCTATGTTGAAGAAATAATGAAAGGTTTATACGCTAACATACACGCTAAGAGAAAAAGAATAGCCGCTGGTTCTGGTGAGAAGATGCGTAAGGTTGGGTCTAAGGGCGCACCTACAGCTAAAGCATTTAAGCAATCAAAGAAGACTGCTAAAAGTTTGTTGAATCAATAGCTCCAGATAACAGGCATTCCCTGCCTAATGTCTACATGGATGAAGCTCTTAGCCACACCTATACCATTAAATCCCATTGACTGCGCGTGTTTAATAATATCGTAGGCTTCGTTACCGTTGTTGATCCGTATGTCACTAGCAATTCCTCTGGCATGGGTTCCTGCTTTTGTTTTTCTTGCCTCAATGCTATGGGTCTTATCCCTGTAACCACTGGTAATAATGAATGGGAAGCCACACTTGTGCCTAAGTTCGTCCAATTTCTCAAGGAACTCTTCTGACATTTCATTGTTGCCTGTCTCCTGACAATCAAAGTCTGACAGTTTAAAGTATCTCATTGCTTCTTAGCCTTGCTTGCACCTTCAAAGGCACCGCCACCAAAATAAAAGGCCACAATGGTTAACATGATCCAATCAATTTTAAATGCGGCAATGATCTCTTGTACTTCTGAAATATCCCTGCCAAGGAAAAACAATCCTAGTACCATTATGTATGAGCTAACAAACGTAAAGCCAAATATAAGAGCAAGATATCGTTGGGCTATTTTAAATGGAGAGTAAGCCGTTAATAAATCTGTCTTAGCCTTAGTTTTAGCTTCTATCTCCTCAGTTTTAGACGTATGCATGGAGTCAATGAGATCAAGACCCTTGCTAATAACATCACCACTGCCTAGAATATTGCTAATAATTCCCATTAAGATAACCTTTCAATTAAAAATAATCCAATTATAAGAGGATACATTCCCCACAACATCATCTCCGACTTCTTGAATCTTTCCGAACCATCATCAAGGCGTTCTTCAATGTTCTTCATTCTTACAGCGCATTCACGTTCGTGTGCTTCTAGCTTGAGGAGTGCTTCCTTTACCGTTGCCATATTCTTTCCTAGAATCTTTCTATGATTACGATTGTAATAGTGGTTATTACTAAAGCCAAAGCTAATATAAGTCCACCTATAACCTTGGGGTCTTTAAAATCTTCGCTCATAACTATCTCTTATATATTACTGTAGTTTCTGGGTTTACATACTTTGGTATGCAATAGGATTTATAAGGTATTTCGTAGTCAACGTTACCTTGCAAAGTCAATCTTCTTGCAAAATAAATACAATGATCTATACTCTCAAAGACTCCAAACTCTTCAATTTTATCTACATAGCCGTCAACAATCGTTTCAAGCATCAATGCAAACACAAGTTGTTTCACCCCAGAACCTTTTCTTTCCTATCAACCCACGCTAATTTACAAACGCATTTTACAGGCTCATAGTTTCTTTGTGGCTTGCTGTAGTTTTGAGCATAGTAGCGACAGTTTTCAATGTTTTTAAAGTAGATGGTTTTATCGTGATCTATCTGACCATCAAAGAAAAACACTAAAGCTACTACGAGCTTCACTACTTAGCCAACAAAACCTGAACAAGTGCCTGTATCTGCTCATTGGTTTTTTCTTGTATCTTCTCTTGACGAGCTAGAGATTCTACAATAGCATCAACTTTAGTCTCAGTAACAGCTTGAGCCTGACCGTTAGCTTGTGCTTTAACAGCAGTTTCTTTAACGATAACTTGTATACGCTTTACTTCACTAGAGGTAGCTTCAGCATTAGCCTGTGCCGCACCATAAGAGATAGCACCAACGAACAAGGACACTACCAAAGGTAATGCCCACGTAGGAATTGATATTGTGTTCTCGCTCATTTGTATACTCCAATGTATATTGCAGTGTATATTATTTAAACAGGGGAACGCCAATTGCCACCGATACGCAAGACAATGCTAGAGGTAGCACCAAACTGACCTGTCTTACATCCTGCACGATAGAACATATTGGGTTCTGGCTCAAAGCCTACAAACTCACCAGTAGCAGTAAAGGTATCTACGTCTACCCATGATGATCCATCAGTGCTTCGCTGAACAGTAATGATTGCACTGTTAGCAAACGTACCAGAGACAGAGAAGTTAAAGTTTCCGTCAAAGAATACTGTATCAGTAAAAGTGTTTTCCGCAGTAATAGTCTTAGTAACGTAAGTAGTCATCTTATTCTCCTTGCGCGTCTAAGTGAGTTTGATATGCGGCTTTAGCTTCGTCTGTAAATACAGCGTTAGCAATTGCTACAACATCAGCATCTTCACTAGAAAGGTCTGCATCAGGTGTAACAACGTGACGATGAAAGTTTCTTGATATTTCTTGATCGTCTCTGCTAATAATAGTTGCAGTGCGTACCTGTACTACTGGGTATCCTGCCAAATGTAATACTTCTATCTTGTCGTTCATTGTTACTTCTGAAAGTGCCATGTTTATTTCCTTAGTTTATCGCCAAAATTGGCCTGTCCACCCTCTAGGGGTATTATTTAGCAACCCATCCAGTGTTGCCTGTTCCACTTTCTTTTGCATAAAAAGACGTTCCTGTGCTTCCGTCAGTTCTCATAAATACAGAGCCAATCGGAGCAGTTACAGCAGTTTCTGGCGTTCCTGATCCAGACAACAATCTAGCGGCTGTGCCATTTACACGAACATGCTCAGGGAAAACTGCATCAGCCGTTGTATTTGATGTGTTGGAAAAAATTTGGATGCGGCCAGTTCCTGTCATAGTTGGCGTTGTCTGACCAATATTAATGCCATTGAACGCAACACCAGAAGGAACAAAGATGGTGGACGATCCAGCAGTTTCCGTGATCCTACCACCAGAAATGTTGACCTGCGTTCCGCTTGCCGCATTAGTTAAGTCAAGCAATGTACTGGTGTTTGACGTATGCAAAAAACAGTTACTGAAATCGACACACCCATAAACATAAGATGATGCCGAATACATCATAACGCCATTCTCAATATAACAACCATTGAAACTTAGCTGGGCAATATTTCCACCAATGTGAACGTTTGTGCCACCTTGGTTTGCAATGGTGCAACCAAAGAAACTGTTTATTGATCCAAGAATGTATGCACCATAAATGCATCCTTCAATGCGGCCGCCATAAAAATTGTTGTTGGTTGCACCGCAGTTAATACCTCTTGTTGTTTTGATTACAGAGGCATCGTCATACCCAGAGATGTTAATGTTATAAAAATTTGCATCTACAAGTTCAGCCGTATCAAGAGCAATGCCATTAATTGCCTTAAAACCGACATTCTGAAGGACAACACCAAATGCAATAGTTGGAGGCGCACCAGAACCTGTGCAATCAACACCACCTGTTGCTACCCCAGTGCCGTTGAAAACAACATCTTTAATCTGAACTCCTTGCTTATCGTTAAAGCTAAACATCAGGATAGCACTTTCAGTAAAGATTTGCGAAACGCCAACAGCACTTGCTGGAGATGTTGTAGTTACGGCATTTACTGCATTACCACTTTCACCAAAGAATACTTGATTTGTTCTAGTGAATTGTAATGTTGAACCAATCTTGAAATTTCCAACAGGCACAAAAACGTTCTTGTTTGTGTCCAAAGCTGTCTGAATTGCAGAAGCACTGTCAGTTGCTCCAGTAGGGTCTGCCCCAAAATCAACAATGTTGACAGGGGCGCTTTCGATCATGCGGTTGTGTGCTTTTGTTAGTGCCATTGTTTATCCTCACGCAGACCGATAAGTTAGATTAATTGTAATCACAGTGTTTGCCGTCATCTCAGATGCCTGAAGCGAAGTTGTCCCTGTAGAAGCATCCCATAATTTTAAACCAACAGTTGTTGCATTAAGGTCAGTAATCATTCCAACAACCTGACCAGCCGTAATGTTTAAACTGCCAGCAAAGCCAGCAGAAGAACCAGTGTGTGCGCCAGCTGCCGAAGCCGTAGTGAATGGCAAGCCAGCCAGCTTTACGTTGCCAGACATAGAGCCAAGAGAAGATGCGTTAATATAACCAGACACAGTTACAAGATTGCCGACCTTTGTGTAAAAGCCAGCATTGTAAATTGACATGGTTGCGTTATTGGTTCCATCCGTAAAGAGTGGTGTCCATGCACCCTCCTCGTAATCATCAAGTAGCTCAGAGGTGCCAGTGCCAGCAGTAGCAGAAAAGTCTATGCCGTTGCCAGATGTCCCCATTATTACGTTGCCGTTGCTTAATCTGAAATCAACAACTCCAGCAGTACCGCCTCTGCCTTTAAATCTAGCTCTCTCTGCTAAAGCGTTTTGCCATTTAGTTTTAAAAACAAGATCATTTGCTATTTCAGCCTCGCTTATTCCTACTGCTTCAATAGTAGCGACTTGTGGTTCTATACTATAGGTGGAGTTTTTAAGATAAAAATCTATACCTACGCCCAACCCATTTCCTGTAGTGCCGCTAGGTAAATGAGATACTTTTACCGGATATGACACAGCAGAATTAGCTGTATCTACAACCGATAACGAACTTATTCCGGGAGTAACATTTAAACTTGCAAGATTAGCGGCTCCAGTTACGTCAAGATCGCCAGAAACTTTTAAGTCTGAATCAATATCAATGTCACCATTGAAAGTTAAAGTTCCATCAATTGTTACATCGTTAAATGTAGGGTTGCGGCCAAAGACACCACCATTCTGTTTAATGCTCATTTTATAAATTCCTTAATTAAACTGTGACGTTTGATGCATCTTTCCAAACTGATCCATTCCACCAAATCGGTTTGTTTAATGATGTATCCCAGTATTGATATCCGCCTTGAACAGCCTCTAGGGTTGGCCTATTAGCTGTGCTATCGTATCTTGCTCCAGTAACCGCGTATGTAAATTGACACCCTGCACCAACAGTTTGCGTAAGCAAGGCTTTACTATAAAATCCTGTCACTTCATTGCTTTCTATAATTACATTAATTGCACTTAATACAGAGATTCCGACGGTGTTACCATCCATGATTCTATTGTTTTTAATAGATATGTCTTTTGATTTAGCTTCGGTAACTACAATGCCACCAGTTCTAATATATGATGCTTGAGGGCTAACAGCAGTTGCATAATTCTTAATAGTATTACCTGTAACGTTAACATTTTCCATTGCTACAGTTGCCGCACCACCATTGATAAAGATGGGTGCCCCTGCTTGTGGAGTGCTTGTGCCACCACCAATGGTAGTCCTTCCTTGATGGTCAGTAATAATATTATTATTAATAGAGATGTTACTACCATCGTAATAAGCTAGAATCCCAGCAAATCTTGGCGAGATAATTACATTACTATCAACAACCGTATTTACTGTTCCCAATAAAGCAATACCAGCTCCTGCTTCTGGCACTAAATTGTTTGTTAAACCATCAACAACAGTATTTCCAGAAATAACAGTAGACCCTAAAGTAGCACCTGATCCAACATAAGAACCTACAACAGAAATGCCTGATAAAGCTGGGCTATAAATATTGTTATTAGAAACTACAATTTGCTGGTTAAAATTGTTTCCATACGTTGCACTGTTCTGGTTAATGGTGATTCCGTTTCCTAAAGAATTCCACAACATATTATCTGAAACAACATAATTTCTTAACTCAGAAGTAGTTCCACTCATATCGTGAACTACAATCTGAACCCCACCCCCAGTTACTTTATTGCCTGTGCATTCAACATCATCACCTAGCAAAGAAAATACAGAGTCGGTTGAAGTAAAGGAAGCGGAACAATTAACAACATTATTGCGGATAGTGCATTTTGTTCTACCATTAACCCCTAAACTTTGACCATTAATATCAGTAAAAGAAGTTAGGAACCCTGTACCGTAACAGTCTTTAATAGTAATTTGTGTTGCTTCATATGTTTGAACAGCATTCCTAGTTATATTAGAAAACGTATCATTCTCTACATTAATTTCTGAAATAAAAGTAGAGTTTTTAGCATAAATTCCCTTGCCACCTAAAGCCGACCCCTGATCTTTTAAGTTTAAGTAAGCATTGTTTTTTGATTTAACAACAGTTGCTTCTGGAAGATGAACGCCATTACAATTTATCCCAGTTAAAACTGTACTATTACCATTTAAAATAATTCCTTCCATAGAAAAATGACTAGAGGCTGTAGCGCGACCTAACATATAAGCTGTACCTGTAGCGGTATTCAACTTAATAGTTACTTGCCCCTCAGTTCCTACTATAGAAATAGAGCTTGGGACTTCTAATACATAATCAGAACTACTTTTGGATACTAAATAAGTTCCTTCATTAAACAATAGAGTTTTGTTATTAGCGGCATTAAAGGCTAGTTGTATAGCCGCTGTGTCATCTGTAACTCCATCGCCCACTGCGCCAAAGTCTTTAACGCTTACACTCTCGCGTAACTTAGTTTGAACAGTAGTAGCTACTGCACCAGTACCAGCAGGAAGATAAGACACTAAATCAGAGCTAGTAGACCCTACTGCAAGAGAGGCCGTAACCATGACTTCAATAGTACTTAGATTAGGGGGTGCAACAGAAAAAGTAATTGTTGACGCTGACAGGCTATAACCATCTTTTTGTTGATAGACACCATCAATATAAACTTGAGTATTGTTCTCAGAATGTGGAACTATTCCTAAAACAAATGCTGTAGTTGATCCATTACCTGTAAAGTTATAAGCAGACCAAGCCGCAGAGTCATAAGCATCCGCACCTGTTCCAGCACTAACTTCAGGCGCACCAGTTGTAGCATTAAAGGATAAGAACTTACCTAACCTATCAGCCTTCAAAGGGATAGTCATGTCTACACCAGTAGTAGGCGGCTCTACATCTTTAAGTCTTAGGCTACGGTCGTTTAAGTTTTCGTTCTGAATAGCACCAATATAGATTTTATCAAAGTCTTCGTTAACATCATCGGCAAGAAACTTACCACTGTTCTGGTAGTTAGTAGTGCGGTCTAACGGCATAGCCAATACAAGGCTCACAATCTGCCCAGCAGGGACTCCAGTGTCTAGGACTACTGTTCCACCAGTTGTATTGTTAACACCTGTTACAGTGTAACCAGAGGACAATAAGACCCCATTCTGGTATACAGCCATGTCAGTAGCTTCAATAACCCTAAAGGTATAGATGAAAACAGTCTGACTAGCTGTAGCCGTTATGTCATTTCTTGTAATTAATGCCGATACGGTCATTATCTTGTCCTATGTTAAGTGTGCCAATTATACTATTTTTAGCGTTATAAATCACTCGATGCTTTTTGAACTTCATCTAGTCCATGTCTTATATAAAATAAATTCTGCAAAGGTATAAGTCTTCTAAGTGTTCTTATATCTGATTCAGTCATTTCACCTTCAGATGTAATTGCATTGGTTGCCGCTACAGTAGTGCTTAACAAGCTACCAAAAGTTGGCCCCAACAAAGACTCAGAAACAGTGCGAGCTACTTGCTTAGAAGCAGGGGCATCAATTCCTAGTAACGGCCTTAATCCTAAAGAGTTTCCTGATATCTTTTCTATTGTGTTAGTAATTTCTCCAATAACACCTATAGCGCCCGATCTATCAATTCCTTCTGTAACCCATACGGCAGGATCATCGCTAACATCTCTTCCTGCAATCTTCTGTTTAAGATAATAAGTAAACATTCCCATACCAACAAGTGAAGCAAGACCGCCCACTGCATTGTGATCCTGATTCTGTAATGCGGCAATAAAGACTCGCTGAGTTGCAGACAATATAAACGATCTAAACTGACCAACAGTTTTACCCATTTCAGTAGACATAAACAATGGTTTTTCTTGGCCGGGAATTAGAATTACGCGATCACTTTCTTTGCGTACAGCCGCGCCCCACATTCTTTCTAGGTCTGGTCTATCCCAATTTTTAGCATTTGTAAGCCATACACCATCTTCATTCTTGCCATGCTTTACTACTTGCTTATACATGTCTTTTGCTGATTGCTCGTCAATACCTAATCGAGCTAGGCGCTTGTCATAAACTCCTTTTTTTAATCCATCAAAGATAGATGTTTGCATAGTAACAGCGTGAAGTTGTTTCATTCCTGCTGTCCAATGATCTAAGAAGTTTATCTTTCCAAACTTGCTAGAAGCAGATCGCAACCCTCTTTCGATAGCTGTACCGCCTTGAGCATAATCGCCAACATCAGCAATAATTTCTGACTTGCCTGACATAATAGCATCAGTGCCAACGCCATAACGCTTTAACTCAGAAGCCGCTTCTTTAAATTGTTTTGTGTTTTTGATTAACGGCCCAAGACCACTCTTAAATGTTTTAGCAAAACCTTCAGCCATAAATACGCGAGAAACGTCAGGTAAACTAGAAACAGTTACACCACCAAGCAAACGCAAATAGTTTAAGTCTCTTGAAGACCTAGCCATACGAGTCCAGATATTATCTTCAGAAAATCCGTAGACACCACGAATACGATCACGCATTCCTGCAATGTCTCTAACGTCACTTTCTCGTTGCTTTTCTAACTTTTCTTGTTGCTTTGGAGTAAGTGATTTATCATTTTTTTTCTTGGCATACCATGTGTTAATATCTTTAAGTTGATCGATCATATTAACATCATCAAACTTTCTAACTAACTCAATATCTCCAGCTACATTTTGAAGATACCTAGCGCCTAATGTCTCAATGTCATTCTCTAAAAACTCTTCAACTATTTCATCGTCAATTTGGAATACACGATTTCTTAATGGGCCGCGCAATGCAGTACCACTAATGCCGCGACTGCTAGAACCAGAACCTAATTTCCAATCATAAGGAAGTCTACCGTCTGGACTACCCTGTATTCTTTGTGCGATTTCTTGAGCAAGAGATTCATAATCTTGGCGTTCAAAATCCATGCCTTTCTTAAACTCAGCTTTATCAATAATCGCTTGAAGATTATCTTTTTCTTTTCCTGTTGCTGTAGCAATTTTCTCAGAAGCCGCTTTAGCATCTTCAAATAGTTTTACGTCTTTTTCTGCAAGCCAGTTAGACACTTTACTAACAAACTGAGGAAAGTTAGCTGAAATTTTATTTTTGTTCCATACGCGATTTAGATAATTGTTAGCTGTTTTAACATCTACATCTTCAGGAAGTAATTTTAAAGCTACCATTTCATCTTTAAGGGGAGTGTATAATTCCTTATTCCAGTAATTAGCAGAAGCCTTAACTTGAGGAATGTCACTATCGCCTTTTCTAATTGCAGTAGATACAGCTTCATTAAACTGCTTTCGATTCATCTTTCCACCAGCACTTTTATACTCTGCAAAAAGATTAGAATTGTTTTGCAATGATGTGCCTAGCTTTCCTGAATGAGCTTTAGCTAAAGACTCAGCCGCTTGAAGAACATTGCCATCCATTTTGATGGGGTTCTCAGCCATCATAGTAGCAATTAATCTAGTTGTTGGATTCTCACTTGTGATTGTGCGAGACAGCGGATCAAAGCCTAATAGCTTTACTAGTTTTTTAGCTATCTTTCCCGAAACTTGAGTGTCACCAAGAGCTTGCTGTGCGCCAACACTGCCCGAACCTACAGGCCCAGTAACAGCGTCAATAGTAGGATTAATCCCTTCTGCAATTTTAGGCTCAACATTCATAACATTTTCGTATGCGTCGATCATTTTAGCATCAACACCATACGTAGCTAACTTAGCCGCTGTGCCTCCTAAAACGCCACCTAAGAGCATTCCAGCAGAAATGTTAGTGGCAGACTCTCCGTAAGTTCTAGTAAGCTGTTGCGTGTGTAAAGCCGCTTCTTGGATAGCTGTGTCAACACCAACAACCGAACCCATTACAGCCGCGCCCTTTAGAATGCCTTTTCCTGCTCTATAAGTATTTAGTGCAACACCACCTATAGACAATAAAGAAATAGGGTCAGCCATCATTACAGGCAAACCAACAATAAAAGAAGTAGCTCCACCTTGAGCCATTGTTTCTCTGTCGGTTCTTTCTCTAGTCATTTGGCGGCGTACAGCTTCTAACTCTTCATCATTATCCGCATACAGCGCATTGCTAACAAAAGCCTGATCTAGTCTTTCATCTTCGGTAAATAATCCATAAGGATCGTAATCTGGGTTATCTTTGGTAGAGTCAGGTAAGCCAGATTCTTGAGAAACAAATGATCCAATAATATTTTCTTGTCGATAAAACGCCTTGGCAATTTCACCAACTGAAGGACGCTCATCTTCTTCTAAAGCAAGAGGAACTAATTTTGGAGCTATTAACTCTTGATCTGGCGATGCAACAAAACCCATTTTATTTCCTATTTAGATATGGCTCTTAAATCTGGAGTAGATGCATAAATTTGTCCACTTTGCGCGGCTCTCATTTCTTGTTCTGCCGTATCTTTAATTATAGCCATTTCTTCTTCTTCAGCAGTTAAAATGTCAGGCGTATATCTGTTTAACATTACCTCGTTACCATTTTCATCTTGCCCAGCAAACACAGCAGTATTTAAAGTGCCATTACTATCCCTATACATTACAGTATAAGAAGGATTCCCTGTAGATGCTTGCCTTGCAGTAATTGAATCAGAAACTAAAACAATATCTTTTTTATCTAACTCAAGGCCAAAAATTCCAGAAGGGCCAGTTAGCTCATTATAAATATCTTCTCTAATATAATTTACGCTGTCAGTAACTCCAAGCCCATAATAATCTTCAGGGCGAAACTTCATAAATCCAAACTCGCCTTCTTGATAATTAGTCTGAATGCTTTTCATAGCCTGTTCTTTAGCATTATCTACAGACATACCGGAAATGTAATAGCTTTCAACTAAAGTTCCGTAGTCTCTAATTAAGTCATATTGCGCAATATCATTTACATTAAATTTCTCAAAATACCCTGAACCATATTGTTCAACCATTTCGTTTCTATAAGACCCACTAAAAGTTTTCTTACCTTCTGTAGATTTAATTTCGGCTGTTCTAGCTTCAATTCTTGCCTTATTAGTTGGGTCAGTGTTTTTAATTGCTTGTTGTGTAGCAAGGTCTGCACCCATAAACTGACTTAAAGAATTAACTTCTGTAGCAAAAGCGCGTTGTTGTTCAGTAAGAACTGTTTGTCCAATTCCAGCAATTTCGGTTAATCTTCCAATAGTTTCTGAAGCCGCTTGTATTCTGTTTACATCTTGCGACATTAAATCATTAGTTAGCTCTTGCTTTAACATGGCAGGAACAAAACCAGTTTTTGCTACAAAATCTGTTTGCTTTGCACCTCTAGCATCAGGGTTATCAGATGGTAATTCTTGGAACGTAACTTCCGCATAATAATCATTTGCATCTTTTTGTGTAATTGGAATTTGATCGCCAACAGGTGTAACGCTGTCCATTACATTTCCAACACGAATCATTCCTTGATCTTTTTTGATCTCTGTTAATTCTGCTTTATATGCTTGTCTAACACCATTTAATCTTTGGCTAATTAAACCTAGCATTTGATCTTTTTCTGTAGGGCTTATACCTTCAATTTTAGATGTTCTAAAATCTTCAAGGAATTTTGCGCCACTAATAAGTTTTTCTTCATTAGACAAATCTTCATTAAAGACAGCCCTATCAACATTGCCAATTTCAGTTTGAAGCATAATTGATCTTTCAACTTTGCGCTTTTCAGCCTCAAGGTTAGAAGCGTATTTAGGAGAAGCTTCAGCCAAAGCATCCATCTCTGCAAATAATATTTCTTTTTCTACACTAACAAGCTCTGCGTCACCATTGCGAGCCAAGTTTTCAATATCAATAACACCGACATCAACACCATTAGACAATGTATCAATGCTTTGATTTTGAGTAGATACTTCAAACGCTTTACTTATGTTTGCGGTAGCAGTAGCAATTCTTGGGGCTATTGCGGATATAAGGTCTTGCCTTAATTCTATAGGAGCAGAGTTAATTGTTGCATCAAAGTATGCTTTAGACGCATTTTCATAGCCAACAGGATCATCTGCAAATTCTGTTGCAAGCTCTATTAAACGTACTTTTGAATCAGTGTTACGCTGAGAAAGCTGTGCATTAATTACTGTATTTTGGTAAACGTCAGCGCCATAACCTCGACGCTCCTCTATCTCTCCGTAAGATACTTTACCTTCTTCATCAACTATACGAGCCTCTTCAACAGCTAACAATGCTTCTTCAGGAGCCTCACGTTCTGCCTTAGCAATACCAAACTGTTCAGCAACACCGCCTACTTGCTCTGCTAATCCTGCTAGAGCTTGCATACGTCGCGCACCAGACTGATCTACACCAGTAGGTTGGAACTTGCCGTAGAAGCCAATGCGCTCTTGTCTAGGTTGTCTAGCCATTATTCTTACCTTTATTCTTTTAAGTAAATGTCTATTCTGGCATAGCCTGAGCAATGCCAACACTACCTTTAAGCAATGTAGAAGTCGCCTGTATGTTAGCCATAGCTCTAGCATTAGCGCCTTGTCTTCGTAACTGTGCGCGTTTTAGTTTGTCAGATAAATTCAACATACCTTCACTAGTGCCAATTTGCTTTGCGCTTTCAAGAGCAATACTTGCAGGAGTACCTTCACCAGTCATACCAGACATAGAAGCACTAACCGCATTAGCCGCAAGAACCTTATTAAGTTCTTGTTTACGCTGTAGCTCTCTACCTTCAGCCGCAATCTTTTCTTCTTCGGCTTGGCGCTCAAATTCTTGCTGTTGGGCTTTGCCAGCCTGAACCTGTCCATAAGTACTTACTGCTGTGCTTACCGCCATTGCCGCCACTATTGCAAAACTCATCTAAATATCCTCTGGCTCTAATAAAGCCTTTTCTATCTCTTCTATATCAGTTAAATGTGTAGGGTGGTATGTAACCCAAACACAATCTGTTTCAGCGTATATAACACGCTTAGTCTGTGGAATTGTTTCTCCCATAAAAGGTGCTTCAATATCCAAATTACCAAACTGGCTAGACACCTTACATCTGCCCTTTACTACTGTATACAAGTGTGTAGTCTTGTGTAATGCTCCTACTAAACAAACACCAGCAGGAATAAACAACTCTCTTGCATACAATCCTTCACTAAAATGATGCTTTACCTCTAGCTCTAGTGTATCGCCTTTTAGCATTAAAGTCTGTAGCTTTACTATGTCGTCTTGCGTTGTTACTTCATTCAAGAAGACTCTACCTCGTATTCAATAGCCTGTATGTGGAATGGCGTAGGTTCAGGTACAGTAATTATAGGCTGTACTTCAATATCCCAACCATTGCCACTGTTCTCACCTTGTATAACACCTGTCTGTTCAGGCAAGTTTTCGTTTAATGGAGAGTCAGCCGTTCCTCCAAACTGTCTAATAGAAACAGGATTGTCATCAATGTACACGCCAGAACTCTTGTAAACTCTTAGGTTAATACGAGTAATCTTCTTTTGCCGCATCTGGTTCTGACCAGCAGGAGCCGCAGTATTTAAAGGCATACTCTTAATCTTAGGTATAAAGTTATACCCTACCTCTACGTCAATAACACCAGTAGCAGGGTCTTGCTCAAGGATAAATAATTTCTCAGCATCAGTTAAGGCAATGTATCCTGAACCGCCAAAATCTATTTGTACTACACGCTTTGGAAGTGTCGTTCCTCTTGCCACCACACTAACTGTTTCTCCGTTTAAATGGTTTGAAGCCAAATATAAATTGTTCCCAATAAGGCTAGTACTGCTTAAAAGTCTAACAGAAGAATCCATTAAGTAATCAAAATCCCACTTTTCTACTGTATAGGTAGTAGTAGTATCGGTAGTTCTTTTGTTCACTAAAAACAAATCATTCTTAACAACAGATACAGATACAGTCTTAAGAGGGTATGCAGTGCTAGTGTCTCCATTAATCCATTTAGTAAAACCATTAATGTCTTGTGATCTAAGCGTATTAAGAATTGCTGAAGTTCCATCTTGATTAACAATAAATACCCAGTTAGCATCTTCTGATAATGACCCTGCTAAAATACCTAAGTCTGCTGGGTTATCTATAAGTTGTGAAGACAATACAGATATGTCCGTACTGTTATAAGCATCTTCATTAAAGTTGTACAAGTATGATCGTAATGTCCTACCATTTTGGTCAACAAATAATGTAGCGCCATCTACTGATTTAACTTCTAAAGTAGCCGCGCCATGCTGTGTTTGCGCTTGAATAGAAATGTCAGCAGGAGTAGAGCCATTAACTACAAACTCCGCACCAGCAGTAAATACTTGCAAACCGCGATCAGGATTAATATCAATAATTTCTGTAAGCTGTCTTGACGATATGGTTGTAAATATACCCTCGTCAGCATCGCCCTCTTCAGTATAGAAATCAAAAAACGAACTAGACCTAGAAGCAAACAAACTTTGCAGTTTAGACTTTGTACCACCAAACCATAACCGTCCTTCATGGAATGCGGCAGTCTTAGGAAATCCTCTAGTCGTAGACCATACATCTTCTTTACGAGGTGATCCTTGTTGACTTAAAACAAAAGCTACTGTATTTGCAGTTCCTCCACTATCTGAGGTTGCAAACCCTGACCACAACTCAAAAGATTTTGTAGATTCGCCAGAAACAGTAATAACAAATACAGCAGGGCCGCCTGTAACAGCAATACCTGTATCACCAAATATAGGCATTTCTTGAAGGTTTCTTTGTATGTTAGCCGCTGAAGATGCAGAACTTCCAGTTAAAGTAATGTTTTTACTTAACACACCTTCTACATCAATTTGAAATCTATCGCCTACAGAAAAATGGCCTAACGTCATTGTGGTTATATAATCTGTAGGTGTAGGGCTTTGTGAATCATCATAATCATATTGAGGAACATTAAGAAAAGGAATGTCATCAATAGCAAACACATTACCACTTGTGTTTATAATTCTTTTAGACGCATGATCTTCATGGAACATTAACATGACGTTTTCAGTCTGCACATCGCGTACTGCGGCTACCTCAGAAGATTTAAAAGGCAATGGCAGATAAGCTACAGGAACAAAGTTAAACGTTTGGTCTGTTACTCTGTAGATAGACATATTGCCATAAGAAGGTGTAGTCTCAGCGCCTCCAGTAACAACGCATAAATAGTGTCTGTTTGTCTCAACACTAAAGTCAAATGTCTTAACATCTGAGGCTTCTGATGTTGGGTACAAAACATTAAACTCACTTAACTGAATTTTTAAAGTACCTAAATCACCAGTATCTTCAAATCTAACTATTCTATAATATTGACCAATAAACGTATCAGACAGACGAATACGATAAGATTGCTCTACTTCTGTAACAGTAAGAGTCTTAACAGTAATAAAAGAAGAACCATCGCCAGAAACTTGCACTCTAAATTGACCAGAGCCAGTGCCAGTTAGCTTTATGTCTTTAACATCTATAAACTGACCTCTATTAGTTGTTCCCAAAACATTATAAGCCGCAACAACATATTCAGCATCTGCGCCAGTTTGTCCTGTTGTACCTAATACACCAAGAGAAGTAGTTGTTAGTCCTACGGTTGTTCGATCAAAGTCATTAATATTAGCTACAGTTCCACCGCGAGGCATAGTTGCAGTAAATGTTGTAAAAGCAGAATAGGTAAGATTAGGAGTGCTAACTGTTTTGACAAGAGTGCCACTAGCAGTAGGATCATTAGTTCCAACCGTTCTTTCTGCGTAAACAGTATATGGTAGACTTGATCCAGTATAAGAAATAATTTTAAACGTAGAAGAATTATTTGTATATGTGCTTAAAACAAGAGGCAAGCCAGTAGTAACAGTAAAGCTAAATAATTGCCCTACTCCAGCAGACAGAAAAGGCTTAATTATTTTTTCTGCTACGTCTACATGCTGAGTCCCTGCTCTACGCTTTAAACCGCCTTGTGGGACGATTAAAACATTCTCGGCAGTCTCCATACCCTGATAGTATTGATCTAGGTCTACACGACCTTTAAGTAGGGGCGATAGCTCTCCGCTTACAAACGAGCTTTGCATGAACTTAGACTTTGGCATAACTAGCGCCTTACGTTAATAAAGGGACGATCAGTTATAGGCACTACAGGATATTGTTGGGAATCTGTAAATCTTGCCATGCGAGAAGCATTAAGATACTGCCTAGCATTGTTTTCCATAGAAGCCGCGCTGTCACGAATAGAAGGTGCAAAGTCCATAGCGAGTGCGTACTCAATCATCTTAGAGAAGTAAACAGGCCATGTGGATTCTGGAGCGTTATAAATGTAATCAGCAAATATCGCAGAGCTTGCATTGCAATACAGCTTGTCACCGTATAGTCCGTATGGGACTTGAGGATTAATTGTAATGAGGAATAATAGATCAGCAGGAAGTTGGTAAATGGATTGCCATTCAGTGCCTACTGGTGTTTCAACTGTTAGGTCTAGCTGTGCTTTTTTCCTAGCAAACCCCCAACGAAACTTGGTTAGCTCATTCTGTACAATGTTGTCATACAGATTGTTAGCTACAGTTTGTGCGCGAGAATTGCCCTCTAAAGAAGTGATAGGCAAATCGCCAATTAAAATTAATGCATTAGAGATTAATTGGATTTTACTAGCCATAAC
>Ga0307488_10000704_pt1 | contig 27888 bp, 35 predicted proteins | sample SB02metaG_FD_202248 | JGI IMG/M metagenome (GOLD analysis project Ga0307488, IMG submission 202248) | Sea-ice brine microbial communities from Beaufort Sea near Barrow, Alaska, United States - SB 0.2 | ecosystem: Environmental > Aquatic > Marine > Coastal | place: USA: Alaska | collected...
AAACACATATACCAAACCCATAAGACCCGTGGATACATCCAATCTAACAAGGTTTTGACATCAGCTACAGACTCTTGGAAAAACCATACAGAGTTCAAATACAGTTTTTATGACGATACGGAATGTGAAACGTTTATAAAAAACAACTTTGATAACTACACTTATAAAGCATATATGAGTTTACAAAAACCGGTGATGAAATCGGACTTTTGGAGATATTGTGTCATTTATAAAAACGGTGGTATATACGCAGACACGGATACCATTTGTTTGGAAAATCCAAACATGTTCATCATAGATGACGTTGAATTGGTTGTCGCACCCGAACCAAGTTTCTTATTTTGTCAATGGGTATTTGCGGCACCCAAAAATTCGCCCGTTTTGAAATCGGTCATCGATTTAATGGTGTATCGTATTTTACACCCACAAGATAGAATTAGTCCTGAAGAATATGGTCGGAATTACGTGTATTATTTTACAGGCCCAATGGTTTTTACAGATGGTATACAGGCACGTCTCAATTACGCAACCAAAGATAGAGAACCTTATAAAAAACCAATGAGATATTCAAACAGTTCAATTCTGCATATCTTCGAAAAAAATAACTTTCACAAGAACAAGGTTAAGCACTTGTACTATGGAAGTCACAAGGGTGGGTGGAAAACAACTTGAAAATCGTGAAAAAGTAATTATATATTATATATTATAAAATGAACCATAACCAAAAGATTACCGCTTTACAAATTGCTTATAACCAACGAAAACAGAATTCACCTATCGATATGGCTAGATTTGCATCTTCTCTCAATAAACTAATAGTTGCGAACAACAAATTTATGAAAGAGGCCGAAGTCGTCAACGAAAACATGGAAAACGTGATCCGTTTAATGATGTTTATGCAATCAATTTACGAAGTAAACGAAGGACAAAATAACGACGTGCATAACAGGAATGATAATAAACAGTCTTTGCAATTACGACATGGTCTCAAAACCCTCGAACACATTAAGCTAGTTATAAAACGCACGTTTCCTACTTCTGCTTTAGGAACTAAATCAAATCTAAAAAAAGAAATTAGGAAGGTGTTAATCTCTATGAATAAAACTCTACGTTCAATATCTTATGAGATAGCTGATGGAATAACGGAGTTGTTCTTTGTCAAAACGAATAATAAATTGCACAGTAACATCCAGGACATATTGGATTATACGTTTCAGTTTTATAGGAAGAACGAAAAAACTCATAATAACAAAATATCGTATATCAGATGGGGGCTCGGCTTGTCCAGTAATTCCTCACTGGCCAATAGATTGTTGAATTTGAATTCTAAAAGGCTGCCGTTGGTCTCAAGAGAAGACATTAATTTCAATAAACTGTGAACAATTATTTCACTTTAAGAATTTACGTGGACAAGTTTAGTAATACTTTCTAAGAAGCTTAGTCATGGTGATGCTTTCTACAAAGCTTGCTAGAATTGCAAACACACCCAAGAAAATTATCACACATCCACGACCTGCTAGCCAAACCTTTTTAGAGGCTCGTGAGTATGTGTTTCGTTCTTTTATTTCAAAAGGATCCACAAACGAACAAGCAAAAGAAATCGAAAAAAGTATTATAGAATATACGAAACACGAGTGTCGTTCACGTGAAATAAAAGAACTTCGTTGGAGTGATGTCGGTGTCCGTCGAATTTACATTCGTAAATCACGAATGTTACTAAACAACATGCCAGAATTATTGGAAATGCTACGAAAAAACGAAACAACCTGTTGGAACATAACGTCAATTGACCATTACACCATCAAACCAGATTTGTGGATGCCTATCATTGCACGGTCAGAAAACAAACGAACTCGTTCGTTAATCACCGATTCTGAAATTCGATACGACGGTTTATTGAAGTGTGACGCGTGTAAAAGTTGGAACACACGGTTTGTAACCGTACAGACCCGAAGTGCAGACGAGCCGATGACCGTATTCGCGACTTGTATGGATTGTAGTAATCATTGGACCGACAATGGTAAATAAAATACACTTTAAGAATAGGAATTGTAAAAGGTAAAAGCTCCGCGAAACAAACAATTTCAGTGAAACAAACAATTTCCCAAACGATGGATATGAATGACGCGGCAGTTCAGGGGATTGCCATACGTTACATGACAAGAGCGTATGGTAACGCGGATGGTACTAAGCGGTGTTTGGAAAGGCAATTTACGGATAATGATACGAAGATGATAAACACGATGGGGAAACTTCAAACATCTTACCAGAAGTTAAAGGACAACCGTAAAAGAACCCTATTGACGTCTCAGATCGAAATCCAAAAAAGAGATGTTGCGCAAAGGGAAGTTGTTAAACAGGAAATGGTGAAGAAAGAAACTGAAAAGAAGGAGAAGGTTAAAAAGGCACAGATTGTTAAAGACCCCGTTATTACGTGCTGTAAAGCATTCAAAATGAATGGTCAGAAGTGCACATCAAAGACAAAAAACACAGCCTTTTGTATCAGACATTCTAAAAAGTAATTAAAGTTTTTAGCCTTGATTTTTTTTAACAAGACCCTGTTATAGAAATGGACAACACATTTATACGTGAACTGTATGAAACGTCAGAGACCAACTTTAAATTACGTAAAGTCTTCCGTCAAGAACGAGAATTAAACGACACGTTGTTAGGAGAGTGTATTTCAAAGCTAACTGACGAAATTATAAATGGTTGTAAAGAGCGTATGCGCGCCGCTAGTTTGGAAGGCAAATATCAAGCTACCTTGTATGAATTTACAAATCAAGACATGTATGAAGACTACAAGACTATTTTCTTAATGAAAGGACCGATTCCTGGCTGTCTGGCTTATTTTGAACATAAAGGTATCCCACCTATTTTACAAAGTGTATGTACGTATTTGAGCCCACTACCAGTTTTTATAAAATACGATCATCATCATCGATCGTATCTTGTCATTGTCAGCTGGAAAAACACTTAAAGAACACATTGTGACAAAGGTATAAAAATGGCGACAATGGATACTAAAGCGTATGCAACCGAATACATGGACTTTATGAAAGAAGTATATGAAAACGATCATGTGCTTAATGTATCAACAATTACCCTCATTTGTAATTTGAACGTCGATCGGATCTGTATGAAAACGTTTTGTGAACATTTTGTTGAACCAGGTATCGAGATAAAAAGGTGCAAGCCCAATAAAGAGTATGAATTAACTAAACGTGGGAAACTGAAAAAATCGTTCTTCAATCAAGTCACTTTGAACTACCGTGATATTTCTAAAAAATCAATCAAAGTGTTTTCTAATGGTAAACTACAACTGACGGGTTTAACGTCTTGTCTTGAATGCAATCAAGTATCTAAAATTGTAAACGGGTGGTTAAAGAAGTATTTAAACGATGAAAGTATTGTCATAACGGACATGTATATGGGTATGATTAATAGTAACTTTTCCGTGATGACAAACCTCGATTTGATCCGTCTAAACACTTTGTTGAACGTTCATGACAAGGTGAGATCCACGTATAACCCCGAGAGTTACCCAGCTATCAACATGAAATACATAGATTCCGAAAAGGACATATCAGTGTCTGTATTCATTTTCGGGACAGGAAACATTGTGATAACTGGAGGAAAACGGTTAGGGCATATGCGTGAGGCGTACAGATTCATACACGACACCATTTCGTCTAATCGAGAAAGGGTGTGTAAAACGAATGAACACATACCCAAAGTTGTACGGGTAGAAACGCATATCCAAGGTTATCCCATTAGACAATACATGTCAAGCATATATCTGTGATTTTTTTTTATAATGTAAATTAAAATCACAAAACTTTAACCAACAAAGCAGCTAAACAAAATGGTTCTTCCAGGAATGAGCGATGGTCGTTGCTTTACAAATTACATGTCTAATTGCCAATTTAATTCCGGTTTAATGGCAGCTGTTGACAAACCGTTCGACAATAACGGTTTTCGTCAGTATTTACAAACGAATGCCACAGAACTTATGAAGACGTATGCGGACGTTTGCTCTAATAACTGTGAAGATTGTGTCCATCAACCACTTAAGCAAAAGAATCGCGTCTGACCTTATAACGTCTAAAGAAAGAAACATGTTAACATCCCGTGGAGCTGCCATTCCGCTAGACTCGCTGAGTGAATCGAAAATCAAGGAACTAAAACAAGAATTGACTGTAAAACCCGAGGTTGATTCAAAATATCAGACGGTTGCCGAATCCTACAAGATTTTTATGATGTCTGCAAAATACATTTATATTCCAAGACATTTCATACCTCATGATTTTTTAACGATTACAAAAAAATACAAAGACATCGTTTCGACCGATATTCGTTTTGACGGAGTATTAAAGTCGAGCACTAATCAACCCGAAGCGGTCGCTGCAGTACTGGAAGGATTCCGAACTCAAGGGAGCGGCTTGTTATCTTTACCCACCGGGTATGGAAAAACAACGGTAGCCCTATATGTAATGTGTGAATTGAAGTACAAGACATTGATTGTCGTTCATAAAGAATTTTTGATGACACAATGGTTGGAACGTATTGTTCAATTTGTACCGGGGGCTCGTGTTGGTCGTATTCAAGGGAATGTGATTGATGTAAAAGACAAGGATATTGTGATTGGAATGTTACAATCACTTTCAATGAAAGAATATGACAAGACTGTATTCGATGGGTTTGGACTCACTATTATTGATGAAACCCATCATGTATGTACAAGGACATTTTCCAAAATGTTGATGAAAATAAACACCCCACACATGTTGGGGTTGTCGGCAACCTTACAACGAAAAGATGGTCTTACGAAGGTCATCCATTGGTTTTTAGGCGCAGTACTATTCGAAGTGAAACGCAAATCACAACGACAGGTTGTTGTTGAATGTATCGATTTCAAATGCAACGAATATCACCAAAATACATTCCCTTTGAACAGAGCGAGACAACCAAATGTACCAGAAGCCATAAGTTACGTTACCAATATACCGTCTCGAAATCAAATGATATTCGATGTCATTTCTGCGAAACTTTTGGAAAATAGACACATATTGGTTCTAACTGACAGAAGACAACATTGTATAGATCTCGACGCATATTATAAACTCTCAGAACCAGAAGTGTCAACCGGTCTTTACATGGGTGGGATGAAACCATGTGATCTGAAAAAGTCAGAGGAATGTTCCGTTATATTCGCTACATTTTCACTAGCGTACGAAGGATTGGATATACCGGTCCTTGACACGTTGATACTGGCCACCCCAAAATCAGACATCGTACAATCGGTGGGTCGGATTTTGAGGGAAACGGATGGAAAGAAAAACAACCCATGTGTCGTTGACATCATAGACAACTGGGGGCCGTTCCAATACCAATATTACAAGCGCTTGAAATATTACAAAGATACCGGATTCAAAATAAATAAAGCAAAAAATCCTACAATGGATGAAGAAGAATGTCGATCATATTCTTTCGTAGAAGAATTTTGAAAATCACCCCCCTTAGAAGGTTGAAACCAATGCGTTTGTTTACCCCAAAATAAATTATATACGATATTCTATATAGATCCCCCAACTAAAATGGATACCATTATTATCGAACTTCAAAACCGTATCACTCTTCTTGAAAACAAAGTTGTCCGTCAGGACCGAGCCTTCAAAAAGTTGAAAAAAGATCTGATGCCTGAAGTGGAAAAGAAACCGCGCGCGCCAAGTGGATTTGCAAAACCCACTTACCTATCACCCGCTATGTGCGAGTTTCTTGATATTCCTCTAGGTAGTGAACTCGCACGCACTGAAGTTACAAAGCGTGTTCTCGGATATGTGAAAGAGAAAGCTCTTCAAAATACGGAGCAAAAACGAGTTATTGACATTGACGATCGAATGCGAAAGCTACTCAATCCGGAGGTGGATGAACAGGTGACATATTTCAGCATTCAACGCCTACTAAAGGGTCATTATATTAAGCCAGTTACGGAAGAAGCCTCCCCGGCACTTGTAGTAGAAGTAATCCCCGACACCCCGAAACCCGTCACTGCCGCCGTCAAGCCAGTCAAGGCTTCTACTAAAAAGAAATGATTTAAAAAAACGTATGATTTATAAGAAAAATAAGAATGACTGAATATTCCGAACTATGCACTAGAGACGATGTTGAAAATCTCATCGGTATGCGTGTACGCACCTTATCTTACTATCAAGAAGCCTTGTTGCACAAATCTGCAGTGAAAATCTATAACGTCGAACGATCAAACGAGCGATTAGAGTTCATTGGAGATTCTGTATTGAACCTTGTAATAGCATCCTTTTTATTTGAAAAATATCCAACAGAGAATGAAGGCTTCATGACAAAACTGCGTACGCGAATCGTAAGCGGGAAATGTTTATCCCAAATTGCCCATAAAATGGGAATACACAATTATATACGTATGAACGACAAAGCGATGCGACAAGGGTGGAATACAAACTCTAGAATATTAGAGGATGCATTTGAAGCTCTTATAGGAGCTGTATATCTGGACCTCGGTATGTACTACGCTAAAACATTTATATTGTTCCAAATCGACAAACATGTCCACGACGAGTATATAATGATTGACACGAACTATAAGGATATGCTTATGCGCTACACACAAAATAAAGGAATTGAATTACCAGTATACCAGGTTAATAAGGAAGATGGACCGAATCATGACAAATGTTTTGTAGTCAATGTGTATGTCACGGGGAATCTATTAGGAGAAGGAGTTGCCAAAAGTAAAAAACAATCCGAACAAAATGCTGCAAAAATTGCTATGCAATATATCGACGGATTACCGACCGTATAAAATCTTTCCAAAAACTGTGTAAAATTTGTTCATACCGACCGTATAAAATCTTTTTTATATAAAAGAAAAATGAATGGGTCGAGCATATTATAGCGCAGGCATATTAATCTATAAAGTTTGCGGAGATAATATCCAAGTTCTCTTAGGATGTGATAACAAATATAAGTGCTGGAGCGATTTCGGTGGAAAATGTGAATGGATCGATAATAACGATCCATTGAAAACCGCATCGAGAGAATTTTACGAAGAAACAAGTGGTGTCATTGCGAGTGAATCTACCATCTATAAACATCTTAAAAGAAACGGGATATGTATAAAATGTAAATCGTATAACAATCACGAATACAATATGTATCTTTTAAACGATCAGCATATACACGTGAGTAATGATTGTGTGATTGATTTTGAAAAACAACAATCGATCTTAACAAACAAATCTCAACCAACAAACCGTAATAATATGAAATATATCGAAAAGAGCAGTATCGATTGGTTGTTTTTGGACGACATCTTGAAAAATCCTGAATTATATAGGGGAGTATTTCTCGAAAGTATACGATGTAATTACGAAATTCTTCAACAGAAGTGCGTAAACGTTTAAGAATTCATTTCATGTATACAATATTAGAAAGTCAATCATACAATATTAGAAAGTCATGGATCCATCAAACAACAACATTGTCATTAAAAAGGACCAAGAAGGAGATACCCACAGTTTGTACGCCGAATCGAGCGACGGTGGTTCCAGTATCGAACTAATGAGGCATCAGAAAAAAAAAAGTATCCACAAACCGCCTTCGGTAAAGAAACAACACAAACAAGTATCCCCCAGTCATAACGATCAAAACTATTCTTATGACCGACCATCGGTTACGGAAACACGTCGCCCGAAACAATTTTCGGAAATACGTAATCAATCGGCTCCCGTTACAAATCAACACGCTCCACTTAAGGATGACATGTTCGAAGTGTTCACGAACCCCGATAAAAAAAGACCTGCCGAAGATTCGGATGAAGAAGAACGATCCATGGACGAACACAATTACGGATCTCATCCTCAGGACCCGTACCCTCATCCTGGTGGTGGTGAAGAATATGACGAGTATGATAAAGAGGACGATTCTCCCGAAAATGGATTTAACTCGATTGAAGAGGAAAAACAAGACTATTTGTATAAATTTTACCGATTGCAAGCCAAAGGTGTTCCGTTAAACAAAAAGTTTAACATGAATTCAAATATTGCAGAGATGAGGAGCGAGTTTAATCGTATTAAACGAGACTCTGACGTTAACGCAAGTATCCGGTTTTCGAGACGAATGCTTATGGCATGTGTCACTGGTATTGAGTTTATGAATAGGCGTTATGATCCGTTTGAAGTTAAGTTGGAAGGATGGTGCGAATCTGTGATGGAGAATGTAGATGATTACGATAATGTTTTTGAAAGGCTACATGACAAGTATGCATCCAAAGTGTCAATGGCACCAGAGATCGAATTGTTATTGTCGTTGGCAGGCAGTGCATTCATGTTTCATCTCACGAACAGCATGTTTAATTCAATGCCCAACCTAAAAGATATTGCCAAACAAAACCCGGATATTTTGAAAAACATGATGCAGTCTATGTCTGCAGCAGCATCAGGAACAAAACCGACGCAACCGGACACAGCGCAACCAGATACAGCACAACCGGATCCAACGCCATCGGCTAATGGGTTCCGCGAAATGCAACCGCCTATGTTTGATGTTTCAAATCTGATGAGTATGATGCAACCAAATTCTTCAAACAAACCCGCGCCAATAACTTCATTCCGACCTATCGGAAACGAAGTGTTCCAATCATCTAGAACTGGAGAACCTATATCGCACCCACCACAAACACAAGTATCCACATACCGACAGTCATCTCCGTCGGTGGTTTCGTCTTCTGCAGCAAGCGACCGCGAAGAAATATATGGTGGTAGACATAACCAATCCAAAAACATTTCATTTTCGGAAACGTCGACCGCCGGTGGTGCAAAAAGACGCGGACGCAGTAAAATACAATCTACATCCGAAAACACAATCACCATTTGAGAACAAAAAAAATAATGTGTGTTAAAAAATAATGTATTTACCGTTGACATCAATCCAAGACGCGTGGGGAGTTTCCACATTAGAAGACCGATCGGATACGGCAATCCTTACGAATCGATACGAAAATCCTCCAAAGAATAATTCTGGGTTTCAAAGGGACATTCAAAGGGACAATCAAAGGGACAATCCAAGGGACAATCCAAGGGACAATAATGGCTTTCTTGAACAACAACAGACCAATATTACCCACCCGAACACAATACAAGAACCTATTCAAGGACGTATGGACATTCCAGTGTTTGACAGATCTATAATCGAAACCATGAAAAAAAAACCACAACAAGACCGAACCCATTTAATCACAAAGTTGTTACGAGCTTACTTTACAAACCCTCCCGAGACTAAAGTTGTAAAAAATATACCTACAAATCCAAAACCATCGGTGGAATATTATAAATCATCGCCAGGTGTTAATAATGTTGACGCGGAGACGCTGTTGAGCATAATGACATTGATGTTAATTTTTATTTTAGCTGATAAGCTATTTGTCATTTGGAACAAGTCCTAAAACCATTTCTAAAGTGCTAATTTGTTTCTTTTTAACAGATGGTTTTATTTTAAGTGCATTGTTTGTCACTTTATTTACCGACGCTTGTGCTTCAAATTCTTTCATGGAAAACGATTTATTGTCGGAATCGTACGCCGATTTAATCCATTTGTAATTGGATTTGCTTTGTTTTTCAATTGTATGATTTACGGTTATCGTAGACGGTATTTGTAAATAATACACATCCATGTCCTGAGCGCTTTTTCGAAATTCTTCGATGGTCAACTGTCCTCCAAACACATCTAATAATTGTCTAGGTGGAGCACAAGAAATACTCACAATTGATACACCAGCTTTGTCCATTAGTAACGAGATTAAAGAATATTGATTCGACTTTTTTGACATGTTTTCGTTATGATTGTACGCTTTCATACATCCGAAACTACAAAAACTTCCATAAACCTGAAATACAGTTGTTACCGAATCGTACGAAATGGGCATCGCCAAGGTATCGGTCTTAAATGGATGGCAACACCACCAACACCATATATTATTCCCACTTTTATTCATATGTGTGTGTTTAAATCATAAGAAACTTTAATTATCTTAATTGTATTAGATGGAAGAAGCAACCCCAATCTATCAACTACAACAACAAACAAATGAGATGGACTCAAAAAAAACACCGGTCGATATGATGTCTTATAGTGATGTCCTGAAAAACCTAAAGGATGAAAATGTGGGAACACCAGAACCTATGCAAATTCAGCAACAATCACCCCAACAACAACAGTACCAACAACCACAGCAATATCACCAACAACAGCTATCACCCCAACAACAGCAACAGTACCAACAACAGCAACAACAACAACAACAACAATATCACGAATCAAATTATTATCCTAGATCTGTTGTAAATCCGAATCAGCCTGTTGTATCAGACGACACGTCATCTTCCTCCGCCAATACTTTCCAAAACGAAATGCTAACACTTCTGGCGGTATATATTTTGATTCACACTACACAATTTCAACAAATGGTAAAAACAAAAATCCCAGGTATCATCAACGAGAACGGATCGTCTAGTGTAGTGGGTACCCTAATCAATGGCGTTTTAGTCATCGTTCTTTGGAATATTTCAAAAAGGTTTTTGTTAAAATATATTAAAGACCTTTAAAGATTTGTTGTATCTATACACACTAGAATAATCGATATGGAAAACAGATCACAGAAGATACTTACGTCCCTTTTACAATATTACAAGGATAATAAGTTAAAAGTGATGGAAAATATCATTCACGCACAACCAAATTCTAATAAAGTTTCGTTGCGTCTGGTTGACTGGTTGGTTACAAACTACTCCAAATCACATAATGTTGTGTATTATGTTAATAACATGCCATTTAACGTGCATCAAAGTTATAAGAATATGCTAAGGGCGTATTCTAAGAAGTTGTTTGACCCATTTAGAAGACATACACGTGTATATGTTAACAAGTCCGATAAATCGGACACTACGGTTATTGAAACCACGGTAGCCCAATTAACCTTTTTCAAATGGGCGATCGACAATGAAGTGTTGAGCTACGCATATGAACATCGTAATGATATAAAAGAAGATATGGATAAAAATACAAAACATAGGATAAACAATCAAAACTTGTCTTCTTTAGAGAACGTACGTTCTAAACGTAAAGAACTTTCAAAGAGTTCAAAAGGAGCTAATATGTACAGTGTTAATATTTGCGTCACGTTCTCTTGAAAATTATGATCGTGATACAATAAAAAATCACGATGATGAACCCGTATATTATTCCGTTTCTTGTCGCATGTGTCGTCTACATCATAATTTTCTCCAAACTAAATAACACTGAAGATAACCCGTCATGGTTTCATAAAGAAACTGCGATGTACTCTACAGGAGCAGGAGCCGTTGGATTTGCTATTGTTTATTTCATAAATTCTCGTAAAAATGAGATTTCCACTTATACAGAAATCGTGTCACCTGGCGATGCGATCCTTACCAACCGCCCTTCTGTCACGACAAATACGAAACAAAATCTAGTACCCAATTCGACAGTTGGTTCTACAGGTGAACTCGTTATGAAAGGGCCGTTCCAATAAGAATATTTAAAAGAATATTGTTTATAACAAGTAAGAATCCTTCCAAAACCTAAAACTCTAATACAATTATGGTTCGCAATTTTGGAAAGGGTGGTAATGGTTGTAAAAAAATGAAAAATAGTGATGTTGAACATTCAAAACGTATTCTATTGTTCAAAGAGTTTGGACAAGATTATGCAGTTGTCAAAGATTTGTTGGGCAATGGAAGGTGTTCATGTTTGTGCAGTGACGGTAATACTAACAGGTTGTGTATCATTCGAGGAAATATGAGGAAAAGGTCAGTTAATCGTATATATAAAGGTGATGTGGTTTTGATCGGGTTACGTGACTATCAAGATTCGAAAGCGGATATCATTCATTTGTACACGTCCGACGAAACACGTATGTTGATCGGGTATGGTGAAATTACTCCAGAATTTATTGCTACAACGTCAATCATTTCTAGAACTAATGAAGAGGATGATTCTGGAGATGTGGTATTTGAATTTGAGGATATTTAATTTAGGTGTTTATAGTAAAAAGTACTTTTGTGTGATTATGTCTTCCGAACCGATTATAATATTGATCATTGTATTATTGGTCTGTTCTGTTGTTGCTTCTGCTATTGCTTTGCTTATTGAAAACTCTCGAAATTATCTTTTTGATTTGTTTGGTTTTACCCTAAACCCTAAATCTTCTCCTCCTGCAGAAGATGATGAAACCCCTAGTCCTGAAACAACCCCTGAAACAAGCCCTGAAACAAGCCCTGAAACAAGCCCTGAAACAAGCCCTGAAACAAGCCCAAGCCCTTCTCCCGAATGTACCGTTGGCGGTAACGAATGTTTGTCACCGTTAACATGCAGTGAAGATACCCTAACATGCACGAATTTTACTTTGTACGACACTAAACAAATTGAAGGCTCTACAGTATTTTTTGAATATAAAGCAGGCTCGCTGCAGAAGTGTGAAGCGTTGTGTGAAAAAGACTCTACGTGTAAGGCGTATCTGTATGATCATCCATGGTGGGTCGATGTAAAAAATAAAGATTGTTTAACATTCAGCGATTATATGGCTACTTACCTAACAGACAGCGACACAACAACGGTTGGTGTGGTTGGTATAAAAAATAGCTTCGTTGTTACCGACCCTGACACCGACCCTGACCCTGACACCGACCCTGACACCGACCCTGACCCTGACCCCGACCCTGACCCTGACCCACTACCGGCGACCTTAAACCCTGGGACAGTCACTGCTGATGAGGGTATTACCCAATCAGGATCGGGCGCAGTCGAGCCGAATCCCGGCTGTGGTGGCCCATCATGTTGGCATTAATACCTTTTTTCAAATTATGTTTATTATATATGTTTATTTACCCTAAACTAAAATCCTCTATTTCACAGTAGTACTCTTTTTTATATATATACTATTGTACAGTGGTACTCTTTTTTATATATCTGTTATTGTACAGTTATATAAAAAAATGCAAACTACACCGAAAAGACGATCGATATCTCCAATTAAAATAAAATCTAAAAAATGTTGTTTACTCTTGAGAAAACGAAAAGAGGCAAAAAAAAAGAGAGACGATATTTGTGATGATATTATGACCTTGGCGAATATTAGAATGCGTCAGCGACGCAATAGTAATCCAGAGTACACCCGAGCGATACAACGCATTCAAAGGCAATTGACCGAGTTCACCGGTATTCGCAAAGTAAATAAACACAAGCCATTTTCTTAAAGTGTGTATAAATATTTAAAAAAGAGATTTGTTGGAGATTTATAAAAATGACAGACCCATACACTATACTGGGGTTGAATAAAGGGGTATCAGATGATCAAGTGAAATCCGCCTTCAAAAAGCTTGCTATGAAACACCATCCAGACAAAGGAGGGGATCCTGACAAGTTCAAAGAGATTAACGACGCTTTTGGAAGAATCGTGAAACCCGAACAGTTTCAACCGCAACAACACAACAACGGATTTCCGTTTCAGGAGGACGAGATCAACAGTTTTGCGCGCCAATTTTTCGGTGGTTCGAGAGGAGGGTTTTCATTTTTCAACCAAAGGGCGGGTGGTGGTGGGCCAGCTCGTCCTGTCAGACAAATGATAGAAATCCGTTTATCGCTCGAGGATCTGTATAAAGGAAAGCGTTTCAATATAAATAATGTAGAAGTCAATCTTCCGCCCGGAACACCCATTCACAAGGAAATCCCCGTTCCAAACACAAATCTTGTAATAATTGTAAAACATCAAAAACATGACACCTTCGATGTAGAAAACGGATCGTATAATCTGATTTACAGACAAAACATTAGCTTGTGCGAATCTTTGTTAGGATTTAAAGGCAAAGTCCGACATCCAAATGGAGAAACATTAATATTATCAACGCCCAAACATAAAGTTATTCGTAACGACGAAGTGTTACGGGTAAAAGGAAAGGGGATTCCTGTCGTTAAAGGCGGGTATTCGGATTTGGTGGTCGTTTTCGACGTGACAATTCCGAACACTTTCGATTATGAAAAATATGCTCCAGTCATTAAAGAGATGTTCGGGTGGGATGTTCCTGATATTATACCTAGTGCAACCGATGTTCAAGTTACGCTCGTATAAAACTAATTTTTTTTTACATTTTTACAACTCATTAATCAAGGTCGTAAATATCACCATAATAACGAAGCCCCTCATCACTAATCGTCGGCGTGGATGGCTCGGGGATAACGAACGTCGAACAATGCTTCCTACATAACGGGCATGTGTTGCATTTGTCAAACCAGTTGTTTATGCAATTGATATGAAACAAGTGTCCGCAGTGTAATTTTGTAACAAAAAACTTTTTCAATTTTTTTGAACGACAAAACTCTGACATGCATATTGAACAGGTTGTTTCTGTAATCGATAACACGTTAACCAATGTGTACTGACACCTCATCTCAGAATAATTAATTTTTGTTTACTTATTCTTTAAGTGTTTCCGGAGTATTGACATCTTTTGAAATAAAATACTACTGGTAATATAAGGTTATTTTAAAAAAAAATTGGGAGCAATCGAGTATGGCATATTCAGAAAAACATAATTTGATTTTTTTACATATACCCAAAAATGCAGGAACAAGTATAATTGAAACTTTAGGAATGTCTCATGGTCATACAGATTTGGAAAATATGAACTCTTTGAAAGAAAAACACCCAACGGCTAAAACGTTCGTTGTTGTGCGCAATCCATGGGATAGGGTCGTATCTGTTTATAAATATTTAAGAATGAAAAAATCGTTTTGGCATTCGAGAGACGGATGCACTAAATTTGGTATTACACCTGATCATATTAAAGCGCAAAAATGTAAAGATTTCAAAGAATTTGTACACAAAATCAAAAATAAAGACTTTAAACAAGCCGTACATTTACGACCACAAACATGTTGGATCCCAAAAAACATTCTCGTGGATCACGTTTTATATTACGAACAAAATCTAAATGAACAATTCAAAATTAAATTAAATGTTGATATTGAGCTTAAAATATTAAACGTATCAGACAAAGATAACAACAAAACATATCGTGATTATTATGATGAAGAAACCAAACAAATTATTTCGGATGTTTACAAATCCGATATAATACAATTAGGATACGCTTTTTAATAATTTGCAACGTGTAACCAAGTGTAACCATGTGTAACCATATGTAACCAAATGTTTTTTTCAAATTTTTCTCAATTCATAAATCATTCTTTTTATATTTACTTGTATGTGATAAATTAAATATAAAAAAAATGAAATATCAACGGTCTTGTCTGAAAGGTTTAACAATACTTGCGCTTCTTGGCATTACGTATCTAGTGTTATTCCGGGGGTTTGCTTTCAAACAACCACAAGTAGAAATTAAGGTCGTTCACCAACACTCGCCATCGATTCCAAAAACAGTCGATCAACACAACAATACCAGTAACAACATCCCATACACACGTCGTATCATGTCAGGTATTCCTCGCGATTACACACCTGTTGGTTATTTGGAAAATGAAGAAAAAATGTACCCTTTGTACGGACGCGCTAGTCGTACAAATGCTCAACGATGGAACTATCATACAATCACTGATAAACTAAGCAACATACGCCTTCCAGTTCAGTCTGTTGATGGAAGAAATTGCACTTTGGATATGGGATGTGACGAACTTTATGACGGACATGTTGTCACCGTACCAGGCGTGTCGGGTGTGTTTCAGGTGCATGTATATCCCAAAGACTTTTTTTAATATTTACAAAAATTACATCGTAATAGATCTAGGTAAGCTATCTGTATATATTGTGGCTCTACATAAAGGACATCGCTTGATCATAGATTTGTTGAGCCATTTGTCCAAGCATCTCATGTGAAACACTTGCTTGCAACAATCTAGTTTTACACGACAACCAGACGAGTTTTCGATGTGAATGGACTCGAAACATACGGTACATTCTTCGTTACTTCCCAATTCACCAAGCCCATCCGGTGTAACGTCAATAATATCGTCATCATCGTCAACAGCAGTAACTTCTCCACCGATATTGTGCACATGGCGTGTATGCGGCATGCCCGTGTTTTGGTTTTGGTACGTCGCAATGTCCGTCGCCAGATAATATTCTCGGAAATGGTGATATCCACACAACCACACGTTACGTTCACCATCAAACCATTTGCCATCATGATGACATGCACGTTTGTGTGAAAAATTATACGCAGCGCAAAGCATTTTCTAATTTTCTAATTTGTTACGTATTTAGGAAGAGGAAGAGAACGTTCTGTCCTTATGATAACGTCTTCGCCATTTATACTAACAAATGGACACGTTGTCACGTAAAGATGTTTAGGGTTTTGGGGTTTAAAACCCGTTAAACAATCAAGATAAAAAATTCGTAATAATAGGTTGGATGTTTTTTAAAAACCCGATTGGACTAAAGTATTTGATGTAAAGATCCCTGTTTTGAGTTTGTATATGTTCCAAATTGTGCTTATGTTTATCATAATATGTTCTTATTGTTTGTACTACATCCATTGTGTCGTTTTCGTCTATGATAATAATACCCGACGTAACAATATCATCCCAAAACGGAATTACACAATCGGTATTTATTAAAATAGGAATTCTTCCCATGCTCAGTACTTCATAAAACCGATATGAAAAATTCCCGGCGCCTCGATAACAAAAGGTGAACAGATTTTCTTCAATATTCTTGTAATATTCCGACCGTGCTTGTTCTTTTGGAATTCCAGGCGCGTTAAATCCGTTTCGTATGATGAAGTTTGTTTTTATATAAGCGGATTCTTCAATCAATTTTAGGTAGTGCCGCCTGTTCGGAGGATAACCAGAACCACAAAACCCTACAGATAATTCAGTATGATTACTCAATATCAAACCAGAATATAACTCCGCTGAAATAGTACTCAACGCAAACTCGTTAAATAACCGACGCGTATTGTCTATGCTTGTTCTGAATAAAAGCACGTTGTCGTCAATCGAATATGTTTTTATATCATCGTCGTTATAAAAACACACGAGTGGTTTATTGCAGGTCTTTGAGAGAGTAAGTAACTGTACATATGTTTCGTCTTTAACACCCTTAAATTTATACGGCAGTACCAACGTATCACATGTAAAGGGATCGTTGACATATTCGTAAGCATCCGTACAGTGTGCTTTTACACTCTCGTACAAATGTGAGCGTACGTCTTGCTTATTAAAGGTACAAGAAGGTAAGCCAAGTAATATGATTTGTTCGGCTGTAAATTTTATTTTATCTTGAATGGTAAATATTTTCATTTTTCTTTTCTGAAGAATTAAAAGTATCAAACTTTTAATATCAATTATTTATCTTGATGTGTTTGGTCATGATGTCACAATAAATTGAATATTTGTACTCGACACTCGCGTTAAACGATTGTAAAAGTTGGTCTATACTGTGGGACATTATTGCGTCTATATCGGGTACCAAGTAATATCCGTTTTTTTCTGGGGATGTTTTCCCTTTGTTGAGCGCGTGATACTTTTGATCCATGTAATTCGAACCATCCTTGCCTCGGCATATGTCGTAATGTCCTATTTTATATTGGTTCGGTGAGTTTATTGGTCGCAATCCCGATTTATTGAAACGGTCCGCAATGGCGTTATCACAACCTAAGGTTCCGATTGCGAAATCACAGTCTGAAATTGTTACGGGTGGTATGAAAAACCAAGCATCTTGTGAGTGCGCATAAGCCAGCTTTTGTAACGTAGGGTCCTTATACAGACGGGTGCCGTCGAAATCATGCCTCGATTGTGCGAAAACGACACCCCCCTTTTTTAAACGTTCGTACATCTCGTTCCAAGGGGAATCCATTGTCATAAATATGTCCGCGTTACAAACACACACAAACTCGTTTTTCAAATACGTTGATGCATACTGGAAAGCGCGTTTGTAGGTCAACCGCTCGTTACAAGGAACGCTCACAAACTTTTCGTTTTTCGATAGCCATTCGGGTATTGTTGTTTCCGGTTCTTGGAAATGGATTAGTCGCTTCACCAAATGATTCTCCAAATTATATTTGAAACAATAATCAATTTCTTTCTGTCGGTCTGTAGCGTCGTCGTTGTAATATTGACACAGAATGTTAAGTTTCGGTGTCTCAATTTTTTGTGAAAATAAATACGTGTATTCCGGGTGTAATCTTTTTGCCAATTGTTTGATAAACGCGTTGAATTTTAAGGTTAATGGGAAAGGGTCGTTCGATAAGTGTGTGTGTATTGATCGGAGTGGTTTGTTGTCAAATAAAACACATTTAAGCTGTAGATCGATACTAAATTTCCTGGCACGTTCGTTTGGATCATTACATTCCAATAACCTCCACCATCCAAAGTTATCTGTTATTTCAAATTCAAAATGTGAAAATACACACGGAGCGTCTTCTAAACATTTCTGTTCAAAAAATGAAGATGTCTTTGTTGCCTCTCGCCACCATTTTGCAAACTGTTGCGTATTTGTATAAACATATCCTGCATTATAAACTCCATATTTGTCCTCGTTTGTTTTTATGATGTCGTGACGAGATAACCCAATTTGTTTTGATGTATCAATAAATGGCAAGGGTCTCAGTAAACTGATATCACAATCCAACAAAAGAGTGTCCGGGTACAATTCGAGAGCTTTGTCAATACAGTCTGCCTTTATTCTTGTAAACTCGTGGAATATACCTTCCGCTTCCATCTTCTTACGGTTTTTATTGGAAAAGGCGTTCAAGCAAACAACCGTTTGTATATCTAGTTTTGTATTCGTTGATTTAATGTAGTCGTTCACTATGTCATCACACAACAACACAATCGGTACATTGGGCTCCTTGTTTTCAAAACATTTTATAAATATTTCCAGATCGTGAAGACACATGTCGGTGCACAATGTACACACCGATGATGGTTTCCGGTACGTTGAGTACTGTTCAACGATCTTGCATGTTGTGTCGAAAGAACCCCTGACTGACACGTTACGTTCGTACCAATCTAGACACGCTTTCGACATTTCTTCCCATTTTTCTTTAGTTATAGTTCCCACCACTCGCGTTACGTCTTCAGGTTCTTTTACAGTAAGGTAATGAATATTCTCTATAGGAGGCTCGTGATAAGACGTTATATCGACATCAGGGGTTATTAACGGTACCACACCAAGTGCCATAAGTTCCACTTCTCGATGACACTTGGGTCCGTATCCTCTGACGCTTAATCCAAATTTGCTAGTAGACAATAACTGTAAATATTCATCCTGAGTATACTTATATACACCCGATTTCCCGTACGGCATTTCAAAAAAGTCAATTACACTACCCCAATCTTTGGTCGTTCTAAATTTGTTTTGAACTTCGTTCTCTATTTTACCCACAAACACGCTCGAAATCGTGCGGGCTTCATATGAATTTTTTCCATATTTTACATGAAACCGTTCCAATAGTTTTGGGTGTCTTCCCCAAAACGTCCACGGAACATTTAACATGTCGTTGTTTACAAGACTAGATATCGGGTTTCCAAACAATCCGATATTATATTTCAAATTGGATTCCAACCAGTTGGTTGTTGGGCGGTCGTATAATAAGGTGGTGCCCACATTTCCAAACCATATATAATTGTCGGGTGACGGAAGTATTTTAACGTATCCACGTACCCCCCACTCGTCAATCATTTCACGAAACGAGTCTCCACTGTGAGAATAAAACTTGTTTTGCTGTTCATTGGACGGTTTATATATAGTGAACATTATGTTTGTTATTTTGTTTTAAAGTTTAAATTGTTTTTAAGTTTAAATTTCTTTTTGGGGGTTTCATATGCTAACCGTAAATTTCACGACGCCTTCACAAAGACGATCCGTTTTTAGGACAGTGTAGTCAATGGTGCTCAGACCATTACACATCATGTTTGTTGTTTTCTCGTCGCAGGTACCGTTCTGATGTATCTCGTCTTCGTTATCAGAGTACTTTTTCAGATCCCCACTATATGTCCAAGAATTGGATTCATGATGTAAAGCTTGGAACCCTGTTGTTTGAGGTAGGATATTAACATTATGTATATTCTTCTCGAAAACCTGTGTTCTATAAAACAGAACGCGATCTTCCATACCCCACCGATAAATTGTATTTGGAAAAGCGTTGCACTTTTCGAGTATGTGTGCGCTCACTTGAACTACCCCGCCCAAACACGATTCGTGCGGGCACAACAAACGGACAATAGGCTTGTCAAGAAAATTGTAATATCGTTGAATGGTATCCGTGCTGTTTGGTAGCCAATCAATGTCATGGAAGAATACTCGGTCGAACCCAGTTGCTTTGCTCAAGAGAAACCCAACATTTAATAACTTGCCCCGATTAAAACCCAAACTGTTGTCTTCTTGTTCCACTATTATGATACGTTTGAGATCGGTAATATGCGCCTGAAAATATGGAACGCATTTTATAAAACAATCTAAATGCTCTTGCCTATTTCTATAAGGGACTATAATTACGGACATTTACTGTTTTATTTATAGTCTAATTTAGAAAATAAAATTATGCTACTCCTCGAGTGGTAAAACCCCTAAACAACGATCCATTCTGGAGGATTTGTACCCACCTTGGAAATGAAGAGTCATAAACCGGACATATTCGCCTGTTTTTATATTACGACAATAAAGTCCTCCTTTTTTGTTTATAACGTGTTTGCTATTGTTCTCATCTTTCTCGTATTGAATCTCAGACCTACAATGTTCGGTAGAATTTATCGTATGATCAAAGGTGATCGACTCGTTGTTGAATGTCCACACCACAGATAGGTCGTTTACCATCTTTTTCACAACCGTGTCCCCTCCGGGAATTCGTAAACCGACAAACACTGAATGATTTTGTAAGAAATAATACAACAAAGTCATGTCACAAATACCCCCTTTTTCATTGGTCATAGTGTTGATTATATGTTCACGTGAGTTTGTATCATAAAACTGTTTACAATAGTTTACAAACTCACCTAGTTTATCAATGTTCCATATAGATGTATGTCCGGACACGTTATTAGTGTTTGAAGAAACCAGCATAAAGTCTTGGTCAGAAAAACACGCACTGTCAATATTTCCGATGTTATCAAATATTAAAACATCGGAATCACATGCACATGCTCTCTTAATATTATGTGCTTTCATGTACTCGTGACAAACAAACCATCGCAATATGCAAATTAATTCATAATTATAAGAATTAGGAGAACAATGGACATATTTTTTCTGCATCAAACCAGATGAGCCCATATAATCATACGCATTTACTATTGTCAATCGTTCGTGTTTGTTTATGATCTTGTCGTCGATACTACCTTGATCTGTCAACCACACGACGTTATTTCCGCTATCGAGCGCGTTGGTTATGCATAACTGTAGGTGTGGTACCGTTCCAAAATGTACTATCAAAACGGGAAACATTCTTAGTAGTCCACTTTTATTACAACTTCAGTCGGATTCTTTTTTAAACTAATTTCCAAAATTCAATTCTAAACGAATGGTTTAAAAGAGAGGTTTCGGTTGTAGTACAGAGAGATGCTTAGAGGAGTGAGCAGATACGTAACGACCGAAAACAAATTGAACAAGGTGGTTGATATGTATAAGCACCAAAACATCATACCTATTTTGGATTATGCCGTAGAAAACAACACTGATAAAGAAGGAGTTGTTGCAAAGAAAAAAAAACTTCTTGACGCGTACCCGAACAATTATCACTCGTTTAAACTATCTTCTGTAAACTTTTGCCAGTCCTCATTCTTGGAGCTTATGGAGAAGGCGAATCAACGCGATTGCAAAGTACTGTTGGATGCTGAGAATTATCAAGTACAAGACACAATCGATATGTTGTACGATACTTTGATTTCCAATCGTGGTTGTGAAATATATAAAACGTATCAGATGTATCGAACTGATATGATGGAAACGTTGATGCTCGACGTTGAAGAGTACAAAAAGTGCAATTTGATACATAACATAAAGTTAGTGAGAGGAGCGTACATTGTAAACGACCTAAAATACGGAATAATTCACAATTGTAAGCATGACACAGACACAGCCTACGATAAAGCAGTGGAAGAGTTGTTAAAGATAAGCAAGCACAACAATAAGATGCGAGTTATATTTGCTACACATAACCAGGAGTCTTACAAGTTGATCAAGAATATAGAGAGTGAAAACATATATCATGCCACTCTGATGGGGATGGAAACCAATTTTGAAAAAGGAAGAATTAGGAAAATGGTACACGTTCCATTTGGACCGTATCGTGATACATATCCATATTTGTTCAGAAGATTGTGTGAGAATAACAAGTATTTGGATAAAATAATAACTTACAAACAACGCTCCACGGTTTAAAAAATTATGTTATCCAACGAGCTAAAATCAGAGTCTCTTATTTGCAACATCAACTTAAAACTATATACAGTTTTAAGTTTTAACTAGAACCAACCCATACACGTCCTAATCCAATGAGAGTCCTCGTTGGTATAGACATAGGTTACCTGAATATGGGGATATCAGTTTGTCACGTTGAAGATGACCTGGACGAGAGTACACTATCTGTAGAACACGTGGCCAAAATAAACTTGCGCTATCTCCGCGGGAAAGGGATACACGAAGAGGTGGATACATTCGTCAAAGAGTTTATCCTGCCGAAACTTACAGAAAAGGCTGTTATTATGGTTGAGAGACAACCACCCACCGGATTGACGGCTATCGAATATTTGATCCTTCACATACTTAAAGATTACACAATTGTTCGCGTTGCACCAAACAGTTTGCATAAACAATTCCAAATCGGACATCTGTGTTACGAAAAAAGAAAAGAATTTATAGAAAAGTACGTTGAGAAGTATTTCACTAATACCCGCAAAACCAAAACCAAATATGACAATATGACCCGCAAACACGACGTTGCCGACTCCATCCTCTTCTGTCTTTTTTATTGCAGAAAAAACAAAATTAGTTTCAAAAATGTCGTCGAAGACTTTGAACTGTTTCGATTTGTCCCTTCACATCAAAGGGTTTGAATATTAAAATGTGATTATTATTATTATTGACCCAAACATTACATAAATGTATATTACAATAATAAATTTAAATGGCTATGCGTGCGGTAAATAATATAGATTTGCAATTTTTGTTGCAAAAGAAAAAGAAACCGTCAAAAACTGCAAACAAAAATGCGCAGGTGGAATCCTATTTAGCCAATTTTATCAAACAACACGAACAATTAAAAATGAAAAAAATGAAAAAATTGTTGAAAGAGTCCAACGCGATATTGACTAAGAAATTGATGAAAGAGTCCAACGCGGCATATACTAAGTTGATGCAAACGGGACCGACACGTGCTCAACAACTCTTGGAGATTGCGAAACGACCGAATAAGCCACCGACACGCGCTCAACAACTCTTGGAGATTGCGAAACGACCGTATAACAAACCTAGAAGGTCTACAAGGAAGTCTACGCCTCAAACGTTTTTGACATATAACATTATGGGGAAACCTAGGAATAAAAGGTCCATGGTTTAGGGGGGTAGAAACCAGACCGCTAAAAACCGTTGAACAGGTAATTGTCGTGTCGGTTAGAGTTTTTTCCCGTCATTTTTAAATCTACAATCGGGAAATTTTCTTTCTTGCTTAACAAGTCGATGATTAACAAGTTTATAAAGTTTATTAAAAGGATTAGTTTGTTAATATGTCAAGAAGAATGTCCGTAATTATAGTCCCTTATAGAAATAGACCGGAACATTTAGATTGCTTTCTAAAATGCATTCCGGATTTCCAGGCGCATATTACCGATCTGACGAAGATTATAATTGTGGAACAAGAAAACGACGGTTTGGGTTTCAATCGAGGCATGTTAAAAAACATTGGTTTTTTGTTGAGTGGAGCGACCGGTCTCAACCGGGTATTTTTTCATGATATTGATTGGTTACCAGCCAGCGCAGATACTATCCAACAATATTACAATTTTCTTGAGAAGCCTATTGTCCGTTTGCTGTCCGCACATAAAGCTACTTTGGGTGGGGTAGTACAAGTAAGCGCAAATATACTCGAAAAGTGCAACGCTTTTCCAAATACAATTTTTGAGTGGGGTGTGGAAGATCGCGTTCTGTTTTATAGAACACAGGTTTTCGAGAAGAATATACATGATGTCAATATTCTGCCTGAACAAAAAGGGTTCCGTTCTTTAGCTCATAAATCTCATGGTCATGCATATATTGGGGATCTGAAAAGGTACTCCAATAATGAACATAAAATACATACTAACGGCACATATGATGAGAAAATAACAAACATGATGTGTAATGGTCTGAGCACCATTGCGTACACTGTGTTGAAAACGGAATGTATCTGTGAAGGTGCTGTGAAATATACGGTACGTGTATGAAACCCAAAAGGATAATTGTAATAATCTCACTTACCGTATTTAACAATAACATTTAAAAAAATAGTGTCCAAAACGGTTCGCATTATAAATTTATTAAATAAATAAGATACATGTAATCTTCTGCAACTTCGTATTTCTTACAAGTCTCGAAATTATCTAAGATGGCATCCATTTTACTATAGTACAATTCACTCGTTAATGTTTTATAATCAAAATCGTCAGTCAATTCGATGATTCCACGAGTATCGAAAAAATCTCCTATTCGAGGGCAACCTCGGTATATGGGAATGGTTCCCAATGCAAAACAATTCAAGATTTTTTCAGTAAAATAGGTATTATATTGTGCATTCTCAATTGTGACCGAAAACATATAGTCTTTTAATCCTTCATCCACAGTATTAATATTGCGTATGCCCCGTCCGTATAAATCAAACTCGTGTCGGTGGGACATTACGTACGTTAAGCGCTCTTTATGACCTGCACACGAATGTTTGTTGCTAGAAATGCAAGAAACAATCTTAGACTTTGGAGGAATATCAGTCGGAATAGTTGGTTGTATACCGAGCGTACTCAACCATTTACAACGATCCGGGTTTAGTTCTATTAACTTGTCACAATTGGTAAAAATCATATCGTACACACTCGTGTATTTGATTATATTATTTAAGACCTTAGTAATAGCATGTGGCATGATGTCTTTCGATTCAACCAACCATGCATATTTTTTACCCGGAATGTGTTCATGTTTGAACACCTCATCGATATGGCTTTCGGTGTAAAAGGTATCGTACGCATCTTTGTGGTGACAACGATTAGAATGCCATGTAATGTACTTACTTTGTTTAAGAATATTGCTACTTGCTGCATGTGTGAACAAGTTATCGTAAATGTTTAAATGAAGCATTGTGAGTTAAATTGACATTTAAAATAGAAATTTCTTTGGTAGTATAAACATACATAATCGATCGATGAGCATTTACTTGCATGTGCTCATGGAATTAAACGTCAGGTTTTTTTCGAAATACCATGACTGTATTCCGAAACCAGGACAGTTGACATTTTTTGCGGAAATGGTTTGAGGACTCGACGTCATACAAGAATCCTTTTTGTTCTATTGTTTCCCTAACATAGTCGTTGTTTTGACAATTGACATGTCCCATTCCTCCTTGACCTTTGACTGCCCAAGATATGACCATACCACGTTCGCAAGCATTACATATGTTATCGATGAATTTCTCTTCAAACTCTTTGGGAAGATGTTCACCGACTTCCAGTGACAATACCCAATGGTAAGGTGTTTCGAATGTATGCATTTGAGATAAATCAAGTATATTACACTTACTTTCTGTCAATACAGGTGTATTAGGATTTCCATCAAATCCGTCGCATGTCATGTGTTCATTGTTCAATGCATTGGTATATAGACCAGACCCACATCCTAAATCGACGATAGTAGTTGCATGTTCATCGATGAAAAATTGTGTAATTGCCTGACATAACCGTGAATCAAATGCATGTTCCTTTGAGACGTCATGCACAGACATGTCTTCCCAAAATCCATGTGCATTAATTTTCATGTTTTATACTTGAAAAAACTCGTCTTTTCTTTAATATATTAATATACAGTAATATTAAATTATGGAAGGTTTGTTCGACCAAATATATTGTATTAATCTAGATAAACGAGCAGATCGTTGGAAATTTATATGTGAACCACAGTTTAAAAAACACAAACTAGATGTCCAACGTGTAAGTGCGATAGATGGTAAAGAGTTGCGTCGTATAACAACGGGCAGTTCCCAATTTAGGGGTCGTATAGGGTGTGCAATGAGTCATCTCAAGGTTTTACGACTCATTAAAGAGAGTAATGCGTCTCATGCTCTAATATTAGAGGATGATGCTTTATTTGCGGACGATTTCGTAGCGTCTTTTCAAACCCTCATACATAATGTTCCAAACAATTGGGATATGATATTTTTGGGAGCCAATTGTATCAAATACACGCCAATCGGAAACGGCATTATAAAACTGAATAGAGCATATACCACTCATGCGTACATGGTTAGTCCGAATATTATTGACGAATTGATTGATTTGGTAAGGAATCATATAGAAACATGGACGCTTGAAGGAAAAAACACACCTCATACGGCACTTGACGTCATTTATGCAGACATAATGCCCCGTTTTAATGTGTATGGCTTACAAAAAGCACTCGTAACGCAAACCCCCTCCGTATCGGACATAGAGGGTAAGTATGTAAATTATACTGGTGTCATACGGTAGTAGCGTCCCATAAATATATCACCACCGATAACCAATAACACACCAATAATAAACAGTAATCACGATACTCAAAACATTACAAATGATGATAACGTTTTGGACTTCGGAAATGAAAATCTTAATATAAAAATGTTTAGCTGTGAGCAGTGCCGATATTCTACTAAAACCAAGTGCAATCTTGATCGGCATCTGATTAAACAGAAGAAATGCGGACCAAATGGTGGTGAAAGGCAACCATCGAATGTGTCAACCATACCTGATCAACACACTATTAAGTATTATTATTATTGTTACAACGACCACAAATATAATACTTTTCGAACAATGTTGTCTCTCTTTCGAAAGTTCTCTTGGAAATTTAAGAACTTTTGAGAGAGAGGAGATTTATAACAAAATATTTACACAACAAACTCTACGAATTGAAGCCACCGCCAGATATAATATTATATTTCATAACTTTTATTTATTTAGTTTAGAATTTTTTTTAGAATTTTTTGGGTTTTTATATTGGTGTTCCCCCCCCCCTTATCAATTGATAGAGGGTAACAGGATAAATAGATAAATGGCTTAAAGATTTGACATATATAGTGTAGAACAACAATGTTTGGCTGTGAACAGTGCGGATATTCTACTAAAACCAGATGTAATCTTGTTCGACATCTGACTAAGCAGAAGAAATGTGGTCGAAACGTGCCCAAAACCCCGGAAATCCCAACAGGACAACTACTAACCCCGACAGGAGAACTACTAACCCCAACAGGACAACTACTAACCCCGACAGGACAACTACTAACCCCAACAGGACAACTAACAAAACCGCTTAATAACGCACACGACAATACCGATCTCAGCTGTTCGAAATGTTCAAAAACATTTACAAGATTATATAATGTTAGATCGCATGAAAAGAAATGTGACGGACTAGACCGTAAACAATGTAAAATATGCTTAAAAATATTCATCAATCACCAAGCAAAATATTACCACAGGAAAAACGTCAAATGTTCCTCTCCTCCACAAACTAATCCCATTAATATATCACAACCGGGTGCATCTGTCATACAAAACGGTAATAACAATATTCAAAATAATACAAACAATATCACCAATAAC
>Ga0307488_10000705_pt1 | contig 27885 bp, 26 predicted proteins | sample SB02metaG_FD_202248 | JGI IMG/M metagenome (GOLD analysis project Ga0307488, IMG submission 202248) | Sea-ice brine microbial communities from Beaufort Sea near Barrow, Alaska, United States - SB 0.2 | ecosystem: Environmental > Aquatic > Marine > Coastal | place: USA: Alaska | collected...
CAGGGCACTCGGTGCGGGCCTTTGATTTAGTGCAGGCAGCATTAGATGACTTTGCTAAAGTGGGTGGAGTGGCGGTTAGTTCGGCTTCTGCAGCGGTGATTGGAGCCGAAGTTGTGATTAGCATGCTGCCTGCGGGACAACATGTGGCGAGTCTTTATCTTGGCGATGAAGAAGCTCAAGGTGGACTTTTAAACCTAATAACTAAGGCTGCCTTAGTTATTGATTCCAGTACCATTGATGCACAAACATCTCGGCGGGTGGGCGTTGCAGCCCATGAGTTAGGTATCGCTTTTGTGGATGCTCCCGTTTCAGGTGGCACTGCTGGGGCTAAAGCGGGCACCCTAAGTTTTATTGTGGGTGGAGAAACATCTGCCTTTGAGCAGGCGCAGCCCATACTCACTGCGATGGGAGCCAACATTTTTCATGCGGGTGCCACAGGGGCTGGGCAAGTGGCAAAAATGTGCAATAACATGCTTTTAAGTGTGCTCATGGCAGGCACTGCTGAAGCCTTGCGTATGGGCGTAGAAAACGGCTTAGATGCCGATGTGTTATCAGACATCATGGTTAAAAGCTCGGGTCGAAACTGGGCTTTAGAAATCTATAATCCAGTACCTGGCGTGATGGCAGGTACCCCCGCCAGTAATGACTACCAGGGCGGTTTCATGGTGGATTTAATGAACAAAGATTTGGCCTTGGCCTTAGCCGCAGCCCAAGCTTCTGACTCCTCAGTGCCCATGGGCCAACAGGCATCTAAGCTGTTTAAAGCACACGGTGAAGCTGGCTTTGGCGGGCTAGATTTTTCGAGTATCTATCAACATTACGCTAATAAACAGGCCTAAATGAATGAATATTGAAGGTAAGGTATTCGTTATTACTGGCGCTGCCCGTGGCTTAGGTTTAGCCATAAGCCATGCCATTGCAGATAAAGGTGGCTTGTGTGCTTTGGTGGATGTGGACCACTCAAAAGTTGAGGCAGCAGCCACTATGTGTGGCAGTAACGCTAAAGGTTATGCCTGCAACATTACTCAAGAAACTGAGGTAGAAGCAGTATTTGATCAGGTGCTCACAGATTTTGGGCGTTTAGATGGCCTCATCAATAATGCAGGTCTTCTGCGTGACGCCATGTTGATTAAATTTAAACAAGGTGAGTTACAAGAAAAAATGAGTTTAAGCCAATGGCAATCGGTGATTGACGTTAACCTGACGGGCACTTTTTTATGCGGTCGAGAAGGCGCAGCAGCAATGGCAAAGGCGGGTAACGGTGGGGTAATAATTAATATATCGAGCATCGCTAAGGCTGGCAATATGGGCCAAAGTAACTACGCTGCTAGTAAAGCTGGGGTTGCTGCTTTAGTTACCACCTGGGCAGGAGAGCTTAAACGCTTTGGTATTCGTGTTGCAGGCATTGCCCCAGGGGTCATGGCCACTGACATGACCGAAGCAATGAAACCTGAAGCCCTTGAGCGGATCAAAAAGGTGATTCCCTTAGGCCGGTTAGGGGCTCGCAACGAACTGGCAGATGTGGCTATTTTTATTATTGAAAACGATTATATGAATGGCCGTTTGGTCGAACTTGATGGTGGACTGCGGTTTTAATAATTAGTTGTCACAAAAGTTTTAATGCATGGGGTGAATCAATTAAACAGTATTAACAAAATTAACAAATTGGTTAAGAAATTGGTTAATAAGTAGCGCCTAATAAAATTAATAGTCTATACTTTTTAAGTAATCCCTTTATGCCCAGCTTGTCTGGGCTTTTTTTATCTTAACTTTTAGTGGTGTCCTTAATGAATACTGGGCACCCTAGTCTTATGCCTGCATAAAATAATGCGAGTCTTTGCAATTTAGGTCCCCATTAAACTAAGACTGCCTTTGACCTCGGACCGCTTTAAACTTCGATCCCTATATGCCAGAGCGGGTTATATTTTTTTGGTATTTTGATCGTCATTAATTCGCTCAGCTAGGGTTTGTTAAACCACCCACAAACGACCCGTATTATTGGGTTTATTTATTTTTAATTAAAAATGTCGACATTTTTGGTTAATGGCGATATATTTACATACCATTCGGCAGATGGGCTAGCCGATATTTTATTATTGAGATGTAATCATGGCAACGCGTACTGAATTTTCTTGGCAGGACCCTTTCTTTTTAGATCAGCAACTCACCTCTGAAGAGCGCATGATTCGTGATGCAGCCCGAGATTATTGTCAAGATGGTTTGGCGCGTCGAGTATTAAAGGCCAACCGCGAAGAGATTTTTGATCGTGAGATCATGAACGAATTTGGAGCTTTGGGTTTATTAGGTGCTACCATCCCAGAAAAATATGGCTGTGCTGGCATTAATTACGTGAGTTACGGCTTAGTAGCCCGTGAAGTGGAGCGGGTTGACAGCGGTTATCGCTCAGCCATGAGCGTACAGTCGTCTTTGGTAATGCACCCTATCCATGCCTATGGCACGGAAGAACAGCGCATGAAGTACCTCCCTAAGCTTGCCAGTGGTGAGTGGGTGGGATGTTTTGGTTTAACTGAACCCGATTCTGGCTCCGATCCAGCCAGTATGAGCACCCGTGCCGAAGCTGTTGATGGCGGTTACCGCTTGACGGGGGCAAAAATGTGGATTACTAACTCGCCCATCGCCGATGTGATGGTGGTGTGGGCTAAGTTAGACGATGTGATTCGTGGCTTTGTGCTAGAGCGTGGCATGGACGGTTTAACCACACCTAAAATTGAAGGCAAGTTTTCCTTGCGTGCCTCGGTGACAGGCGAAATTGTGATGGATCAAGTGTTTGTGCCAGAAGCTAATTTATTTCCTACCATTAAAGGCCTCGCAGGGCCCTTTGGTTGCTTGAATAAGGCCCGTTATGGCATTGCTTGGGGTGCTCTTGGGGCGGCTGAGTTTTGTTGGCATGCGGCGCGTCAATACACCTTAGATCGCAGTCAATTTGGTCGACCTTTAGCAGCTACTCAGCTGGTGCAGAAGAAACTGGCTGATATGCAAACCGAGATCTCCATTGGTTTACAGGGTTGTTTGCAAATGGGTCGTTTAATGGATGATGGCAACTGCCCTGTTGAACTCATTTCCTTAATGAAACGTAATAACTGCGGTAAGTCCTTAGATGTGGCGCGCCAATCCCGTGACATGCATGGGGGTAACGGGGTGAGTGATGAATATGGCGTCATACGTCATGTCATGAACCTAGAGGCGGTAAACACTTATGAGGGCACGCATGATATTCATGCCTTGATATTAGGCCGCGCCCAAACGGGCATTCAAGCCTTTTACTAGGCCACTTACCATGACCATAACAACCCCTTTGCAAGGCATTAAAGTGCTGGATATGAGCCGTGTATTGGCAGGCCCGTGGGCTGGGCAAATGTTGGCAGATTTGGGCGCCGATGTGATTAAGGTGGAGCGCCCTGGCATGGGTGACGATACCCGTGCTTGGGGGCCACCTTACATGCCTGCTGCTGCAGGCTTTGAAACTGGTGATACTTCTGAGGCAGCCTATTTTCAAGCGGCTAACAGAGGCAAACGCTCTTTGTGTGTGGATATAGCCACAGTTGACGGCCAGAATTTAATTAAACGACTGGCCACCCAAGCCGATGTGTTAATTGAGAATTTCAAAGTGGGCAGCCTGGCTAAGTATGGGCTAGATTTTGAGCGTTTAACTGCCCTCAATCCACGTTTGGTATATTGCTCAATTACAGGCTTTGGCCAAACGGGGCCCTATAAAGACCGCGCTGGTTATGACTTCATGATTCAGGCCATGGGGGGCTTGATGAGTGTCACGGGCAGCGAAGACGGTGAGCCCATGAAGGTGGGGGTAGCACTGGCTGATATTATGACCGGTTTATATGCCTCAAATGCCATACAGGGCGCTTTGATTTATCAATTGCGGACAGGGCAGGGGCAACATATCGACTTAGCCTTACTGGATGTGCAAGTGGCGAGTTTGGCTAATCAGGCGATGAATTACTTAGCCACGGGACATAACCCTAAACGCCTTGGCAACGCTCACCCAAATATTGTGCCTTATCAAGCCTTTGCTACGGCGGATGGTCACCTTATTTTGGCGGTGGGTAATGACGCTCAATTTGAACGATTTTGCCAAGTAGCTGGAGCGCAGGAGCTGGCTAGTGACCCCCAATACCAAACTAATGCCTTGCGGGTGGCTAATCGGAGTGTATTAGTGCCCATAGTGATGCAGTTATTAAAGCAGCATGCAACCGCTTGGTGGTTATCTCAGCTCAATACCGTGGGAGTGCCATGTGGGCCTATTTGTACCCTTGATCAAGTGTTTGATAACCCTCAAGTTCAAGCCCGAGAAATGCAAATTGCTTTAAACCACGAACAATTGGGCACCGTATCAAGTGTGGCTAACCCCATAAAGTTGTCAGCCACACCTTTGCAATACACTCAAGCGCCACCCATGTTAGGCCAGCATACCCAAGCGGTATTGCGAGATTGGCTAGCCATGGAAGAGCCAGAGTATACCGCCTTATTAAACGCTCAGGTTATTGCTTAGGCGCTTATTCAGGAACTTGTTCAGGCACTTATTCAAGCACTTAGCTAATAAAGGACTAGCCCTCTTGTTGCCAGCTTGGTTTAGGCGTTAACTTACTTGGTAGCACGGCTGATAATTTTTGCTACCAGGAAGTTTCATGCGATCCTGCGCCACAAAGCTTTTTAATAATACGTCCAGTTTATCGAGCATCTCGGCCTCTGCCTTGAGTTGGTAAGGCCCATGCAGGCGAATTTGTTCCAGCCCAAAAGTCTTCACATTACCCGCTACAATACCACTCATGGCTTTACGTAAATTACTCGCTAGGGTAGCTGTAGGCAGGTTTGACTCTAGTTTCAAATTGGCCATGTTAGTGTGATTGGGAATAAACGGATGCTGGAAATCTTCCTCAATGTGCAACTGCCAATTGTAATGATAGGCGTCACCTGCCTTTTGCCGGTGTTCTACCACCTCTTGCATGTATGCTTTGATGGCAATCGCCACGGCACTTGGATCATCGATAATAATCTCATATTTGGCTTGGGCTTTTGCCCCTAGAGTGGCGCCAATAAAAGCATCAATCTGTTCAAAGTAGGCTTTTGCGCTGGTAGGGCCAGTAAAAATTAACGGTACCTTGAGCGAATTATTTTTGGGGTGTAATAAAATGCCTAATAAATACATAATTTCTTCTGCAGTGCCTACCCCTCCTGGAAACACAATAAAGGCATGACCCAGCCGCACAAACGCTTCAAGGCGTTTTTCAATGTCAGGCATGATGATTAATTCGTTCACCATGGGGTTGGGCGATTCGGCAGCAATAATGCCAGGTTCGGTTAGACCGATGTAGCGATAATCGTGGCGCCGTTGTTTGGCATTGGCAATATGGGCGCCTTTCATAGGGCCCTTCATGGCCCCTGGGCCGCAGCCAGTGCAAATGTCATAGCCCCTTAAACCTAACTCATAACCCACTTTTTTGGTGTAATCGTACTCAATAGTGTTAATTGAGTGTCCACCCCAACACACCACAATGCTGGGCTTACGCCGAGGGGCTAGGGCTTGTGCATGGCGTAGTATTTGAAACACTAAGGCGGTGAGCTCAGGGCCAGTGCGGGGCTCGTCCTTGTACAGCAAGTCATTACTGAGGTAGATAATGTCCCGCAACACTGAGTAGAGGTTTTCTTTAATGCCAAGAATAATTTCGCCATCGACAAAGGCGCTAATGGGAGCGTTATTGAGTTGCAATAATACGCCCCGAGTTTGGGGGACTACTTCAACGTCAAACTGTTCGTTACGCTCAAGTAGGGCCTCGATATCATCTTCTTCGCTGCCACAGTTAAGGATGGCAAGGCAACATTGCCTAAATAGCTCGTGTAAGCCTGTAGAGGCCGATTTGTGTAGCTGGCTAATTTCCTCTAGGGTGAGGATGTCTAGGCTTCCTTGAGGTGAAATGAGGGCGTCTATGGTCTGCATGTGGTTCCTTCCCTGTGAGCGCGCGGTGGATGTCTTGTGGCGCGTGGTTAAGAACCTAGCATAGCAGAGAAAATACTAGCGTGAGGACTTTTAAAACAAACATTTGGGCCCATAAACGATATACCTCACTAATACATTCCACAGGTTGGATCCATGAGCGAAGAATCAAATAAACCAGAATGGCAAGTCATTGGCCAATTAGTTACAAGTATTCAGGTGGAACAACGACGGTCAAGGCGATGGGGTATTTTTTTTAAAAGCCTCACTTTTTTGTTTTTGTTTAGCGTGTTAGCCATCGCCATCTCTGGAGATGATGCCGAAATCGCTTCAGCATCGCAAGAACATGTAGCTGTGGTGAATATATCAGGGCCTATCATGGCCGGTTCAGAGGCCAGCGCAGAGCGTTTACTGCCTACCTTGGCTGAGGCCTTCGCAGCACCAAATGCCAAGGCTGTGTTGCTAAATATTAATAGCCCAGGAGGTAGTCCTGTGCAAGCTGGTATTTTGTTTGACGAGTTGCTACTGCTCAAACAAGCACATCCAAGCAAGCCGCTTTATGCAGTGATTGGTGATGTTGGCGCCTCAGGGGCCTATTACATTGCGGCGGTGGCAGATTATATTTATGCTGATAAAGCCAGTACGGTGGGTTCAATTGGCGTCATTGGCAGTGGTTTTGGCTTTGACCAATTAATTGCTAAGTTAGGGGTTGAGCGTCGCACCTACACGGCAGGCGGCAATAAAGACTTTCTGGACCCGTTTTCACCAGAAAAAGCCAATCAAAAAGCCATGTTTCAAGGCTTGCTTGATAGTATACATCAGCAATTTATTGCTCAGGTAGAGGTGGGCAGGGGAGAGCGATTGGTGCATGATGAAAACTTATATTCTGGCGCTGTTTGGCATGGGCAGCGAGCCCTTGAGTTAGGTTTGATCGATGGATTGGGCAGTCTGCATAGTGTTGCCAGAGATCAAATTGGGGTCGTTAATGTGTTGTGGTACTCGCCTGAGCAATCGCCAATAGAGGAAGTAATGGAGCAGTTAGGTGCGCAAACAAAAACCGCCATCACTTGGGGCTTAAATCAAAGCTTAATGATACACTAAGGCCCTGTTAAGTCTAATATGGTGCTAGTGTTGCCCCAAGTCATCAATAAACTACATATTTTTTACTTTTAATGGCGTTTTTCTTTGACATAAGGAAGTTACATGCATATCATATCGCGCCATGTTTGACACAGAATTACCTCGTTTTTTAGACCCGCGTAAGTTATGCGATGGTCAGCAAACCATCACTGGCAACGTTGAGTTATCAACGTTAACTGGTTTTTGTAGCTACCTGCAATCTGACCAAGGTCGAGTGAGCGTGGAGCTGCATTTTTCCCGTGATAACGCCCATCGGCCAGTTATTAGGGGCAATGCTGCAATAAAAAACGTACAAATTAGTTGTCAGCGTTGTCTAGATGCCATTGGCATTGATATAATAGGTGACATGAACGTGGCGATAGTGCTCAACGAAGAGCAAGCTGAAAAACTTCCCGCTGAATATGACCCTTGGTTATTGGAAGATAAGAAGCTTGATATGCGTGAGTTGATCGACCACGAAATGATTTTGAATATACCCATTGTGGCCTATCATTCAGATTGCCAAGTAGCAACTGAATACGGCGACAAAGAAACCGTGCAGGAAAAGCCTAATCCTTTTGAGGGATTGCAGGCTTTACTGCAAAAAGATTAGTTTACCAATTAGGAGTTTTTAGTCATGGCTGTACAAAAGAGTAAAGTAACCCGTTCCAGGCGTGGACAGCGTCGTTCACATGATGCATTGGAAGTCGCTACTTTGTCTGTAGATTCTACTACGGGTGAAACTCACCGTCGTCACCATGTAACTGCCGATGGCTTTTACAAAGGCCGTCAGGTAGTTAACCAAGACGCCGAGTAATTTGTCGGCACACTACACCCTAGCGCTCGATGCTATGGGTGGGGACTTAGGTCCCAGCACTAGCCTCGAGGCGGCACTAGCTTGCCTCGAGCGCCATCCCCTCTTAACCCTTTTTTGGGTTGGACCGCAGGTGGTACTTGCACCATTATTGGCTAACGTGAGCCATAAGCAAGCCCCGTTATTGCAGCGATTACACTTCATTGATGCACCTCAAGTCGTTGAAAAAACAGATGATTTAATGGTGATATTGCGACAAAAACAAAACTCTTCGATGTACCTTGCGTTAGCTCTAGTAGCCGAAGGTAAGGCGAATGCCTGTATTAGTTGTGGTAGTTCGGGGGCGTTAATGGCCCTTAGTCGGCACCTCATAAAAATGTTACCAGGCTATGAAAGGCCAGCCTTTGCCAGCCATATTCCTACTCGCAAAGGCATGTGCTTAGTACTGGACATGGGCGCTAATCTTGCGTCTACTGGGCAGCAGCTTTATCAGTTTGGTCAGTTAGGCCAGGCTTTAGAAGCAAGGTTGCAACAAAACCCTAATGTGAGTTTAATGTTACTCAATATTGCTACTGAGTCGGGCACTGGGCAAGCTCAAGTACAGGCGGCCGATGCCTTACTAAAAGCTGACTCTAAGCTTAACTATTTGGGTTATATAGAACCGCAAGAAGTGTTTGAAGGTGAAGCTAGTATCGTTGTTTGTGATGGCTATGCAGGCAATGTTTTAATTAAATCAGGTGAGGGAGTGAGCAACATGTTGGCTCATAGTTTGATGGAAAACTTAACCACTAGTGATTTAACGCTGGCTCAGACTGAGAAAATTATGCAAGCTTGGCAGATCCAATTTGATCCAGATCGTTTAAATGGTGCGTTTTTATTAGGTTTGCAGGGTTTGGTGGTTAAATCGCATAGTTACGCTAATGCTACGGCCTTGCAATATGCCATTGAAGCAACCCAAGATTATGTTGAAATGCAGGTGGCAGAAAGCCTGCAGGACGACGGTTAGGGTTGAACACATTTAACCTATTTAAAATTATAAAAAAGGAAGCGTAATGAGTGCTAATGTTGCATTTGTATTCCCTGGTCAAGGCTCCCAGAGTATTGGCATGCTAGCCGAGTTAGGGGCTCAACATCCAATTGTCATTGAGACATTTGCCCAGGCCAGTGAGGTGCTAGGTTATGACTTGTGGCAATTGGTTCAAAACGATGCGCAGGGGCAGCTAAACCAAACGCACATTACTCAACCTGCTTTGCTTGCGGCCAGTGTTGCCTTGTGGCGTTTGTGGTTACAGCAAGGCGGGGCAACGCCGCGCATACTAGCGGGTCATAGCTTAGGCGAGTATTCGGCACTGGTTTGTGCTGGAGCTCTAGACTTTGCTGATGCTGTGCAACTGGTGCAAGCCAGGGGCCAGTTTATGCAAGCTGCGGTACCGTCGGGCGAGGGCGCTATGGCGGCCATTATTGGTATGGATGATGCGATAGTGGCGTCTGTGTGTGAAGCCAGTGCTCAAGGACAAGTGGTTGCGCCTGCTAATTACAATTCACCAGGGCAGGTGGTTATTGCTGGTGCTAAGGCAGCCGTAGAACGGGCTATGGTTGCTTGTAAAGTAGCCGGTGCAAGAGCGGCAATGCCTCTGCCAGTGAGTGTGCCATCCCATTGTGTGCTCATGCTGCCAGCAGCCGAACAGTTGCGGGCCATGCTGACAGGTATGGAGGTCAAGATGCCCACCTTACCTGTGGTACAGAACGTAGATGCCCAAGTTGCGATGTCAGCAGAAGCTATTGTGGACAATCTAGTGGCTCAATTACATCAGCCAGTGTTGTGGACTCAGTGCGTAGCGTCTATTGCAGCGAGTGGTGTTGACCTTGTGGTAGAATGCGGCCCTGGTAAAGTTTTGAATGGTTTGACCAAACGTATTGAAAAGACGCTACGAACTGCGTCCATTAATAATGCTGCGATACTCGCCGCCACTCTAGAACACTAAGACGGATTAAATTATGTTGGCAATTGACGGTAAGATAGCCTTGGTTACAGGAGCCACTCGTGGCATTGGTAAAGCCATCGCACTACAACTCGCTTCCCAAGGGGCAATCGTTATTGGCACTGCAACCTCTGAAGCAGGTGCCGAAACGATCACTGCAGCACTAACAGCAGTTGGCAATGCGGGTACGGGCATGGTGCTTAATGTGTCTGACTCCGATTCAGTGGCAATGACTCTCAAGGCCGTCGTTGAAGCTTACGGTGCACCTACTATTTTAGTTAATAACGCTGGTATTACTCGCGATAATTTATTGATGCGTATGAAAAACGATGAATGGAATGATGTGGTTAATACCAACATGAACTCTATCTTTCACATGGCTAAAGGTTGTTTGCGCGGTATGACCAAAGCCCGCTGGGGTCGGGTGATTAATATTAGTTCAGTGGTGGGTTCGATGGGCAATATGGGGCAAGCCAACTACGCAGCCTCTAAAGCCGGGGTTGAAGGCTTTAGTCGAGCCATGGCGCGCGAAGTCGCGTCGCGTAATATTACAGTTAACTCCATCGCCCCTGGTTTTATTGCCACGGATATGACGGATGCGTTAGGTGATGAACAAAAAGATACGTTACGCACACAAATTCCATTACAGCGCTTGGGCACACCTGAAGATGTTGCCCAACTGGTTGGATTTTTGGCCAGTGACGCCGGCGCTTATATCACCGGTGAAACGATTCATGTCAATGGCGGTATGTATATGAGCTAAAGCTGTTGCCTTTAGCTGCTGTTAGGGTTATTTTGTCACTTTGATGACCAGATAATTAGCATTTTTAGGTTGCTTTTTTGGCTAATTTGTAGATAATAGCTCCACTCTATACTGAGTAGAAAATGGAGCTATGTAGCGGAATTCTCCGCCCACCGTTTTCTAGCACATTCGTTGACTAATGAAGATGTTGACGGCGTATAAGAACCTATTAGGAAAAACTATGAGTATTGTAGATCGCGTTAAAAAAATTGTTGCTGAACAACTAGGCGTTAAAGCAGATGAAGTGACTAACACCGCTTCTTTCGTCGACGACCTTGGCGCAGATTCTTTGGACACCGTAGAGCTAGTAATGGCTTTGGAAGAAGAATTCGAAACAGAAATTCCAGATGAAGAAGCTGAGAAAATCACCACTGTTCAAGCTGCAATCGACTACGTTAATGCTAACCAATAAGCTAGCTTAGTTTTTGCACTTCGAATTGAAGTCAGAAAAGCCGCACTACTAAAGTGCGGCTTTTCTGTATCTATAGCTTTTAAACAACTGTTTGATGGTGCAAAAGTGGCATAATACAAGCATCACTTGCGCAATGGGCGTGGGTTATCATTGAAAGGAGATTCAAATGAGTCGTAAGCGAGTTGTAGTTACTGGCATGGGCATGTTGACCCCAGTTGGTAACACCATGGACGAAACTTGGAACAACCTAATTGCTGCAAAAAGTGGTGTGGCCAATATTACTCATTTTGATACTGAAGGTTTTGGAACGCACTTTTCTGCCAGCGTAAAAGACTTTGACTTAAGCAATTACTTGCCGCCCAAAGAAGGCAAGAAAATGGATTTGTTTATTCAATATGGTATGGCCGCAGGTATTCAAGCCATTAAAGATGCTAATCTAGAAGTTACCGACCAAAATGCGGACCGTATTGGTGTTGCTATTGGCTCCGGCATTGGCGGCTTACCCCTGATTGAAAAATGTCATGACGCGCTTAATAAGAGTGGACCTCGTCGTATCTCTCCGTTTTTTGTGCCAGGTAGTATTATCAACATGATTTCTGGCAATCTGTCGATCATGTATGGCTTGCGTGGTCCTAATATTGCCATTACTACAGCATGCACCACAGGAACTCATAACATTGGCGCTTCTGCGCGTATGATTGCTTATGGTGACGCTGATGTGATGGTGTGTGGGGGAGCTGAGATGGCCACCACGCCCCTTGGTTTAGGTGGTTTTGGTGCGGCGCGCGCACTATCTACCCGCAATGACGATCCTGTAGCCGCCAGTCGTCCTTGGGATGCAGACCGTGATGGTTTTGTATTAGGCGATGGTGCTGGCGTCATGGTGTTAGAAGAATACGAAATCGCTAAGGCACGTGGTGCTAGAATTTACGCTGAGCTCACAGGCTTTGGCATGAGTGGTGATGCCTTCCATATGACTTCGCCACCCGAAGATGGCCGTGGTGCTGCTGCATCAATGCGCAATGCTATGAAGGATGCAGGCTTGAACGGTGATGATATTCAATACATCAATGCTCATGGTACTTCAACGCCAGCTGGCGATGTAGCTGAGTCTAATGCAGCTAAGTTGGTGTTAGGGTCGGCGGCCGAAAATGTGCGGATGAGTTCCACTAAATCAATGATTGGACACTTACTAGGTGCTGCGGGTGCTGTTGAAGCTATTTTCTCGGTGCTGGCTATCCGTGACCAAATAGCGCCACCCACTATTAACTTAGATACGCCTTCACCAGGGTGTGATCTTAATTACGTGGCGCACCAACCACAAGAAGCCCGCATAACCTCAGCCATGTCCAACTCATTTGGCTTTGGTGGTACCAACGGCACTTTGATCTTCTCTCGCATTTAACCGATTAATGAGGCTGGCGCTATGGATGCTACAACCTTAGTTAATGGCCATGTGTCATCTACGCTAGATGTTCGAGATCGTGGCTTGGCCTATGGTGATGGGGTATTTGAAACCATGGCTTTAGACCAAGGCCAGGTACAGTTGTGGCAAGGTCATCGGCAACGCCTAATTACAGGGTTAGTGACATTAGGTTTGGTGGCTGATGAAGCCAGTGCTGGCCATCTAGTCAAAGCCATTGTTGACGATATTAAGGCCGCGTATAAACACTATGGCCACCCTCAAGGCGTGATCAAAGTCACCGTTACTCGGGGTAATGGTGGGCGTGGTTATGCGGCTCCAAGTTCTCCATGTCCCACACGTATTGTGTCTATGTTGCCTTGGCCTCAGGGTCGAAGCCATTTGTCAAAAGACGGCGTGTGTGTGCAAATGTGTCAACATCGATGGTCCACTAATGTGGCCCTAGCCGGCCTTAAACACCTAAATCGTTTAGATCAAGTTCTAGCGCGCAATGAATGGACCGATGCCAACATTCACGAAGGTATCATGCTTAATCAAGAAGGCCATGTGATTTCTGGAGTTATGAGCAATATATTTATACAAATGGATGGCCAGCTGATTACACCGCAACTCGATCAGTGTGGTATTAATGGCACTATGGCCCAGATAGTAAGAACCATAGCCCAGCAGTGTGGCATTGTTTTAATTGAGCGCCAAGTCAGTTTAGAGGCTCTGCTTAATGCAGATGCAGCCTTTTTTACCAACAGTATTAATGGCATTTGGCCGATGGTGGCCTTGCTGCCTTTCAGCCCCCAAGCTAGTGCAACATCCAAGCCGACTATCACCGCCACTCGCTGGCCCATTTCTCCACTCATTCTTCAACTTCAGCATGCCCTTGAGTTATGTCTATCTAAACAATTAGCTGTGGGTGACTTATGTTAAAGAAGCTATGGTTTTGGGCCCTCATGGTGGTGGTTTTTATTACTTTTTTATTAGCCTATGGTGCAATACGGCAAGTACAGGTATGGCTGTATGAACCAATACCCCTTTCAGAGCCCACCTTAGTGACTATTGCTGAGGGTTCTGGATTGGGTAGTATTAGTAACAAACTATACAAAGTGGGGGTGATTGCCCATGCTGATAGTTTTAAATACTATGCCAAATGGCGCCAGTTAGATCGTCGCATAAAGGCGGGTGAATATCAGTTTAGTGGTTCTCTTAATAGTACAGAGGTGCTGGCACAATTGGTGGCTGGCAAAGTGTTGGAGTACCAAATTACGGTGCCTGAGGGACTGCGTTATGAGGATTTTGTTAGCCTTTTGGGTCAGCACCATGCTATGCAAGGCAAGCCCATTCCTGAGGCCAGTGCATGGCTTTCCAGCATGCGCAGCCGCTGGCAGCATCCAGAGGGTTTACTATTTCCATCAACTTATCGTTTTGCACGGCATAATGTGCCTCTAGACATTATAGAGCAAGCTCACTTAAAGCAATTACAGGTGTTACAATCTGCTTGGGCTGAGCGGGCCGATGATTTGCCCTACGATAGCCCCTATGACGCTCTGATTATGGCTTCTATTATTGAGAAAGAAACGGGTCTAGCCAGTGAACGGGCAACCATTGCTGGAGTGTTTGTGAGACGCTTACAAAAAGGTATGAAACTACAGACCGATCCCACAGTCATCTACGGCATGGGAGCAGCCTTTAAAGGTAATATTCGGCGCTCTGATTTAACCACAGACACGCCTTACAATACCTATGTTCATCGTGGCCTACCACCTACACCTATCGCATTGCCAGGCCGCGCCGCCATTGACGCAGCCCTACATCCGGCTGAGGGTTCGAGTCTGTTTTTTGTTGCCAGAGGCGATGGTAGTCATGCATTTGCAGACACCTATCCCCAGCACCAGGCCAATGTGCGTAAATACCAGTTAAAAAAATAAGGGATGTCTCATGGCTTCATCATTTATATCGATTGAAGGTGGCGAGGGTGCTGGTAAGTCTACGAGTATCGACTACATTAAACAAAAAATAGAAGCCTATGGTATTCAATGTATCGTCACCCGTGAACCTGGTGGTACACCTATGGCGGAAGACATTCGGCAGTTGTTGTTGCAACACCGAGATGAAGTGGTGGACCCATACACAGAACTTTTGTTGATGTTTGCCTCACGCAGGCAACATGTTGAAAATGTTATTAGGCCTGCTTTAGCGGCTGGAAAATGGGTAATTTGTGACCGTTTTTCAGACGCATCTGTTGCCTATCAAGGATTTGGGCGGGGGTTAGATCAAGATTTTATCAGCCGTCTTAAATGCTCGGTGCATGGTGATTTAAACCCACACATGACCCTTCTCTTTGATCTAGATATTACCATAGGTATGGCGCGAGCAGGCAAGCGCTCTGGTTTTGACCGTATTGAAACCGAAGCGATGAGTTTCTTTGAACGCGTCAGGCAAGGGTATTTGACCCAAGCTAAAAACGAGCCACAAAGGTATCGTATTGTTGATGCTGCCCAGCCCATTACTGGGGTGCAGCAACAGCTGGATGACTTTCTTGCGCCATTATTGTTAGCTTACAGAGACTAGTGTAATGACTCAACAACCCAGCACCTTGTCTTTAGACTTGTACCCTTGGCAGCAGGATCAGTGGCAGCAGGTGAGCCACATGATGCAGCAACAACGCTTGCCCCACGCTTTGATTATTGGTGGGGTGCCTGGGCTTGGAAAATTAACTTTTGCCACCCACTTAGCTGCCGCCCTCCTGTGTCAGCAGCAGCTTGATGGTCATGCCTGTGGCCAATGTAAATCCTGTCAACTATTAGCTGCTAACAGCCACCCTGATTATAAATTATTGCAACCTGAAGCGCCGAGTAAATCTATTTTGGTTGATCAGGTTCGTAATATTCAACACGCTATGGCAACCACCGCGCAACAAGGTGGTGCCCGTGTAGTTGTTATCAATGGTGCTGCAGACCTCAATTTGAATGCGGCTAATGCCCTGTTAAAACAGTTAGAGGAACCCGGTAACGACAGTTATTTTTTGCTATTACATGAGTGGCCCAAAACCATACTACCAACAGTTCGCAGCCGCTGCCAATTGCTAGATATAGCCCTTCCTGCTTCCGCACAGGCTGTGAGTTGGTTGCAGCAACAGTTACCCGCTGACGACAGCAGCAATGAGATGGCCACAAAGTTATTACAATTAGCCCATGGCGCACCATTAAGAGCGCTGCATTTGCACACTTCTAAAGCCCATGAATTGCGTCATCAAATGCTGGTTCAGCTAACGGCAATTTTGCGAGGTAAAGACAGCGTGGTCAATGTGGCTTACAGTTGGCACAAACAACCCTTAGAGCAGATGTTTAGCTGGTGGATAGAGTGGCTTAATGACCTTATTAAACTCAAAATGACCACGAGTACGGATTATTTAGCTAATCCTGATATTATCAAACTGCTGCAGGCGGTCGCTCAACGCAGCCATATCAATGCCATCTACGCCTTATTAGAACAATTGACCCAGCAACTTAACTTTATTAATCAACGGCGTAACCTGAATACCCAATTGGTGTGCGAAGAACTACTGCATCAATGGTATTTATTAGTAAGGTCGGGGGCTTAAGCATGATTATCGATTCTCACTGTCACCTTGATAAATTAGACACCAGTCACTACGCTGACGGTTTTGCAGGCCTCATCGCGGCCGCACAGGCTGATGGTGTCTCACAGATGTTATCTATTAGCGTGGATACGGACCAGTTTCAACCGATGATGTCTCAAATTGAAGCCTATGATTTTATCCATGCTTCCGCAGGCTTGCACCCTCTGGCAGTTGAAAATTTAGATTGCCTGAGCCTGTTAGAGCAGCAAGCTAGACACCCTAAAGTGGTTGCCATTGGGGAAACTGGTTTAGATTATTTCTATCAACAAGATAATGCGGCGTTACAACAACAAGCATTCGCCGCCCATTTGCAGCTTTCAAAACGACTGGCTAAGCCGGTGATTGTGCATACCCGTAACGCTAATGAAGATACCCTGTCGCTGCTGCGCAGTGAAGCCGATGGGGAGGTGGGGGGCGTGATTCATTGCTTTACAGAAGATTGGGCCATGGCTGAAGCCTGTTTAGATTTAGGTTTTTATATTTCTATTTCTGGCATTGTTACTTTTAATAGTGCCGGCGCGCTCAGAGAAGTGGTCAAGAAAATCCCTATGGATCGTTTGTTGGTAGAAACGGATGCGCCTTACTTAACCCCTGTGCCCCATCGTGGGCAGCAAAACGAACCCAAACATGTGCGCTTGGTGGCTCAATATATAGCCGATCTAAAAGGCCTTTCGTTAGCGCAGCTTGCCACTCAGACCAGTGATAACTTTAACCAACTATTTTTGACACCCAATTAATTAGAATGTGCGATCAGGCATAGCCTTTTCAAAATTTTATGACTATTATGTTATTTATAGTCATAGCTAGACTGCTTTAGCTAGTTGCAACTAATTTGTACAATTGAAGGGATCATCATGAACTGGGGCATAGCAGCAAAACCAAATATTCCGTCCTACTTTCCACGCGAAAAAGAGAATCGTAAAGTACGAGAATTTAAGCGCAGGGAAGAGGAGATCCTCGAGACAGCATTGGCGCTTTTTCGTGCCCATGGCGAAGACAAAGTCACTGTAGAAATGATTGCCGATAGCGTTGGCATAGGTAAGGGCACGATATACAAACACTTTAAGTCTAAATCAGATATTTACATTTTTCTGCTGATTAATTATGAGTATCAGTTGGCCAGTTTACTCGCCACAAAAGACTTCTCAGATCCAGAATCCTTGTGGCGTAGTTACTTTGAGTTTCGGATGAATGACCCAGAACAAGCGTTATTATTTGATCGGTTAGAGGATCGACTGATTAAGGGTGAGGAGTATGAAAAAGAAATTGCCGAGGTGCACCGCATCCGTAATGAAAATATGCAGGTGCTGACTATTTTAGTTGAAAAACGCATTGATTCAGGCAAATTAGAACAAGTGCCCGCTTATTTTCATCTATCAGCGTCGTGGGCTTTGGTGCATGGCGCTCTGGCGCTGCATGATTCCGGATTTTTTAAACAGTTCATTCAAGACCGCGAGGCTTTTTTTGAGTTCCTGATGCAAATAGGGATGCGCATGGGTAACCGGGGTCAAAGTCGCCATACAGATAGTTCAAAAAAGGTGCCGCATGAAGATACTGTTAACCACGAAGTCTAAAAGCACATGATCGAACAACTAGTAAAGCATGCTCAAAATTTGCCTGCTTATGATTTAGCGGCTTGGCAGCCAGTGTTTAAAGGTGATATGGATTTAACCATTGCTGCTGATGGCACTTGGTACCATCAAGGTGCTGCCATCGTTAACACAAAGATTATGCAATTGTTTGGGCGCTTGTTGCAACGTCAAAGCGATGGAGACTACTGGATAATCACTCCTGTAGAGGCCTTTCGCATTACCGTAGAAGACCTCCCTTTTGTGATAATTGCCGCAGACTATGTTGACCACAACGGCATAGGAGAGTGGCAATTTACTAGTAATACAGGTGACCTGATTAACCTCTCACAAGCAGATCAATTGCTTGTGACCTATGATTCAGAACAACAACCAAAACCCAAATTGTGCGTGCGCGATGGCCTGTGGGGTCGCATTAACCGTTCGGTTTTTTACCAACTTGCAGTGGCTTGTGAGGTGGTTAAAACTAGCCAAGGTGAGCATGCTCAATTAATGAGTGGGTCTTATCAATACACGTTTGGGCCAATATAGCTTACAAGGAAATACAACTAATGCCAGTGCATGAAATTCATCATCCCCTCATATCACACAAACTTGCATTGTTACGCAAAGCTCATGTGAGTACTAAGCAGTTTAGAGAGCTATCTAATGAAGTTGCTAGTCTACTCACCTATGAAGCGAGTAGAGGCTTGCCTTTGGAACAGGTTAATATCGACGGCTGGCAAGGCGAACCCATACCGGTCTATATGTTAGCCGGTAAAAAGCTCACTATTGTGCCTATTTTGAGAGCAGGTTTAGGCATGCTTGAGGGGGTAATGCAGTTGGTGCCTAATGCAAAAGTGAGTGTTGTGGGCTTGTACCGCGATGAAGAAACCCTAGAGCCTGTGGCTTACTTCGATAAAATAATTGCCGATGTGGATCAGCGTACGGCACTGATTATCGACCCCATGTTGGCGACAGGTGGCACCCTATTGGCCACCATCGATTTACTTAAACAAAAGGGCTGCAAGCACATTATGGGGTTATTCTTAGTCGCATCACCTGAGGGTTTGGCGAAGGTGGCGAAACTGCACCCAGAAGTGAACCTTTATGTGGCTGCGATTGATGACCATTTAAACCACCAGGGTTATATTATCCCAGGTCTTGGTGATGCTGGTGACAAGATATTTGGCACTAAGTAAGCCCATACCGCATACAACAACGGGCTTTATTATTGCGTTGTGCGGTTTGATGTGACGGCAAGATCGAAGGTTAGTGATCACTAAAATAATTTAACCTATGTTAGTGATCACATGAGCAGTCTGTTAAGCGCTACATATTAGGGTAGTTAGGGCCGCCTGCGCCTTCTGGTACCACCCAAGTGATGTTTTGGCTGGGGTCCTTGATATCACAGGTTTTGCAATGTACACAGTTTTGACCGTTGATTTGGAAGCTTTTCTCACCCTTATCGTTTTCCAAAATCTCGTAAACTCCGGCTGGGCAGTACCTTTGGGCAGGTTCGTCCCACATGCTTAAGTTAATACCTAAGGGTAGACTTGAGTCTTTCAAGGTGAGATGGCAGGGCTGGTTTTCCTCATGATTAGTCCCAGAAATAAACACTGACGATAGCTTATCAAAACTAATCACTCCGTCAGGTTTTGGGTAGGCTATTTTGAGCATCTGTGCGGCAGGCTTTAACTGCGCATGGTCTGGAATATTGTCTTTGAGGCTCACTGGGAGTTTTCCACCAAAGAGGTTTTGATCAACCCAGTTGAACGCACCGCCTAACCACATGCCAAATTTGTGCATGGCTCCACCAAAATTACGGGCTTTATAAAGCTCTTCATGTAACCAAGATTGCTTAAATTTTTCACCATACGCTAGTAGATCTTGTTGACCTTTATCACCATGGGTAATGGCTTCAAATAATGTTTCAGCCGCCAACATACCAGATTTCATAGCTGTGTGGCTGCCTTTAATTTTGGCAAAGTTCATGGTGCCAGCATCACAGCCAATTAATAGAGCGCCAGGCAGGCTCATCTTTGGTAAAGCAAAAAGCCCCCCTTTTTCTACTGCTCGAGCGCCGTAAGAGACCCGAGAACCACCTTCTAAGTGTTGTTTTAATACTGGATGATGCTTGAGCCTTTGGAATTCGTCAAACGGGCTTAGGTGAGGGTTGTCGTAGCTTAAATCAATGATAAGCCCCACTGTGACCTGATTATTATCACCGTGGTATAAGAAAAAGCCACCGTTGGCGCCTTTAGTGAGGGGCCAGCCAGAGCCATGGACCACTAGACCGGGCTGATGCTTGGCTGGGTCAATATCCCATAGTTCTTTAATACCGATGCCATAATGTTGACTCGTTGCGTCGATATCAAGGTTAAATTTGTCAATAAGTTGCTTACCTAAGTGACCACGGCAGCCTTCCGAGAATACGGTGTATTTGGCGTGTAATTCCATACCCTGCATATAGCTGTCTTTTTGTTCGCCAGTTGCGCTCACGCCCATGTCGCCTGTAGCAATGCCTTTGACACTACCATCGGCGTGGTACAGCACTTCGGAAGCGGCAAAACCTGGGAATATTTCAGCGCCTAAATTTTCTGCTTGTTCTGCTAACCAACGACACACATTACCTAAGCTGACGATATAGTTGCCATCATTGTGCATAGGCTTGGGTATGGCAAAACTAGGCAGCGCCATGCCGCTCTTGTGGCTCGTGAGGATATGCATCTCGTCCTTGACCACAGGCGTGTTTAATGGGGCTCCCATGGACTGCCATTCTGGAAAGAGTTCGTTTAAAGCGGTGGGTTCTAAGATCGCACCAGACAAGATATGGGCACCCACTTCAGAACCCTTTTCGACCACACACACACTTAATTCTTGTTGTTTTTCTTGAGCCAGTTGTAATAGTTTGCATGCTGTGGCTAGGCCAGATGGGCCAGCACCAACGATAACAACATCAAACTCCATTGATTCACGTTCCACTGCATATCTCCTGTGTCGTCTTGAGGATGGTAAAGTGCCACTTTAACGCCTGCGCCAGTGGCCTACTGTTCATTTAACGACTTAGTTTGGCCCTTCTTAAGTCGAGTTTCAATCAATACTAAGCAGTCTTTAATGATAATGTGTGAAAATCTTCGCTGGGGCGTAAAGGTTTGTTAAACTATCAGCCCCTACATTAAGTAAAGACTCGCTAATGCATATAGAAATCAACAGCACTACTAGCCAGCAACAGGTGCACGATGAGTTACGCCAATTGCGCTCTGGCGACCGTGTACACTGCGTCAATGTAGGGCAATTTTTATTTTGTAAACGGTTATTAGAACAATGGCGTTGGGGGGATGTACTGCTGTTAATGATGGATGACCAAAAGCAGGTGCTAAAGCAGTTTAAATATAAACCTCCAGCCCATGATGAAGTGCCTAGGGAACGTTTGCTTAAAGACCAAGAGCAAGTAGTGCACGCGCTAGAAAAAGTGTTTGCCCATTGCCATAAGGTGGGTTTACAGGTGGTGTCTTTTAGTGATGGTTTGGTGGTGGTGCCAAAGGATCTAGCGGAAGACCCCATGGCGTTGTGTTCTGCTGCGGCCTTAGGTATTAATGATTATGAAACCTATAGCACCTTTGCAGAACATTTAGACTGAGCATGATTAGGCCACTTCCTCATCCGGCTCTTCTGGCTCCTCAGAAGCTACGCGCATACCCTTGTCTATCCCTTTGCGGGTTTGGGTTTTCGATTTAGCTTTTTGTAATTGGGTTTCTATTTTGGCACTTAATGAGTCGATGGCACTGAACATATTATCGCCTTTGGCTTTGGCGAATATTTCTTGGCCTGTATCGAGGTGGAGAGTGGCTTCAGCCAAGTCCTGATTACCTTCTTTGTCCATCGTGACCTGGATGTTGGTGATGTGATCAAAGTGGCTTTCATTTTTCTGGAGCTTGGCCATGATGCGTTGTTTTATAGCATCGGTGGCTTTGGTATCGTGACGAGCAGTAATGTTCATTTGCATAATCGATTCCTTCTTAGCGAAAGTTAAAAAATGTGGGAATAGGGCGTTGATCCTCTTGGGTTGGTTGCTAAAGTCTTGCTTTTAATAAACCATATGTGGGCAAGGAAAGGAAGCGCTTTTGCACAGCAAAGGTAAAATAAACTGAGTGATTTATTACAGAGGCTAGGGGTTAATAGACGTGAACTACGATTACGACATTGTGATTTTTGGTGGTGGCATGATTGGTGCTGCCTTGGCAACACAACTGGCCCCTCATGGGTTTTCTATTGCCTTAGTCGAGGCGCAAGCTCCCGTTGCCTACGATTTGAGTCAAACCTTCGATTTAAAGATTTGTGCTTTAAGCCCTAAGAGCGCGCAGGTAATGCAGCAATCTGATGCTTGGGACATTCTCCAGGGTATGCGCTTGTGCCCTTATAAGCGCATGCGAGTATGGGAAATGTCTGGCTTTGGGGACTTAATGTTTAGTGCCAGCCAAGTGGGTGTTGCGGAACTTGGACATATTGTTGAAAACCGTCTAGTCCAATTGAGTCTTTGGCAATCTTTGCAAACTAATAATAACGTTGAAGTGATCTGTCCTGCCTCACCAAAAACGTTTCGCCATGTTGGTCCGATTACGCATATCGAGCTTGATAATGGGGCATCCATTACGGCGCGGTTGGTGGTAGGGGCAGATGGTGCTCAGTCAAAGGTAAGGCAAGCCTTTGGCATAGGGGTTAATCGTGGTCAATATCAGCAGGCCTGTTTAGTTGCCTCGGTGAACACGCAGTTGGGGCAGCAAGACATCACTTGGCAACGGTTTGTGAGTACCGGGCCACAAGCATTTTTACCTTTACTCGGACAGCATGGTTCAGTAGTTTGGTATCATCAAGCCGATAAGGCCCGAGCATTAGCTAACTTATCACATGAGCATTTGGCCGATGAAATTATGGCGCAATTTCCGCGCCAGTTAGGGTTCATTGAGGTCACAGCAAAGGCTTCCTTCGGCTTACAAAAACAACATGCCCAAAGTTATTGTGCCAAGGGTATGGTGTTAATTGGTGATGCCGCTCATGTGATTAACCCGTTAGCTGGGCAAGGCGTTAATTTGGGCTTTCAAGATGTGGCTAGTTTGGCCAATGTATTGACCCAAGCTCGCAGTAATGGCGAAGACTGGGCCACACAGAGGGTGTTAATGCGTTATCAAAAGCAGCGTAAATTGGCTAATAGCCTCATGTTACATAGCATGGATGCGTTCCATCATGGTTTCAGCAATACCAACATAAAGACTAAGTGGCTGCGCAATTTGGCCCTATCATCGGCCAAAATACCGCTTATTAAGAAACAGGTTATTCGCTATGCTATGGGAATTTGAGGCAATATTTAATGTTTCTTTTACAGAACACTTTTCTAGCAACGGGTTTCAAATTATACTCATAGCATCGCACTCCAGTGCCCACTTGTAGCGCTGGTGAATTTTGACCCTATCGTTTTAGTGAGCTATATGACAGACTACAAAGACAAAGTGTATTGCGCCCTGATTGTTGACGATGACGAGATTAATTTAGAAATACTGTGTGACTACTTAGAGGCTGCAGGTCTGGCAGTAATGACGGTGCCAGATGGCGAATCTGCGATCCAGGTCGTTGATAGTGATCGCTATCAGTTTGATGTTATGTTTCTAGATTGGATGCTCCCCGGTATCAGCGGCCTAGATGTTCTCAACCATGTGCGCGCCAGTGCTAGAAATCTTGATTTGCCCATTATTATGCAGACCGCTAGAGCTAGTGATGCAGAACGCAGAAGCGGGCTCGAGGCTGGGGCTAATTACTATTTGAGTAAACCCTTCGATGAAAGTGCACTATTATTAGCCTTACAAATAACGCTGCCAGAAGTATCGTTTGACTAGCTGCTATCAACCCACCATGGCCTTATAAGTGCGTTAACTTTCTGGTCTTATTATTGCACCATTGGTTGATGATGGTGTATATCGACTCTATTAATTGGTAAAAATATGTCTGTAGTACCAACATCACACTCTTCATTTAAATTTTTGCGCCAGCAATCGGTTGACTCGTTAAATATCAATGTACAACAATATGAGCACCTTGCCACTGGTGCCTTACACATCCATTTGGCTAGCGAACAGACCGAAAATGTTTTTTTAGTGGCTTTAAAAACTATGCCTCAAGACTCCTCAGGTGTGGCCCATGTGTTGGAACACACGGCCCTTTGTGGCAGTGAAAAGTTTCCGGTAAGGGACCCTTTTTTCATGATGATAAGGCGTTCTTTAAATACCTTTATGAATGCCTTTACTAGCAGTGATTGGACTGCATACCCATTTGCTAGCCAAAATAAAAAGGACTTCAATAACCTGCTAGAAGTGTATCTGGATGCTGTGTTTTTTGCCCGCCTAGACCCCTTGGACTTTGCTCAAGAAGGTCACCGTGTGGAATTCACCGATGACGATGAAGGTCGCCAAGTGCTGGCTTACAAGGGCGTCGTATTTAATGAAATGAAAGGTGCCATGAGTTCGCCAGTCAGTCAGCTATGGCAAACCTTAACCAAGTACCTATTTCCCAGTACCACCTATCACTTTAACAGTGGTGGTGAACCATCGGATATTCCTGATTTATCCCATGAGCAGTTATTAGCTTTTTATAAGCGTCATTATCACCCCTCTAATGCTATTTTTATGACTAGTGGCGATATCACTGCTGCTGCCCACCAAGAGGCTTTTGAAAAGCATGCATTAAATCGTTTTTCAGCCCAGAAAATAGACCTCTTTGTTGCTGATGAAAAACGTTATTATAGTCCCTTAAAAGTTCAAGAAAGTTACCCAGCTGAAGCCAATGACAAACAAGCTAAAAGTCACCTGGTATTGGGCTGGTTACTTGGCCATAGCACTGACCTAACACAATTAATGCGAGCTAATCTTCTGGCGCGGGTATTACTTGATCACAGTGCGTCACCTTTGCGTAAAGAACTTGAAACCTGCGGTATAGGCACTGGGCCTTCTCCACTATGTGGCTTAGAGGACTCTAATAAAGAAATGACCTTTGTGTGTGGCCTGGAAGGTGCGGCTGTTAGCGACGCAGATGGCTTTGAAGCCGTGGTCCTCAACTGCCTCCAAAAAGTGGTTGATGAGGGCGTGGCTCAAAGCGAAATTGAAGCGGCTTTACATCAGCTTGAACTGGGCCAACGTGAAATTGGTGGCGACGGGTATCCGTTTGGTATGCAGCTCATATTGAGTGCGCTACCGGCTGCCATTCATGGTGGAGATGCTTTAGCTAGCCTCAATCTAGATCCAGCATTAGTGCAATTAGCTGAGGACATTAAAGATCGCAATTTCATTCCTGCTTTAATCCAAGAGCTGCTGTTAACTAATAGCCATCAAGTGCGCCTGACCCTAGCGCCTGATGAACACATGTCACAGCGCAAGGATGAAGCAGAAAAGCAACGTTTAAGTGACATGCTTAAAGCCATGAGCGAAGAGCAACGTCAAGTGGTGGTGGATGATACTGCAGCTTTGTTAGAACGTCAGTCGAGAGAAGATGACGCTAGCATTCTGCCAGAGGTGACTCGCGAGGACATTCCGGCCACCCAGTTTATTGCCGCACCCACGGAGTCTAATAAAGACTTAGGCTGGGAATTCTATGGTGCAGGAACCAATGGTTTGGTGTATCACCAGCTCGTTATTGATTGGCCAAAGGTGGATGCAGATAGCTTGCCTTACCTTAATTTACTGGCCCAGTTAATGACAGAATTAGGTATTGGTGAACGTGATTACTTAGCTGTTCAAGCCCAGCAAGCTGCCGTTTGTGGTAGTTTATCAGCTTATTTATCTTATCGTGGCCAAGCCACAGATGCTGACCAATTAAATGCCTACTTTGTGCTCAGCACCAAAGGCTTGGTGAGTCAGCAAACTGCCATTGTCGATTTATTAAAGCAAACCTTGTTGCACGTTCGTTTTGACGAACAGCAGCGCATTAAAGAACTAGTAGGTCAGTTGCGATCGCGACGTCAGCAGAGTGTAGGCCAGTCTGGCCATAGCTTTGCTTTAGGCGCAGCGAGCCGTAATATGAGTGCAGGCGCCAACCTGCAACACCATGTCAGTGGCTTACAAGGCGTGGTTTGGCTACAGCAACTTGATGATAGTTTGCAGGATGAACAATGCCTTACAGACCTGTGCAACAAGTTAGCTGAGCTTCAAAAACAGCTTTGCAAACAGTCTGTGCAGCTGGCTAGCGTGGGTGAAGTACAGCAACAAAAGCATATTGAGACCACTTTCACTGGTGCTTTTGCGCAACAAGTGGGTGTGTTAAACGGCAGTTTGCAGTGGACTTATGACAAGGCACACACTCAAGCAAACTATCAGCCAGTGCAGCAGTTATGGACCACCAACACGCAAGTAAACTATTGCGCTAGATCTTTTCCAACCGTATCTAGTGCGCACCCTGATGCGGCTTCTCTGGTTGTTCTTGGAGAGGTACTGCGCAATGGGTATTTGCACCGTGCCGTGCGTGAGCAAGGTGGAGCATATGGTGGTGGTGCAGGACAAGATAATAACAATGCTTGTTTCCGCTTCTACTCGTACCGTGACCCCCGCAGTGAAGACACGTTCGCCGACTTTAGTGCTTCAGTAGACTGGGTGCTTTCGAGTCAATTGTCGCAGCAGCACCTAGAAGAAGCTGTGCTAGGGGTTATTGGTAGCCTTGATAAACCCGGCTCACCTGCCGGTGAGGCCTTGCAGTCTTATCAAAACCAACTGCATGGCCGTAATGCTGATATTCGTCAGGCGTTTAGGCTAGCTATCTTGTCGGTTACCCTTGATTCAATGCAACATGTGGCGGCACTTTATCTAAAGGGTACCCAGCCTTCAGAGGCCGTTGTGGCTCCAGCCGAGTTAAGCGAACATGCTTATTTCAAAGAGTTTGACGTTTATAGCGTTTAATTTAAGCCAAAATTTTTGAAAAGTTAACCAATTAATCAGTTTTTTGACAGAAAACATTTTATAGCTATAATGGCATCAGATGTTACTTTAAGTGCTGGAGTATTATGCTCGATAAGTCTAATAATAATGTGCAATCGATGCTCTTACAGGTCAAAAATATAAGTAAAAAATTTGGTGATTTTTACGCTAATGACACACTCAACTTAGCCATCGAAAGTGGTAAGGTGCATGCTTTACTAGGCGAAAATGGAGCGGGTAAGTCGACGTTAGTGAAAATGATGTATGGTGCTTTGCAACCGACCTCAGGCACTATTTATTGGCAAGGCCTGCCAGTCTCAATCGCCAGTCCAGCCCATGCAAGAGAACTAGGGATTGGAATGGTATTCCAACATTTTTCTTTGTTTGAAGCGCTCACTGTGGCGGAAAATATTAGCCTTGCGCTGCCTGTACATCTGAGGCAGGGTGATTTAAGCCAACGTATAGCCGACCTGTCACAAGATTATGGTCTGCCTCTTAACCCCGCTGCTCTGGTAGCTGACCTTTCAGTTGGTGAACGTCAGCGTATCGAAATTGTGCGTTGCTTATTGCAACAACCCAAACTCCTGATCATGGATGAGCCTACAGCGGTACTGACGCCCCAAGAGGCAAAAGCGCTATTTTCAACCTTACGTCGTCTGGTAGAGGAGGGCTGTGCCGTGCTCTACATTTCTCACCGCTTGGAAGAGGTCAAACAAATATGCCACGACGCCACTATTCTACGTCATGGTAAACTGGTTGCAGAAGTGGACCCTCAAGTAGAAACCGCTGCTACCTTAGCCCAATTAATGGTGGGTGCGAGTGTGCATCAGGTGACTCGTGACACTAACGATCAAGTCGGTGAGGTATTATTGGCATTGTCTCATCTTTATCAGGCCACATCTGCGCCTTTTGGTATTGACCTTGTGGACGTTAATTTACAGGTGAGAAGTGGCCAAATTCTGGCGATTGCAGGCGTTGCAGGTAATGGTCAAGGTGAGTTGTTTAGTGTCATCTCTGGGGAACAAAGCAATGCCAATGGCGAGTTTATTTCATTGTTAGGACAAACCAGTGATGGCCTTAATATTAATCAGCGGCGCTGTTTGGGTGCTGCTTTTGTTCCTGAGGAACGCATGGGGCATGGGGCCGTAGAACACCTAAGTTTAACGGATAACATTCTACTTTCTCGTCACGCCTGCAACGACA
>Ga0307488_10000707_pt1 | contig 27862 bp, 21 predicted proteins | sample SB02metaG_FD_202248 | JGI IMG/M metagenome (GOLD analysis project Ga0307488, IMG submission 202248) | Sea-ice brine microbial communities from Beaufort Sea near Barrow, Alaska, United States - SB 0.2 | ecosystem: Environmental > Aquatic > Marine > Coastal | place: USA: Alaska | collected...
TGAGCATGCCTATTTCAGCCCATAGATAGCTTAAAGTCTGCGCGCCCTGTTTCCACGGTAGCAGGTTGCTATTCAAAGATGCTGGTTTGATGTGCTTCTGGCAGGGTCTGATGTAGGCGATCAGATTGCATTCAACAGCTCCACAGGCCGCTCTTCGGTCGATCCCGAATTGATGATGCGGATGATGTTAGTTGGTTGTGTCATGTGCATTCGCTCTGAGCGCCAGCTCTACAAAGAGAACCATTTGAACCGCCTACTGCTAGTTTTGCAAGGTTGATATGCCGGACCCAATTCCGGATCACTCGAGGTGCCCTGAAACAGAAAGCGACAGTCCCTGCCCCGTTAGGACCATTCTATGCCTGCAGCGCTCTGAATAACTGGAACAGGAAAATCGCTCGACAGAGGTTTCACGCAATGCCACGATGCCCAAATTAGTGGCGTCCGCCCAATTAATCGCCTGTTGAACTGGACTAAAATTGCAAAAAAAACTTCATAATCAATGCCCCCAGCGGTCGGACCCTTTCCAATGACATCAGGTTTCATGTGCGTATCAGCCGCCTGTGTTGGCCCCACGAATGTGTCCAGAAATGCTCAGATTCTTAAATGGATGTGACATCGCGCACGCCTGAACGCGAGGATGGACAAGAATTGGTCCTGTTCTCACCTTTGCTGCGTGACGCCTCTATTCTTGTCGTTGATGACGAAGTTGGCATTCGCAATTTTCTTGTAAAAACGGTTGGCAAACACTGCGCCGTGATCGAAGAGGCATCAACGACCCAAGAAGCAACCGCAAAACTGGACATCAGCAGATTTGACATCGTCATTCTGGACAACATCATGCCGGGTCAATCGGGGATCGAATGGCTGGCAGAGCAACGCCAAATCGGTTTTTTCGGGCAGGCTATTTTGATCACCGCCTTTGCGGACCTTGAAACCGTGATTGATGCCCTGCGTGCCGGCGCTGTTGATTTTCTGCTCAAACCGTTCCGCTCCAACCAGATACTTAGTGCTATTAACAACTGTCTGGACCGCGCAGCACTTCGTCGTGAAAATACGTTGCTTCGTCACGAATTGGAGGGCGGTACCAACATTTTGCGCCATCGTCATGAACTGGTCGGAACCTCTGCCGAAATCGTGACCCTTAAGGACTATTTGGGCAAAGCCGCAAAGCTAAATTCGAGCGTTCTGATCAGGGGCGAAACCGGTACTGGTAAAGAGGTCGCAGCGCGCATGTTGCACGCAGGATCGCCGCGTGCGCCCCATGCCTTTGTCCCCGTCACCTGTGCTGCATTTTCCGATCACGACTTTTCAGAGGTTTTGTTCGGCAGCCTTCCGTCTGCAGAAAAAAAAACCCAGACCGAGGGGCTTTTGATGGCGGCTGAAGGTGGCACGCTTTATCTCAATGACGTTGAGGAGTTGTCCCAAACCGCGCAGGCGGCAATGATGAACGTGATCGAAACCGGACGCATCCGGCCAGTCAATTCCGAACGCGCGGTGGCGGTGAACCTCAGGATAATTTCGTCGACGTCTAAAAACCTGCTGGATCTTGTCGCGGCCGGCACGTTTCGCGAAGATCTTTATTATCGCCTGAACGTGTTGAGCGTTGATATGCCACCCCTGCGCGACCGCCCCGTTGATATCATTGAATTGTCGGAAATGTTCATCGGTCAGATCGCGGCAGAGCTGAACGTTCCCCCACCTCTGTTGAACGCTGCCGTAAAACGCAAACTTGTGACCCATCCTTGGGTCGGAAACGTGCGCGAGCTGCGCAATCACATTGAACGCGGTCTGTTGAACGATGATCTGGAGAACGGGCTCGATTACGGCGCGAAAGATGGGGACCCAGAGCAGGATACCGATACGTTAGCCGTGGTTGAACGGCGTCATATTCTAGAAACCCTTGCGGCGTGTGGTGGCAACAGGGCCGAGGCTGCGCGGCGGTTGGATATTTCGCGCAAAACCATCGACCGAAAATGTCAGTCGTGGAAATTGTGACCCGATGAGAAGGTCTGTTCGTCTCAGGTTGTTGGTCCTTGCACTGCTTCCACTTGTGGTCTTGCTGCCCATTTCCCTTGGGGTGACGATGCTGCGCTGGTCAGACAAATTTGACGATCTTCTGATCCAAAAAGTTGCCAGCGACCTTCGCATAGCGGAGCAATACATGCGGCGGATTGTGGCGGCGCAAAGTGTTGATGTGAAATCACTGGCAGATTCCGTGAGGTTCGAACGTGCCAGCCGGAGCAACCCGCAAGCCTTATTGGACCTGCTAGAGGTCAGCCGTGCACAGATGGGGCTTGATTACCTCGTGCTGCGCAGTGTGGAAGCGGGGCAAGAACTTGCGCCCGAGTTTTATGTGTTTGAGGCTGCAATTCGGGACGGTGATGCCGAAGAAGTCACATTGTTTTCACCGTTCGATCTGGCTGAAATTTCGCCGCAGCTGGCCGAACATGCGGTGGTCCCGCTGATTGAAACCGAGGCCGCAATCGCAACAGACCGCAGCGTTGAAGACCGTGGTATTGTAATTTTAAGCGCGACGCATGTCGTGGTTCAAAATGAGGATTTTGTCCTGATAGGCGGCACGCTGTTAAATCAAAACCTTAATTTTATTGATACGATCAACGACCTTGTCTACCTAAGCGGTGATGACGGAACCCTACGTACAGGGACAGCGACGTTGTTTCTTGAGGACGTGCGCGTCAGCACAAACGTTCGCCTGTTTGAAAATGTCCGCGCTTTGGGGACACGGGTTTCAGAAACGGTATACCGCGCCGTATTAAAAGACGGAGAGACGTGGCTGGACCGCGCCTTTGTGGTCAATGACTGGTATGTCTCAGGCTATTTGCCAATATTGGACGGCGCAGAAAACCGCATCGGCATGCTGTATGTCGGGTTTCTGGAACAACCCTATGCCACGTTAAAAAGAACGACATACTTGGCAATCCTGTTGGCGTTCGTTGTGGTTCTTTTGATTTCCGTTCCTTTCTTTCTTTGGATTGCCCGTGGCATTTTCAGCCCACTTGAGGCGATGACCCAAACGATCAAGCGGGTTGAGGCGGGTGATCTTGATGCGCGGATCACAATTAACAAATCTAACGATGAAATCGGCGATGTTGCGCGCCATCTGGACGGGCTTTTAGAACTGGTACAACACCGCGACCGTGAATTGCGCAAAGCCGCCGACCAGTTGAACCACCGCGTTGAAGAACGCACGCAAGCCTTGCAACATGCAAATGAACGGCTTGGGGCAACCTATAAACAGCTTGTGACGTCGGAAAAGCTGGCGGCGATTGGCGTAATTACCGCTGGTGTCGCCCATGAAATCAATAACCCCGTGGCAGTCATTCAGGGCAATATGGAAATCGTGCGCAGAGAGGTGGATCTTACAACGACAGACCTTGCGACGGAATTTGATCTGATTGATGCGCAGGTTAACCGGATCAATGCGATTGTCGGAAAGCTTTTGCAATTTGCGAGGCCAAGCGAGTTTTCAGGAGACAAAGACAAAGTTGATGTGCCGCGCTTGATTGAGGACTGCGTCGATCTGGTGGCTCACGTCTTGAACACATCAGACATTACTTTGAAGCGGGACTTTGACACCGTGCCGCCCGTCCAAATCAATCAGGTGGAGTTTCAGCAAGTCATCATCAATTTGTTGGTAAATGCGGCGCAGGCCATGCCGAATGGTGGGGTTTTAACACTGAGGGTCCACGACATCGAAAAGGACGGCAAAGCCGGAGTACAAATCACGGTGCAAGACACTGGTGTCGGAATTGATCCCGAGCCTCTGGGTCAAGTATTTGACCCCTTTTTCACATCCAAGATTGGCGTTGGCACCGGTCTGGGGCTGTCGATCAGTCAGTCTTTGGTCGATCAAACAGGCGGCCAAATCTGGGCAAAAAGCGAAGTTGGGGTCGGATCAGCATTTTTCGTGTGGATTCCCGCGCCGGACATTCTGCCCTCCTGACGCGACCGCGCCACCGCGTAAGTGGACATTTTGTCTGACGGCCAGTGCCGGAAGGGTGCATTTCGGGTCAAAAAGACCAATGCGTAAACCCGCAGATACGTCTTAACTTATTGTTATAAATAACTTAAACGTTGACACTTCAAGTGGAACAACAAAACTCTGCCCTATTGTAATACGTGACTTCGATTTGCAGAGCCTGAACACGCCGAGGGAGACGGTGCAGGACCTGCAGTAAGACGGGGCACGCAAGGGAGGAATAAAATGTCTACACAACCCGCTTCAGGCGCGTTCTCATTTCTGATGAAAGAGAATATCGTCGCTAAACCCGGCTACAACAGGTGGCTTGTTCCACCTGCATCCATCGCCATCCACATGTGTATTGGATCGGTTTACGCGTGGTCTGTTTTCAATCCGGCGTTGACCCGTGAACTGGGGATCGTTGCATCCGCGGCAGATGATTGGACATTGTCTTCGGTCGTCTGGATCTTCTCGGTCGCGATCGTGTTCTTGGGTCTGGCGGCTGCGTTTGGCGGCAAGTGGCTCGAAAAAGTGGGGCCGCGTTGTGTTGGCGTTACGGCAGCTATTCTTTGGGGCGGTGGATTTATCATCGGCTCACTTGGAATTTCGTCGCATCAGCTTTGGCTGGTCTATCTTGGCTATGGCGTTTTGGGCGGGGCGGGACTTGGCTTTGGCTATGTATCGCCAGTTTCAACACTGATCCGATGGTTCCCGGACCGTCGTGGGATGGCAACAGGCATGGCCATCATGGGGTTCGGCGGCGGCGCGATGATTGCCGCACCTCTGAAACAATGGCTTTTAAGCATTTACGCAAAGGCACCTGATTTCCTTGGTGGTGAAGGCACGCTCACCTTGATCACGGAAGGCGGCCGCCGGTTTGTAGAAACTGCAGCTGGCAAGGTCGAAGTTATCGTGGCCACAGCGGCACAGGCGGCCAGTATTCCCGGCGGTGGCGAAGCAGGCGTCTATGCGGTCGGAACAGGCAACACAGGCGCTGCAGCGACGTTTATGACGCTGGGCATTGTCTACTTTTGCATCATGGTATTCGCGTCATTCCAATACCGTGTACCCGCCGAAGGTTGGGCCCCAGAAGGCTGGAGCCCACCGGTTGCAAAAGGCGGCATGGTCACGCGCAACAACGTGCACATCGACGAAGCCCTGAAGACACGTCAGTTCTGGCTGCTCTGGATCGTTTTGTGTTTCAATGTGACCGCAGGCATTGGTGTGATTGGCGTTGCCAAAACAATGATCAATGACATCTTCGGCGATATTGTCTTTGTGACAGCCGCATTTGCTGGCACCTACGTTCTGATGATTTCGGTCTTCAACATGGTTGGCCGGTTTTTCTGGGCCAGTACATCCGACTTCATCGGTCGCAAGAACACGTACCACTGCTTCTTCATCCTTGGCACGATCCTGTATCTGTCCATTCCATACTTTGCGTCTGCGGGCGGACCCGCTGCTTTGATCGGGTTCTATGTCGCGACGATGATTATCTTCACGATGTATGGAGGCGGCTTTGCGACAATCCCTGCGTATCTTGCTGATATGTTTGGCACGTTGCACGTGGGTGGTATTCACGGACGCCTGCTGACCGCATGGTCAACTGCAGGGGTTCTTGGCCCGTTTGCCATCACCTATCTGCGCAACATTTCCAAGGACAACGCGATTGCGGACCTAGTGTCCAAGATTGATCCCACCGCCTTCATGGAAAAGTTCGGCGCACCGGTGACCGATCTTGCCCAACTTGTGTCTGCGAAGTCGGTCACAATTGTGCAGCTTATGGAAATCGCGCCTGTTGGAACCATTGATCCAACGTCGAGCCTTTATAATACGACGATGTATTGTATGGCCGCGCTGCTCGTCATTGCGTTCTTCGCCAACTTGATGGTCCGGCCTGTAAAAAGTCGCCACCATGTTGAAACGACGCACCCTAAAATGGCACCAGCGGAATAAGTACCCCCTGGGCGCTACCACTTGGTGCGCCTCCCTAGACGCCCCTTTTCTTCGGAATTGGGGCGTCTTTTTTATACCTCTAAAACTAGTCGATAACAAAATGCGAAGGGACGCTGAATTATGGCACTTGATGACCGCAAGGGTGTTTGGAAAACTGGTAAGGGCAAAGGCCGTCACCACACCAAAGGCCGTCAGCTTGACGATGCAGCCCACGCCGATGTGCAGGCCCTTTTACTTAACCAGCCGCGCAGCCGTGATCGGTTGATCGAAATCCTGCATTTGATCCAAGATAAATTTGGCTGCATATCCGCCGCCCATCTGCGCGCGCTGGCTGAAGAGATGCGCATCGGTCAGGCAGAAATCTATGAAGTCGCGACTTTCTACGCCCACTTTGATGTGGTCAAAGAAGGTGAAGCAACACCCCCCGCACTGACCATCCGCGTTTGTGACAGCCTGTCATGTGAACTGGCCGGTGCAGAGGTTTTGCAAAAAGCGCTCATAGACGGTCTTGATGCGGCCCAAGTCCGCGTCGTTCGCGCCCCATGCATGGGGCGGTGCGATACGGCCCCGGTGCTGGAATTGGGCCATGCCCATATCGACAATGCGACCGTTGAAAAGGTGCAAGAAGCCATTGCTGGCGGCCACATCCACGCGCATATCCCTGCTTATGAAACCTTCGAGACTTATGTCGCGAACGGCGGTTACGCTGAACTTGCGTCCCTGCGTGCCGACGGCAACTGGGAAGACGTGCAAGCCAAAATCAAAGAAAGCGGCCTGCGCGGTCTTGGTGGCGCGGGCTTCCCGTCTGGCACCAAATGGGGGTTTGTGCGTGGCAATTCTGGTACCCGTTACATCGCCGTAAACGGTGATGAAGGCGAACCCGGTACGTTCAAAGATCGCTACTATCTTGAACGCACACCGCATCTGTTCCTTGAAGGCATGTTGATTGCGGCGTGGGCAGTCGAGGCAGAAAAAGCGTTCATCTATATGCGCGATGAATATCCGTCAGTGCTGCATATTTTGGCCGCCGAGATCACCAGACTCGAACACGCAGGCATCGTGCCCTCAGGCTATATTGATCTGCGTCGCGGCGCTGGCGCCTATATCTGCGGCGAAGAATCCGCCATGATTGAGTCCATCGAAGGCAAGCGCGGCATCCCGCGTCACCGCCCGCCATTTGTCGCCCAAGTCGGCGTGTTCGGTAAACCAACCCTGGTACATAACGTCGAAACCCTGCTTTGGGTCGCCCGCGTTTGCCGTGAAGGGCCGGAAGTCCTCAATTCGGTTGAACTCAATGGCCGCAAAGGCCTGCGCAGTTATTCTGTTTCTGGGCGAGTCAAAAATGGTGGCGTCTTCTTGTTGCCCGCTGGCTCGACCATCATGGACGTGATCGACGCTGCTGATGGCATGGCGGACGGTCACGTGTTCAAAGCGTACCAGCCCGGCGGCCCGTCTTCCGGTCTGCTGCCAGCATCAATGAACGACATTCCGCTCGATTTCGATACGCTGCAACCACATGGCACCTTTATCGGGTCCGCCGCTGTGGTCGTGCTATCAGAAAGCGACAGCGCCCGCGACGCAGCCCTCAACATGCTGCGGTTCTTTGAAGACGAAAGCTGTGGCCAATGTACACCGTGCCGTGTGGGCTGTGAAAAAGCGGTCAAACTGATGCAGGCCGATACATGGGACCAAAATCTGCTGACCGAACTTACAACCGCGATGGTTGATGCGTCGATCTGCGGTTTGGGCCAAGCTGCCCCGAACCCGATCAAAATGGTGATGACCCACTTCAAGGATGAAATCTAATGTCCAATAAAATTACATTCACTCTTGATGGGCAATCCGTTGAGGCCGACGCAGGCATGACCATTTGGGAAGTCGCCAATGGCCGCGGCCTGATCATCCCACATCTGTGTCACAAACCACAGCCTGGTTACCGGTCTGACGGCAACTGCCGCGCATGTATGGTTGCAATCGAAGGCGAGCGCACGTTGGCTGCATCATGTATCCGCGAACCGTCCGGCGGCATGGTCGTTACAACCGATAAACCCCGCGAAGTCCAAGCCCGCAAGATGGTCATGGAAATGCTTGTCGCAGACCAACCCGCCCAAGATATTGCGCATGATAAGTCGTCTCACCTGTGGGACATGGCCGCAGCGCAAGACGTATCAACAAGCCGTTTCCCCAAGTTAGAGCCTGATTTCGTGCCTTTGCTGGACGCGTCGCACGTTGCGATGTCCGTCAACCTCGATGCCTGCATCCAGTGCGGCCTTTGCGTGCGCGCCTGTCGCGAAGTACAGGTCAACGACGTCATCGGCATGGCTGGTCGCGGCCACAATGCATATCCTGTTTTCGACATGGATGACCCGATGGGCGACAGCTCTTGCGTGGCCTGCGGCGAATGTGTTCAAGCCTGTCCAACTGGTGCGCTGATGCCCGCCACTGTCACAGATGAAAACCAAGTTGGCGACAGCGCAGATTTTGACAGCGAAACTGACAGCGTCTGCCCCTTCTGTGGCGTCGGTTGCCAGATTTCACTGAAAGTCAAAGACGGCAAAGTCAAATTCGTCGAAGGCATCAACGGCCCAGCCAACGAAGGCCGGCTTTGCGTCAAAGGCCGCTTTGGTTTCGACTATATCCACCACAACCACCGCCTGACCAAACCTTTGATCCGTCGCGACGATGCCCCTGCAAAAGGGCTGAACGTTGACCCTGGAAATTACAAAGAATTCTTCCGCGAAGCATCATGGGACGAGGCGCTAGACTTCGCAGCCAAAGGCATGCTGGATCTCAAGGCCGACAAGGGCGGCGCGTCCATCGCGGGTTTCGGGTCTGCCAAATGCACCAACGAAGAAGCCTACCTGTTTCAGAAAATGATCCGCCAAGGCTTTGGCCATAACAACGTCGATCACTGCACACGGCTTTGCCATGCGTCATCTGTAGCGGCATTAATGGAAAACGTCGGTTCCGGCGCAGTAACCGCAACCTTCAACGAGATTGAAAACGCCGACGTGGCGATCGTTATCGGGGCCAACCCCGTTGAAAACCACCCCGTTGCAGCGACCTATTTCAAGCAGTTCACCAAACGCGGCGGCAAGCTGATCGTGATGGATCCGCGCGGCGTTGGCCTGCTTAAATTCGCATCCCACATGCTTCAATTCCGCCCTGGTGCGGACGTGTCTATGCTCAACGCGATCTGTCATGTGATCGTTGAAGAGGGGCTCTACGACGAAACCTATATTTCCAAGTTCACCGAAAACTGGGAAGCCGAAAAAGCGCACCTTGCGAATTTCACGCCCGAAAAGATGTCCAAGATTTGCGGCATCGAACCCGATGTGCTGCGCGACGTTGCCCGCACCTTTGCAGGTGCCAAGGCGGGCATGATTTTTTGGGGCATGGGCGTGTCACAACACATCCACGGCACCGATAATTCGCGTTGCCTCATCAGCCTCGCGCTGATGACTGGCAATGTTGGCCGCTCTGGTACTGGCTTGCACCCACTTCGCGGTCAAAACAACGTGCAAGGCGCGTCCGATGCGGGTTTAATCCCAATGTTCTTGCCTGACATGCAGACCGTCACCGACGATGGTGTCCGGTCGCGTTTCGCTGAAGTCTGGGCGCGCGATCTCGCCGCTGATGCAGTCAACGAGCCGCTTTTGGCGCAAAAAGGCCTGACTGTGACCGAGATTATGGACGCGGTCCATGATGGCGATATTCATGGCATGTATATCCTTGGCGAAAACCCCGCGATGTCCGACCCTGATGTTGAACACGCACGCGACGCACTGGCGAAACTGTCACATCTTGTTGTGCAGGATATCTTTATCACTGAAACCGCTAACTACGCCGATGTCATCTTGCCCGCCTCTGCGTTTGCGGAAAAATCCGGCACGGTTACAAACACCAACCGTCAGGTCCAAATGGGCCGCCCTGCTGTTGCACCTCCGGGTGACGCAAAAGAGGATTGGTGGATCGAAGTTGAGTTGGCCAAGCGCCTTGGGCTTGGTTGGACATACAGCCACCCATCACAAGTGTTCGCCGAGATGGGTGAGCTGATGAAGTCGTTCAACCACATCACGTGGGATCGCTTGATGAATGAGAATGCAGTGACATACCCGTCGCTGTCTCCCACTGACCCCGGTCAGCCGATTGTGTTCGCCGATGGGTTTCCACGCGCCGACAAACGCGCGAAATTCACGCCTGCAAACGTGATCGCACCAGACGAAGCCCCCGACGCAGACTACCCGATGATCCTGACCACAGGGCGTCAATTGGAACATTGGCACACAGGCTCAATGACCCGCCGGTCCAAAGTCTTGGATGCGATGGAGCCAGAAGCAAACTGTTCATTGCACCCATCAACGTTGCGCAAGCTAGGTGTTGAACCAGGTGGATTGCTGCGGTTGACCACACGGCGTGGGTCCATCGTGATCATGGCGCGGATGGACCGTGCCGTTGCACCCGACATGGTATTCCTGCCATTTGCCTATGTAGAAGCGGCGGCAAACATCTTGACCAACCCCGCAGTCGATCCATTTGGCAAAATTCCAGAATTCAAATTCTCGGCCGTGAAGGTCGAAAAGTTTGAAGGCCAAGTGGCAGCGGAATAATGCAAGGTATCTGGCTGATCTACAGCGTTATCGTTAAAAACAAAATCATCAAAGAGGTGCAGGCTTATACCAGTTAACACCCAGATATGTCATCGTTAGGGTCCATTTTTATCAGTGATCAGCTGGGGTCTGCAGTCTACGTGCGCAACCAAAAACGCAAAGCCGAAAAGGCGGGTATCCCGTTTGATGAACAGGTTTGGCCTGCGGACAGGTAACGCTTGAACTTCTTGTTGAACGTGGACCTGGCTGCTCTCTATGCTTAACTATGATGAGGTATTGCAGTTCGTCAGACTGACCCAAGACGTTCAAGTTGAGAAAATGCCTTTCTCTAAACGAACTACGCTTACGGCCAGCCCCTTCCAAAAGGTTTGCCTAACCGCAAAACGGGACTGGAAGCGGTCGAGGGCAAGAGACGGACTAGAGGCAGTTATTTTTTGCAGACCGACGTTAGGGCTGACAAAATGCGGCACGACCCACGAATGTCTCCTTCGACGGGCTGAGCAGCCCCACTTGAGTGGTCCAATTTGAAAGTTAGTGCATGACTGGCCTTTGGTCCACTGGGATGGTGGCTTCCGGCGCAGGTGGGCGATAGCCCAATGCACTGTGTGGTCGTTTCGTGTTGTAGTGGTTCCTCCCAGAGCGGCCCTTTGCGGCATCGCAGAACTTCAGTAAAGTGGGCTCTAAGCCGGCCTTCGATGCGAATGTCATGAAGGTCCGGTGAGGCGCGATCATGTTGTTGGCATAGACCATTGGCCCAGGAGAAACATATGACAATTAAGACAGCAATTATCGGTTTGGGTATTATGGGCCAACGCATGCTTGAACATATGACTCTGCACCCTGAATTTTCTGTCGATATGATTTGGGATCCCGACACAATTGCGTGTCGATCTGCTCAAGGTATCGCACCTGAAGCCAGACTAGCCTACAGCGCGCAGGACGCAATTTTGGGTGCTGATCTGGTCTACCTCGCTTGCCCGCCCGCACCGCGCAAGGCGTATGCGCTGGCCTCCGCGCAACAAGGCAAGGCTGTGTTTCTCGAAAAACCATTGGGCCTTGATATCGGCGAAAGCCGCGATTTAGTTGCACAGCTCGGTGCTAGCGGTGTGCCGGCTGCCGTCAACTTCACCCAAGCCGCAGGGGCGGCACTAAACGACATATCAGCTGCGACTAAGGTGGGCGACCTTGGTCAACTGATGGGTGTCGACATCATTGTGACCTACGCAAATTGGCCACGCGCTTGGCAAACGTCGGCAGACTGGCTGAGGTTTCGTGACGAGGGTGGCATGACACGGGAAGTGATTTCACATTTTCTGTTTTTCAGCGAGCGTATTGTAGGCCCATTAAAATTGGTCTGGGCGCGCGCCAATTATCCAGTCGTTGGTGATCTGTGCGAAACTCACGTCGTCGCTCAATTAGTGAATGAAACGGGCCTCCATGTGACCATTATGGGCAGCGTTGGCGGAGTACAACCGGACCGACAAGAACTGACCATCAAAGGGTCTAAAACAAGCCGGCGCGTCTCCGATTTCTACCGCGATGCAAGATCCACAGGTGACGGTTTTATACCACTTACCTCAGAGCTTGCTGACCCGCGGGCGATAAGTCTTAAAGCGCAGTTGGACGATCTGGTGCTGTTGATGGCATGCAAGCCAAACCGATTGGCGAGCGTGGACGAAGCCTTACGCATTCAAATTCTTGTTGAAAGTATATTGAATTCTGGGCCGGACGAATGATCCGATACGCAAATAAATTCTGATAAAATGAAGTGATCCGTATCAAAACTTTAAATCAAGGGTTCGCAGCGCGTGCCCCCATTTAGACCAGAGGCATACTATACTATGAATACAGTTTTAAACGCATCACCAAAAACCTGCCATTGGGGCTTTTTCGACGCGGCGCTTGCACCCGCATTGACGATCGAAAGTGGCGATGAGATCACAATAGATACGATCTCTGGTGGGCCGCAAAACCTGCCGGGCACTGGATTTCAGGTGCCTCCCGAATTGCTGGAACTACATGCCGCGGGCGTGCCTGCAATGCCGGGTCATATTCTGACGGGGCCGGTTGCTGTCGCGGGTGCGATGCCTGGCGATGCGTTGCAGGTCGATATTCTGGACATTTCATTAAGTCAGGACTGGGGCTTTAACTTTATTGCACCTTTGAAAGGCACACTGCCGAACGATTTCCAATCAACGCATCAGACCATTATCCCGCTTGATGCGACGCGTGGTGTTGCCACTTTGCCTTGGGGGCTTGAGCTAAAGCTTGCGCCATTCTTTGGTGTCATGGGCGTCGCCCCACCGCCAAGCTGGGGTCGTATTTCAACGATCGAACCACGGGTGCATGGCGGCAATATCGACAATAAGGAACTGGTGGCGGGCACAACGCTTTATCTGCCAGTTTTTGCCGAAGGTGCGCTGTTTTCGTGTGGTGACGGCCACGGTGCGCAAGGCGACGGTGAGGTGTGCGTGACGGCCATTGAAACAGCCCTTCGGGGTCGGTTTCGCCTAAGCGTATTGAAAGATCACAACCTGACCTACCCACAGGCTGAAACCCCGACGCATTATATCACGATGGGAATGGCTCCCGATCTTGATCGCTGTGTTGAAATGGCGCTGCGCGATATGATTGAACTGGTGTCAAAGCGCGCCGGAATCAGCCGCGAGAACGCCTATATGCTGTGCAGTCTCGCGGGGGATTTACGCATCACCCAGACAGTGAACCGCGAAAAGGGGGTTCACATGATGATGGCGAAAAAACTGATCGATACATCCTGATCATCAACCGGTTTCGCGCACGTCCAGCGCGTCGCGCAGCCCGTCACCAACAAAGTTGATTGCCAGAACGACTAGCATGATCGCCAGCCCGGGGTAAACTCCAAGCCACCATGCTTGGCTGATAAAGCTGCGTCCGTCCGCCAAAATGAGCCCCCATGTCGGGGTGTTCGGGTTCACGCCTAGCCCGAGAAACGACAACGACGCCTCGCCCAGAATGGCGTACGAAACGCTGACCGTTGCTTGGACGATCAGGGGAGCCAAGGCGTTCGGCAGGATGTGGCGAAACATAATTCGCGCGTCAGAAAATCCCTGCACCCGTGCAGCATCGACGTATTGTTCCTCTTTCAACGTCAAAACCATGGATCGCGCAATGCGGGCAAAATCGTCCAGAAACGCCAATGAAATCGCAACGATAACATTCAAAAGCCCCGTGCCGAATACAGCCACAAGGTACACGGCAATGATGAAGTTCGGGAACGCCCACTGAAGATCGATATAGCGCATGATAATTGTGTCAATCCAACCGCCGTAGTAGCCTGCCAACACCCCGAGGGTAACACCCGCCACCAGCGCGAGGGTCACGGTAGACACCCCCACAAAAAGTGAGATCTGCGTTCCCCAGATAACGCGCGACAACAGATCTCGCCCCAGATCGTCCGTGCCCAGCCAATGGGTGCCCGACGGATTTTCCATCATATTGAGCGACATCTCATTTGGATCAAATGGCGCAATAAGCGGCGCAAAGACAGCTATCAGCACAAAGAACCCAAGAATAAATAGCCCAACTTGGGCCTTGCGGTCACGGCCGAACACAGACCGCATTCGTGATTTTTTCTGGGCGACTTCGGGCTGTACCAGATCTTGCACGGGAAGGTAGGACATCATGAATACCGTATTCTTGGGTCAATGACCGCGTACAAAAGATCAACCGCAAGGTTCGCCAAAACAAAGAATGCAGACACCACCAGCACCGCACCTTGTACGACAGGATAATCGCGGTTCTGGATGCCTTGGATCAACACCCGCCCCAGGCCTTTGATGGCAAATACATTTTCGACAACCACAGCCCCTGAGATCAACAGCGCGAAGGCGATGCCGATCACCGTGACGACAGGAATAAGAGCATTTGGAAAAGCATGTCGCAGCATTTGCACTCGCATCGTTAACCCTTTGGAGGCAGCTGTGCGCATGTAATCAGCCTGCATGACCTCTAGCATTGAAGATCGGATCATCCGCGCGATAATTGCGGAAAAACCCGTACCAATCGCAATCGAAGGTAAGATAAGATGGCTCAGCCATGGCCAGAACCCCTCGGAAAGCGGGACATATCCGATGGCGGGCAACCATTGCAGGTTTGCCGCAAATACGATGATCAAAAGGATCGCCAACCAAAAGTCCGGCATCGACAGGCCCAGAAATGCAAACAGCGAGACGACCGTATCGGTGGCTGTATTCTTGCGCGTGGCCGACAGGATGCCTGCGGGGACCGCAATCAACAGGGCAATAACGAAGGATATGAATGCCAGTGACATCGTTCGCGGCAGGGCTTCGGCTAGGATCTTCGTCACAGGCTGGTTGTTGCCATAGATCGACGCACCCAGATCGCCCTGCAGCATCGACGTGAACCATTTCCAGAATTGTACAATCACTGGCTGATCCAAGCCCAATCGGCTGATCATGGCTTCCCGTGCTTCGGGGCTGCCGGAATCAGCCAACATGGCAGCAATAGGATCTCCCGGCACCAGCCGGATCATGAAAAACACCAGCGTTGCCACGGCAAGCATTACCAGTGCCGCGCCAACCAAACGTCTTAGAATATAAGCTGCCATAAGGGGTCGGGCAGGCCACATTGAGCCCGCCCGCCTTTCATTGAGTTAAGCTAGTGAAATACGGTCAAGCTCGTGCAAGCCCGGGATGCGTGCGTCTTCGGGAACGATCACGGATGTGGCGTGTACCAGCACGTCAACAGGGTGGTACAAGAACCCGCACGCCACCTTGTTAGATGTGATCGCATTGGCTTTTTGTACCAGCTCGCGCCTCGCGGCAGGATCTGCTGTGACTGACTGTTCATCAATAGCGGCGTCGGATTCCGCCTCGCTCCAGAAGCCGAACGGCTTGGTGGCCGTGTCGCGGTCTGGGCCGTTGAACTTTGATGTGGTCTGCATCCAGTCCACCAAACCATCATCGGGATCATAATCTCCACCGGACCCACCAAGACGGAGATCAATGTCCATCTTGTTGAACTCTTCAATCCCGATTGAGAAATCCTTGGGATCGACGATTACAGTGATGCCCAGAACCACCTTTAGAATATTGGCCACAACCTGACCGTCCCGTTTGGTATTGGGTGTCGTTTGCAGCTTTAGATCAGGAAATCCTGCACCGTCGGGGTAGCCCGCTGCAGCCATCAAGGCCTTGGCGCCTTCTGGATCGAATGCCTGCTCGGACGTTTCCGCAAGGGTTTCATCAAAGAAAAACCCCATCGCCGGATTGATCGTTCCATGTGCGGGCACGCCGTAGCCGAAACGACCTTGGGTGATGAACAGGTCGCGATCCAAGGCCTTGGCAATGGCCAGTCGAACCATAAAGCCAGGTTCCATCTTTAGCTCTTCAACAGGCTTGTTGAAGTCCGACACCGTCATGGCCGGATGCCACGGGTTGATCCAGACCGACTGGAAACCCGGTCCAGGTTTGATATCGACTGCCAGATTTGGGTTCTCCTCAAAACGGCTGACCAGTTGGGTCGGAACCGGATTGCCACCGATGTATTGGATATCACCTGCTTCAATGGCAGCCGCCAATGGCTCGACACCGTCGACGGGCTGAATAGTAATCTTATCGATCTTTGGGCGCTCGGGATCGTAGTAATTTGCAAATTTTTCAAGCACGACGGCTTGGCCCAGTGTGTGATCAGTAACCATGTACGGTCCCGTACCGATCGGCGTCAGACCATATTGCGCAAGCCCGAGGGTTTCCAATCCGCCACGTGACACAATGGTCATCGCACGGCCAGAGGACCGTTCAAGTGCTTTGGTTAAAAATGATGCTTGTGGTTGCTTAAGGACGAATTTGACCTCAAAATCATTGAGCTTTTGCAGCTCGGCGACGTTGGCAATCACACGGCTATGGAGGGATTGATCAGGATCGCTTGAGCGGTTGAACGTGAATTCAACATCATCGGCGTTAAATGCATCGCCATTGTGGAACGTCACACCTTCGCGCAGCTTGATGGTGTATTCCAGACCATCCTCGCTAACCTCCCAGCTTTCGGCAAGATCCCCTTGGGCGACCAAAGAGCTGTCGATATGCATCAAACCGCTGTAGACGTTCGACGCGATCTGGAACTGAAGAACCTGACCGATCTGTGCCGGATCAAGCGTCGTAATCTCGCCGACACCTGCCCATGCGCAGTTCAACTCGCCACCACTATGACCAGCTGCCATAGCCGGAGTGGCACGCAAACCAGGAAGCAATTGTGCCATGCTCAGAGCGCCACCAGCGGCCAGAAGGCGCAGGGTGGTGCGACGGCTGACTTTGGTGCCGCGCAGGTCATTTTTGTTCAGACCATACAGCGGGTCGCGCGGGTCATAATCATAAGCATCACGCAGCTCTGCTTCGGCTTTTTTCATAAGGTCTTTGTCGTCCATAGTACTCTCCTGTCAGGTTATTGTTCGTCTTTTGGTAATGGAGTTGCGGCGTGGCAGGCTGCTGAATGATCAGCAGTCAGGGTTGTCAATATCGGTTCAACGGTGCGACATTGATCCATCGCAATGGGGCAGCGTGGGTGAAAAACGCAGCCTTTGGGGGGGGTCAGCGGGCTAGGGACTTCACCGCTCAATCCAACATACTCGCGGGCCGCTTCGGAGAGTGGGTCGGGGTTTGGCACGGCATCGATCAGCGCGCGGGTGTAGGGGTGTTGTGGGTTGTCGAACAGCTCCTCAGAGCTGGCAGTTTCCATTACCCGTCCCAGATACATCACCGCGACGCGGTCGCACAGATGACGCACAATCGACAGATCATGGCCGATGAACAAATAGGTCAAGTTCAGGCGCACGCGAAGCTCTTCGAGCAGATTGATAATCTGGGCCTGAATAGATACGTCTAGCGCCGAAACCGCTTCGTCACACACAATCAAATCAGGCTCGACCGAAAGGGCCCGCGCGATCCCGACGCGCTGGCGTTGCCCACCCGACATCTGATGTGGATAAAGATCGACAAATCGATCCGAAAGTCCACATATGCCAAGCAGCTCAATCACCCGAGCGTTGATGTCGCCCGCGTATTTGCGGACATGCAACACCTCGGCAATAATAGCCCCCGCTGTCATGCGCGGGTTCAACGATGAAAACGGGTCCTGAAACACTGCAGCCACGCGTTTGCGGTAAGGTGCCAATGCCGTTCCGGTAAGATTGGTAATGTTCTGACCATCAAACCAGATCGCGCCTTCTGTAGCATCCACCAGCCGCAAAACTGTGCGGGCCAGCGTGGTCTTGCCGCACCCCGACTCCCCAACAAGCCCAAAGGCCTCGCCCCGTTTCAAAGACAGGGTGACATTTTCAACCGCTTTCACTTGTGCGACTTGACGTTGCAGCAGCCCCTTTTTGACGGGGAAATGAACGGACACACCTTCTATGTGCAAAAATGGCTGCTCCATTAAGACGCCACCAGCGTTTCAGCTGCTATAGGGAAATGACAGGCGGTCTGTCCATCAAACTGCGGCCTCTGGGACCGGCATTTATCTTGTGCGTTGGGGCAGCGCGGGTGAAAACGACACCCATCAATGGACGTGAAAGGATCGGCCGGGTTTCCCATAATTGGCCGCAACGGTTCATCCCTACTTTGGTCCAGTCTTGGCACAGAATTCAATAGCCCCTGCGTGTAATGATGACGCGGGCGATAATACAGATCGGCGGCCGTACCCGTTTCAACAATGCGCCCGCCATACATCACGTTCACACGGGCCGCATAGCGCGCTACGATGCCTAGATTGTGTGTGATTAGGATCAAAGCCGTGCCGTGATCCGAGCATACTTTTGCCATCAAATCAAGAATTTGGGCCTGTATCGTGACATCCAGTGCTGTGGTTGGTTCATCCGCTACGATTAGCTTTGGCTCAGCGGCGAGGGCAATCGCAATCATAACACGCTGGCGCATGCCGCCAGAAAAATGATGTGGGTATTGACGCATTCTTTGCTCGGCGTCCGCCACACCGACCTCGCGCAATAAATCAATCGCACGCATGCGCGCGGCAGCACGCGACATGCCCAGGTTTTCTTCAATGCTTTCAGTGATCTGGCTGCCGACGTTGCGCACCGGATTGAGCGATGTCATCGGTTCCTGAAACACCATCGAAATGTCGCGTCCGCGTCTGTGCCGCATGTCTTCGTCCGAAAGCGTCAACAGGTCCACGCCGCCTAACATCACGCTGCCAGATGTTACTTTCAGCTCTTTCGACAAGAGCCCCATGAGAGCCAATGAAGATAAAGACTTACCTGATCCGGACTCGCCAACGATGGCCAGCGTTTCACCTGCTGACACCGAATAGGAAAGATCATCTACCAGCGTTGTTTCAACGCCATCGGCGTTATGAACGATACTGAGGTTTTCGATCTCAAGAAGCTTCATGTTAATTATTAGTCCATCTTTAGGTCAAATATTAAGAAGCAGCATTTTTTCACCGCAGGATTGGTAATTATAAAAAGCTAACACAAGAATAACACAGGCAAAGCGCGTAATTCTTGCTATTAAGTTGAATTTTTCTTACGTTACCACATGAATACTCGACAACTCGAAACGATTCTTACGCTAGTGGACCAACCACGATTGCCAACAACTAAGGAAATTTAATTCACTTTCCCAATAAGAAAGCGATTGCTTTTTAATCAGTTGGCGCGACAAGGCCTGGAATTGCTTATTTTTTGCGCTGTGCAAGAATGCCTATCTACGGTGGCCTTGTCATTTTAACGCCACGCTGGCCAAGTGTTCTTCGAGCCTTAAACTCGTTCTTACTTTGGCAAACACTCAAACACGACAGGATCGTCTATGACATACTCAATTGTTGCCCGAGACCCCATAACTGGCGAGATTGGAATTGCTGTCGCAAGCAGGTTCTTTGCCTGCGGTGTTCAGGTGCCATGGGTGTCCGCAACCGCCGCAGTGGCCAGTCAGGCATTTGTAAATCCGCTTTGGGGCATTGAGGGTCTGACCAGATTGGACGCTGGTGAAGCCCCGCGTGCAATTCTTACGGACTTCGTGCTCCGCGATGGAGGGGAGGCAATACGGCAGGCGCATTTCCTCGCCCCCGATGGGCAAATGGTGCAACATACGGGTGCAAGCTGTGTGCCTTGGGCTGGACATGTCTCAGCCACCGACATTTCGGTCGCCGGTAACATGTTGGTGGGCCCAGACGTGGTGGGCGACACGCTGGCCAGCTATCTTGAACATCCGGAATTGCCATTTGCAGAACGGCTTTTATGCGCGATGGAGGCGGGCGAAGCCGCCGGTGGCGACAGTCGCGGACGCCAGGCGGCAGGTCTTGTCATACACGCAGGTCAGCCCTATCCAGCACTTGATTTTCGCGCAGACGATCATGCCAATCCCCTTGGTGAACTGCGTAGACTTCTTGCGGTGAGCAAAGAACGCTACGCGATTTTCGCGACCTCTATGGCGACCACCGACAATTTCTCAGGCATGATAGACCGACAGCCGCTGGACGCCGCAATTGCGAAAGACGAGGCGTATCGAAATGAACACGGCATAGCCTCGCAATCCTTCGCAGCGCCGTCCGCCTGACCCGCATTATCGTCAAACGCCATTAATTACCTCAGACAAAAAAGAAGGCGCGCCATGGATATTCGTGCCACTCACCATTACCCGTCCCAGTGCTGTCAGAAAAATGCGCACCAGTCTCAGTTCTCCAGCAGCCTCAATCCGTTAGGCTACGCCAAGACCGCGCCACTCGGTAAGAGCGGCGGCACGGTTCAGCTTGAAATTTGATCGGTTGTAGAGATGGCGCTAATGGTTGTGAACAGAAGCGTGGACGGCGACGAATTCCTGCAAACTTCGCATCCGCCTAAATCGAAGCATGGCCCGCTCTCTTCGTCTAAATGGCTGGTGTGAATTCTCGGATCGATTGTTGAGCCAGCGGCCAGTTTCCTGTTTGTCCAAATTGCCGATCTCCTTCATCGCCGCACCATAGAAACGTAGCTTGTCGGTAGCGAAGACATGTGCGCGACCATGGCGTTTCATGGTTTTCCTTGCGAATTTGAAGGCTGCCTTGCGATCACGGCGCTTTGTGACGCAACATTTCAGGACGTCACCTTCGTGATCCACAGCCCGCCAAAGGTAGTGCGTCTCGCCGTTGATCTTCACGAACACCTCATCCAAGTGCCGCTGCCAATTTGAATATGCGCGCATCTGACTGAGCCGTTTTTAGCTGATCTCTGCGGCAAACAGCGGGCCAAATCTGTTCCACCGAAACCGAACCGCTTCGTGGCTGATGTTGATGTCGCGTTCGTGCAACAGACCCTCCACGTTCCGAAGCGATAACGGGAAACGGACATACATGATCACGGCTAACCGGATGATCTCTGGGCTCGTCTTGAAGTAGCGAAAAGGGCTGCGTTTTGTCATCCCACGACGCCAATTGCTCACCCTGCCCGCTTCAATCGATTTTGCTCTGACAGTGCCATCCGGCCTTTTTTATGCGGATTTGACCGCTGGCACTGATGGGTTCCGCAAACCAAGTCACTTACAGCTTAGCGGGCTATGTCGCCCTGGAACTTAGACGGCCGCACCGCCGATTTTTGCGAGACGAACGCGCACACTACAAGCTGCGACATGTGGTAGATCATCAACGGTAATACGATTGCCCCAACAATATCCGGCGTGAACAATGCGGTCGCAATTGGCAGTCCACTGGCAAGGCTTTTGGTTGATCCGCAATAGAACAGGACCGCGCGCGAGGCGTAGGGAAGCCGCGCGAGCCGACCGACCCCAATCATTGCGCCCATGCTGAGCGCCAGAAAGGTCCAGACAACCGCGAACAGCGAAACCAGCGTGCTGACTTGTATTGATCCCCACAAACCCGACACAGTGCTTGCGCTGAAGGCCGAATATACGATTAACATGATCGACCCTCGGTCGACGACTATCGTCAAAACTGTGTGCCGTTTTACAGATCCCCCGACCCAAGTCCGCAAGATCTGTCCCGCGGCAAATGGCAGCAAAATCTGCATACCAATCTTGGCCACAGCATCAATACTGATACCTCCATCACCTTGATGCAGAAAAATCGCCACAAGTGCAGGCGTCAATGCGACCCCGACGATGTTGGACACGGATGCCGCACAGATTGCCGCTGGCACGTTGCCCCCCGCAATGGAGGTAAACGCAATGGACGATTGCACCGTCGACGGCAAGACGGCCAGAAACAGGATCCCTAACGTCACCGTTGGGCCCAACAAGGTACTGAATACGGCGGCGAGAAGTAGACCAAGAACCGGAAACATGATGTAGGTGGCACCGAATGTGAGCCCTTGAAGGCGCCAGTTCAACATGCCGTCGCGCACCGCAGTTGGGTCAAGTTTGGCGCCATAGAGAAAGAACAGCAATGCCACGGCCCAGAACGTTACGTGGCGCAACCCGTCGGCGGCGGCCCCCTGTGCCGGAAGAAGGATCCCCGCCAGAACAGTCCCAAGCAGCAGCAACATATAGGTGTCGATACCGATACGTTTCAAAAATAACATGCAGTTTCCTGCAATTTTGAGGGGCGTTGAGTGTCAAAGGCCTTACGCGAATGAACTAGACTGTCCTTCATGCGCCGGGCGTTAGAACCCGGCGGCTTGTCCATCTTTGCGCGGATCTGATCCAGCAGCGTAGCCCCCGTCAGGCAATCGCTGGACAAGTTGCGCCCCGCCAAAGCCAAAGGCGTTATCCGGGGCTTCGACGGCGACTCGGTGCCCAAGCCGAAGCAGCCCGTCGATCACACCCTCAGACAAGGCTGGTTCGCAAGCGATGTCCAACCCTTCGATGACGCGCCAACGCGGCGCATCCGCTGCTGTTTGGGGGTCCTGATCCCACAGCTGCGTGCGCAGTAAAAGTTGCATGTGACCTTGCGACTGTATTGGACCACCCATCATTCCGAACGCCATCAAAGGCGCGCCATCTTTCATGGCAAAACCGGGAATAATCGTGTGGAACGGCCGTTTTCCCGGAGCGACCTGGTTCGGGTGCCCCTGTTCGGTCGTGAAACCGAAACCGCGGTTTTGCATGGAAATTCCTGTGCCCGGCACCACAATTCCAGACCCGAAACCGGCGTAATTGGATTGGATGAAACTGATCATCATGCCGTCGGCATCTCCTACATTCAGTAAGACGGTGCCGCCCGTTTTGGGTGCTCCAGCGCCAAAGTCCTGTGCCCGGTTAATGTTGATTAATCCGGCGCGGAGTTTCAAGTATTCAGGATCGAGCAACGCTGATTCGTCAACTTCGCCCATATGGTCACGGTCCGCGACAAAAGCGTACAGGTCGCTATAGGCGAGTTTGACGGCCTCAACCTGAAGATGCACCGCTGCCAAATCGTCCGGCCCGTGATCGCGGATGGAGGTGTGCTGCAATATGCCAAGTGCCATCAGCGCTGCGATCCCCTGCCCGTTCGGCGGAATTTCATGCAGTTCGACATCGTCAAATGTCTGGTTAATTGTGCCGCACCAATCGTTGCGATGTGCCTTAAGGTCCTCAACCGTCATCTCCCCGCCATTCGCCTTCGCGAACGCCGCGATTTCCTGGGCGATCTCGCCCTCGTAGAACGCACGGCCATTCGTCTCAACGATGGCGCGCAAGGTGCGCGCGGCACCAGGATTGCGGAACCACTCGCCGGGTTTCGGCGCGCGCCCTTCGGGCATGAATGTTTCGGCAAATCCAGGCTGGTCTTTTAGCACCTCGGCACCCCGAGCCCACGCCACACCGACAACGGGCGACACGATAAACCCGTTTTCGGCATAGCTGATCGCGGGTGCCAGAACAGTGGCCAGATCAAGTTTTCCGAACTTTTCAGACAGTTCCATCCAAGCGCTGACCGCACCGGGTACGGTGACCGAATCCCAGCCATGTTGTGGCATACCGCCTACAAAACGCTCAGGTGTCCACGCCGCAGGCGCACGCCCGGAGGCGTTCAGACCGTGCAGCTTTTCACCATCCCACAGAATGCAAAACGCATCGGAGCCAAGACCGCACCCTGTCGGTTCAACAATCGTCAACGTCGCGGCTGCGGCAATGGCGGCATCAACCGCGTTGCCGCCTTGATGTAACATCGCAAGGCCGGCCTGCGTCGCCAAAGGCTGTGACGTCGCGACGACGTTTTTTGCCAGAACCGGAGAGCGGCGGGACGGGTAAGCAGCATCATGACGAAGGTGCATCAGGCAACCTTTCTATATTGTTTTGGGTTTTAAGATGGCTCCAGATCGCCCAAACGATGGAAACCAATGCGGCGACTAGGAAAATGAGGCTGATCGGGCGCGTTAGGAACAGCGTTGGATCCTCATCGGTCATCAAGGCGCGCCGCAGATTGGTCTCCGCAATCGGGCCGAGGATGACGCCCAAAACGAGGGGCGCCAAGGAATAGTCGAGTGCGCGCAACGTATAGCCTGCGATGCCTATGAAAATTAGTAGATACAAGTCAGTCACCCGATTGTTCAGCGCGAATGTCCCGACTACGCAGCAAGTCATCACGACGGGTACGATCAGCCATTTGGGTACGTCCGTCACCCGTAGGAACAAACGCATGGACAGGACCGACACGACCAGCATCATAAAAGATGCCACGATCATGGCTATAAACATGCCATAAACCAGATCGGCATTATCAAGGATCAAGCGCGGCCCGACGGAAATTCCGTGCACCATCAGCGACGCCATCAAGATAGCATCAACAGCAGACCCGGGAATTCCCAGCCCGATGAGCGGGATCAGCCCGCCTCCAGCGGTGGCAGAATTGCCGGCTTCTGATGCGACGATACCTTCGGCCTCGCCCCTGCCGAACCGTTCAGGGTGTTTTGACGCCCGTTTTGCCTGATCATAAGCAACGAGATTGGCAATCGAACCGCCCGCACCTGGCAGCGCACCAATGAGCACCCCCACAATTGAGGATCGCAGAAGGTTCACGGGCCGCATCAGAACTTCTTTCATCACTTTCCACGTCTGAAAATCAATTGCGCCTGTCACAAGTTTATTTCCAGATCGCACATTAGGGGCGTCTTCGACTTCGGACACCAGTTGCGAGATCGCAAAAATCCCGATCAGCACGACAAGGAACGGCAGACCGGCTTGCAGCATCTCGATGCCAAAATCAAAACGCGGACGCCCCATGATCGGATCGGTGCCTACGGTCGAAATTGCCAGTCCGATCAGCCCTGCAAGCAATCCGCGAATGGCAGACGACCCGACGAGGCTTGCGACAATCGTCAAAGCGAAGACAATCAGCGAAAAATATTCCCATGGCCCCAATCGAACCGCAAACAGGGCCAGTGGCGGCGCTGCAAAGATCAATACTATTGTCGAGATAACTGTCCCGAAAAACGACGCCCAGACCCCGAGCGACAAGGCGCGGCCGGGTTCACCATTTCGGGCCATCGGAAAGGCGTCAAAGGTGGTTGCAACGGACGAGGGCGTGCCCGGAATTCCAAGCAGGGCCGCAGAAATAAGCCCGCCTGTATAGCCGCCAACATAGACTGACAACATGACCGCGATGCCTTGTAAGGGGTCCATCGTAAAGGTCAGAGGCAATGTCAGAACAATTGCCATCGTCACCGTAAAACCCGGTATTGCGGCAGCGACAATCCCGGCGACGGATCCGGCCAGCATGTAGATCAGCGTCACAAGCGTGAAAATTTGTGCGGCGCCACTAAGAAAATCAGCCATCTTAGATCACTCCACGCGGAAGGAAGACAGTGAAAACCTCCGCGAAAAGCCAATTCAAACCATAGGAAAACACCAACGCGATGACCGCAGCAATAGCAATGGATTTGACGGTGCGCGGCATCAAAATAACCTGCAAGACAAAGAGGAAAATCAGACTGGCGATAGAAAACCCGAGTACAGGAATAGCCAGCAGATAGGCGGTCAGCGCGCCTAGACACACAAACACAAGATAGCGGCGCCGCGCCCAAGCGACAGTCTGACTTATGAACCGACCATAGGCTGATCGTGGGATTTTTCGAACTGCGTCAATGATGGCGATCCCCGATACGACAGCCAAGCCGACAAAGACGATCTTGGGGAATGCGCCTGCGCCAAGTTTCTCAAAACGTGATGGAGGAATGGCGCCTGCTGATACAAACAGGCCAATCGAAGCCAGAAGTAACACCACATAACTCAGAAGCCGGGCAATCTCGCCCGCCTCCTGATTGTGTGTTTCAACGAGGTTGGCGTCGTTCACGGCGCCAGAACCGCCGAGAGAGATTTGACCGTGGCGTCAAGGTTACCAAGGTACGTGGTATACGCATCCTGACCACGAAAGCTGACATCAGCACCGGCGTTGTTCGTCTGTTCAATATATGTCAGGTCTTGCGAAAGCGCCTCAAGCGCAGCTTCTAATGTGTCGCGGATTTCTTGTGGTGCACCTTTTGGCATAACAATGCCACGGGTGACGCTAAGATCCAGTTCCTGACCCAATTCCGCGAATGTAGGGACATCTGGTGTATCCGCCACACGTTCGAGTGATCCGACGGCCAGAAACACCAGATCACCGTTGTCGACAAACTGTTTGGATGAACTGATATCGCCGATCGCCACGTCTAGGTTTCCACCGACCATGGCGCGAACCCGTTCGCCTGTGCCTTCATAACCAACATAATTTAGTTGCAGGTCAAACGCCTGTTCAATCATCGCGGCGTGAAGATGCGGTACACCGCCCAGCGTCACTCCGATAGAAATTTCGCCTGGGTTTGCTTGGGCATAGGTCACGAATTCTTCGAAGTTGCTGTAGTTTTCGCTGGGTCCGGCGACCAGATACTGCGGCGATGCGGTCATCAAGGCGATGGGGTCAAAATCATCCCATGCAAGTTCCGTAATGCCTGTTTCCGTCGCAACCAAAAGGCCTTCATGGACTTGGCTGATGGTATAGCCATCGGCCGCACGTCGCGATGCTTCACGTAGACCAACAGTTCCGCCGACGCCTGGCATGTTGATCACGGGCATATCAGCACCAAGAAACGGTGCAACATTGTTGGCAACCAAACGCATTAGCGTGTCAGAACCACCACCCGGCGACCATGGCACGATAAACTCAACGGCGCGTTCAGGATAGGTCTGTGCGCTGGCGGGTGCTGCAACCAGTGTTGCGGCGGTGAAAAAGGCAGCGAGGCCCGTACGAAGTGTCATTTGGAAGCTCCCAGTGAGAGGAGCGGCAATTTCTCGCCGCAGGGTTGGTAATTTTGATACGCTAACACAAGAATAACACAGGCAAAGCGCGTAATTATTGCTATTAAATTCAATTATTCTTACGATACAATATGGATACACGACAGCTCGAAACACTTCTTGCGATCGAACAACATGGTGGTTTTGCCGCTGCGGCACAGGCCGTCAATCTGACCCCATCAGCCATCAGCCAGCAGGTTGCCGCATTGGAAGCTGAACTGGGTGCGGAACTTTTTGATAGGTCGCGTCGTCCTCCCGTGCTGACAGCGAAGGGGGAAGAAATGGTCAGATCAGCCAAGAAGATCTTGCAAATCGTAACAGAGACGAAAACATCTGTCACCGCGGGGCGGGTGCGTGGGACAATGGCCATTGGCTCCCTGCGTACGGGCGCGAATTCTTTGGTTCCCAACGCGTTAGCAACCCTACGTAACAGCTACCCAGACCTGAATTTTCGCCTGCGCGTCGGCCTGTCTGAAGAATTGATGAACGAAGTCGTTTCAGGTCAGTTGGAAGCAGCCTTGGTCGCCGATCACGTTGCGGTACCGCCTACCCTTCGCTGGACTGCAGTTGTTAATGAACCACTTTTCGTTCTGACGCCACCTGGCACAGGTGTGCTATCACTCAACGCTCTCATTTCCACTGTGCCCTTCATCCGCTATCGGACGCAGGTTTCACTGGCCCGTCAAATCGACACGGAAATTGCTAGACTTGGCGTTGCGCCGCGTCAGATAGTGTCAGTAAACACTATGTCAGCTGTTGTGGGTTGCGTACGGGCGGGAATCGGTTTTGCGGTAATCCCACGGATCGCATTACAAGACGCGATCACTGCGTCGATGGACTGGTTTCCATTCGGTGCACCTCCCATTCATCGGGAGTTAGGCGTAGTCCAGCGCTCAACGTCTGGACGCGAGGAGGTGCTGCGTGCGTTGATCGCGTCCCTGACCCATCACGGCCACCCCAGAGATAATCACGATTGACCCCAAAATTTGGCACTGTCAAAGCAAAATTAGTTGAGGCGGGGCGAGCACTTAGCTTCTGTGGATGACTAAACGTTCCCCCTTTCGCTACTTCAAGTCGAGCCCAGAGATCATCCGCTTAGCCGTGATGATGTCTGT